>Ga0206990_1080_pt1 | contig 20302 bp, 17 predicted proteins | sample Alteio_BWMinCont_8_FD_153283 | JGI IMG/M metagenome (GOLD analysis project Ga0206990, IMG submission 153283) | Enriched cells from forest soil in Barre Woods Harvard Forest LTER site, Petersham, Massachusetts, United States -... | ecosystem: Environmental > Terrestrial > Soil > Temperate forest >... | reverse complement strand
GCTGCAGCGGCTGCGCCTGCTTTTGGTTTCTTTGTTCCGTACTTGCTGCGGCTTTGTTTGCGGTTATCAACACCACCGGTATCCAATGTACCGCGAACAATATGGTAACGCACACCCGGAAGGTCTTTCACCCTGCCTCCGCGAACCAATACAATACTGTGTTCCTGAAGATTATGTCCTTCACCTGGTACATAAGCAATAATTTCTTCTTTGTTGGTTAAACGTATCTTGGCGACCTTACGCAACGCGGAGTTTGGCTTTTTAGGCGTAGTGGTATAAACGCGGATGCAAACACCCCGGCGTTGCGGACACCTGTCTAATGCACCTGATTTGCTTTTATAAGCAACCTTGGCTCTGCCTTTGCGAATTAACTGTTGTATTGTTGGCATTTACTATCTTGGTTTTCTGTTAGTTGAGTACAATAAATAATATCCCCACCTGTTTTTTGGGGGTGCAAAGGTAGTAATTAATTAATTCCAACCTACATATAGAGCATTTTTTTTCAACAGGTTCTTAGCCCTTGCTGAATTTTGAATGTTGGATGTTTAATTTTGAACCCAAGACTTAACCCCTAACCCTAAAATATACGGAAATAACGGCTAAAAACGGCTATGGGAAATAATGCTGCCTGCTGAGCCCAGGGGGAGTCCAAACCTAAAGTTGAAAATGGGGAGAAATTCGAGGCGTTTTTCGCTAAAAATGGTGTTAACCAAATTCTATTATTTAGTTAAGGAATAGTTAAGAGGGGAGGCTAATCTTGAGAATTTTTAATGCCTCGTTAAGTAATTATTTGGAAAGGACAAATCATTCAACATTTTCACAAGTATCTAAGAAATCCATAATTTCCTTTCTTTTATCAGATAAAATATCAGGTTGTAATAAATAGGGAATTGTGTGCATTCTCCTGTTCCAATATTGTCTTGTATAAATCCGTTATTTGGCTTTGTGTTACGGGTGTATCCATGTTTTAAATAATTTTATTGAGAATATAAAACTACAGTTTTTCATAATCAAACTATACAACTTAAAATGAAAAGGGGCCAATTAACTAAAATACAGGTGCTTCTACGCAGGGTATTTTAGTGAAATTGAACCCCAAGTTTATTGGCTTCCTTTATTGAATTTCGTATGATATTTTTAATCCTGCAACACCCTTTGTTCCTCCGGTGTTCCATCCACTAAAATTACCATTACTCATGGCACAGGAGGCCACATTGCTACCCGCAGTATATTGAATTAACCCTACATATCCGACAGTATTGCTATTGGTGTATTCTCCAAACGTTAGCATGTCGGAGTTTTTGGGAATAAACGGAAGTGTAAATGTTAAGCTAGTTCCATTTGAATTACTCGATATATTAACATCGATATCGCATATTTTGTGTCTTAAAATATACCTGCAAACCGGGGAACCATTCGATGCAAAGCCTCCCAAAGTAGGTGACCATCCAATAGATGAGCCTAAAGTTGCACTATCTACTTTCCTCTTTGTAAGGCTTATACAAGTGCATTCGGTAGTATCGCCAGCATGTTCGTATATCCATTTTTCACCTATATATTTTGGAGAATAGACACCATTATGAACAGGAATCACAAGAGTGTCAGGAGTAAAATGGATTTGCGTAGTTATACCTCTTGGGCAAATTGTCATTGCCTCATTAATTTCATTTAAACCACCAACCGTAAATTTAATGCTATCATTGCCACTGGATGCTCCGGCTCCCAAAACCAAGTTTGATGCATTACTGTACAAATATGCATCGCCTGCACACTCTGATGTATAACCTGCTTGGGTATAAGTCGATGAATTGATACCTAAATCAATATAGTGGTTACTATCTACGTCATTATATGCAATAAAATCGGTACTTGCCGTCGTACCGCTATTGGCGTTATGCATAATACATTGGAAATAACTATTTAAATTTCCATTCATTACTAATGGAGCCTGACTTTGCATGGTACCTCCACCAATATTGAGGGTATTATGATTGCTATTCCAAGTCATATTTGCAGAACTGGTAAGTGGAGATGTAGAAGTAGTGCCTTCAAAAATAAGCGCATTTGGATTAAATGTAGAAGGGATATTCGAAACACTTACCCATGATGAACCATTCCAACAATAGTAACCCGGCGTTTGAGCACCATTCATATTATATACCATCATACCTGTATCATTAACCGTTACAGAATTTGCCATAGGCGGGCTAAAGGTAGATAATGATGCACCCAGGGTTACGTGAGGAATAATGATTCCCATGCTATAGGCATTGCCTGTATTTAAATCTAATATGGCATTTTTACTTGGGATCGCTCCTGTAGTGTTGATGCCTACATTTTGTGAATAAACGAGAGATGATATGCACAGAAAAACCGTTACTGTAAAATTTTTAAACATTGCTTCCTTTGTTTTAAGATTATTAATTCCGTTTAACAATTACAAAAGTGTGCCGCAATTGAAGTTTTTAGAAGAACATGCATCATATCCCTGCCTGATTTATATCACTCACATAAAAAACCCCGACTTAAAAGCCGGGGCTGAAAGTGGAAGCTATAGAAGAATCCTCGGGATCTATTAGCTTCCTTATTGAATTTCGTCTGTGGTTTTTGGCAGAATTTAGGTATTAATACCAGCTTAATGTTCCTGAGTCATATGTATACATAATTAATGTACCTGAAGTGGGAGCCACAATACCATCTGCTAATACACCTCCACTATATGTTACTGTAACCACCGCCTGTGTATACTTAATAAATATTACATCATTATTTGCAGGCGATGATGGCAAAACCACAGTCAATGCTATGAGCGTGCCGCTTGGATTTATAATGTTTGTTTGATTATCCACCAAATTTACAGTTCCGGCGTTAGAAGGTGTGAATACGGTATGGCTGTAATTAACAGGTAATGAAGTTGCCCATTGAGGAGATACACCTGCACCTTGTGATGTTAAAACCTGTCCTACTGTGCCTGCGTTGTACGCTGCAGAATAATAAGGCATTAAAGCCCCTCTGAATTCAACCTGCGTAACGCTGCTGTTTCCAAACATTATTGAGTTGCTTGCTGTTGCTGTTGCGCCTGCACCAATTGCCGTGGCATTAGTAAAACCATTAAAAGATACATTTGCTCCAGAGCCTATGGCAGTATTATAGCTTCCTGCAGTATTTGCACTTAAAGCATTATAACCCAAAGCTGTATTATTATTTCCAGTTGTAGTAGCATAAAGTGCCGAATACCCATTGGCTGTATTATTTGCTCCTATTGTATTCGATAGCATGGCATTATTTCCCATCGCTGTATTCTGGTTACCATTGCCTGTTGCAGTAGGGTTTGTAGAAAATAAGGCATTATTACCAACAGCAACATTTTCACTGCTAAAAGTAGTGCCGTATGATTGCCAATACAAAGCGCTATCGCCTATAGCTATATTATCCTTTAGTACTGAATTCGATACAAGTGCACGGTATCCATAGGCTGTATTTGCACCTCCTGTTGTGTTACTTACCATTGCATTAACCCCGGTGGCTGTATTTTGCGAACCGATTGTGTTATTAAACAAAGCTTCATAGCCATTAGCCGTATTATTAGTTCCTGTATTATTATACAACGCTTCATAGCCAGTGGCTGTATTGTAACTTCCGGCGGCGTTTTTATACAATGCTTCATAGCCAGTAGCTGTATTCCAATTACCAGTTGAGTTGGAAGCAGCGACCGCATATCCTATACCTGTATTACCTACTCCGCTGGTATTACCAAATAATGCACTGTCTCCAACAGCAGTAATGTTATCAGCAGTTGAATTATATATGGCGAAATGACCTACCCCCGTATTGGAGCTTCCTGTAGTGTTGGCTTGCCCTGTTTTATTACCGATAAAGGTATTGTGTGTTCCTGTAGTATTTGAACCTCCTGCAAAGTACCCGAAAGCCATTAAGGTACCGGTTGTATTGTAATATCCGGCGCTGTCTCCAAAAAGACAAATCCGGTCTGCTGAATTACTATACCCTGCATAATTGCCAATTGCTGTAGAGCTTGAAGCAGTGGTATTAGAGTATAATGTTTTAAAACCAACTGCTGTATTAAAATCTCCTGTTGTATTGCTATATAATGATTGAAGACCAAATGCCAAATTAGTATTACCTGAAGTATTAGTATATAGAGCTGAATCACCTATGGCAGAATTTGAATATCCAGTCGTATTGCTATATAGAGCCTCATGTCCGTGAGCATTATTACCCCATCCTGAAATATTATTATACAATGCATGGCCGCCTAATGCCGAATTAAAATTACCAGTTGTATTATTGGCGAGTGAATAATTGCCCCAGGCATCATTATTATGCCCGGTAGTTATTTTACCTAAATTACCTAAGCCTGCACTTATACATGATTGATTAATATTAAACATCATACGTTGCTTACCATTTACTTTTATTTCAAAAGGTACACTATCATTGGTACCTATATAATTGGTTCCAACGGCAGTTCCTGAATTACCTGTCATCTGCCAAGTATTTGCTGCAGAACCCGAAACACTTACCCATGATGAGCCATTCCAGCAATAATAACCTACTGTCTGGGCTCCATTCATATTATATACTATCATCCCTGTATCGTTAATAGTTACCGCACTTGCAATTGGCGGACTGAAGGTACTTAATGATGCACCCAACGTTACATGGGGTATAATAAGACCTGTATTATACGAATTGCCTGTATTCAGGTCTAAAATGGCATTTTTACTCGGGATTGCTCCTGTAGTATTGATGCCGACATTCTGCGAATAAACAAGTGATGATATACACAGAAATACTGTTAGTGTAAGGTTTTTAAACATTGCTTCCTTAATTTTAAGATTATTAATTCCATTTAACGTTGACAAAAGTGTAGTATACTGAAAGTTTATAGAAGAATTTCCGTCAGCAAAAACTGTGACCTTTATCACATTATAAAAACTAATCGACTACTTAAATAGTGGCAAGCAATGCATTATGCAAAATTTAAAAGTGTGACTAATCAGCACTTTTTGATTATACTTTTTAATTAAAAAAGAAAAGCCGGTATTAAATACCCGCTCTTTAAAAAGGATGCATCAAATTAAGAATGATACTTTAATATTATCTTTATTGCCTTTGTTGTTGTTTTAACACCCCAAGTTTATTAAGGTTTTCAAGACGGGATTGGAATTCTTTTTCCAGGGCATCCCGTTTAAATAATTGTGAATAATAAGCAAGCGACTCCAGAATTGATTGGAATTGCTGGGTTACATCAGAGTAATAGCCGGCATTAACTCCTGTAAGGGTATTGTAATAAAGAAGGTCTTTTTCATTGATGGTAAAAAGTTCTTTGGCCAAAGCATCGGCCTTGGCAAAATCTCCTGCCTGAAAATAACACCTGTCAATCATAACAACAGCGCCATCATAAGGGCAGCTTTGCCCAGAAATAGAATCCATACCAAGATTCAATACCTTAATAGCGGAATCTTTTTTGTTTTCGTTTAATAAAGCATCTGCAAGGGTGCTTACCTGGTATCTCAACTCGGTAGCCATGCGACGGACATTTTCATCCAGATAACTATTGCCTCCCATATTGCCCCAACGGAATTTATGCATCATATTATCATACATCTTGTCAACCTCAACCCGGGGATTTTCACGGGCATTAGGTGCAGGGTTTTTAATAGGTGTAAGCACAAACACCATTCCCTCCAATTGGAAATACCTCTCAAGCCCCATGTGTGCTTCCGATCCTGAAGTTACGGCAAAGCATAATGGCCTTTTCCAATTGTTGTGAGCAATTGCATCAAGTACCATTAATGTACTTCTGGTAATACCGTTACCGGAAGGGAAATCCCAGGTTATTTCGGATGGAATGCTGTCGTATAATTTTTTATCAATAAGCCCGCTTTTAATAACCTCGTCCTTATTAACCGGCATTTTGAATTTTTTGGCAGGAAGATAGTTTTCCATTTTCCTGTTTGACATTTCAATTTTATCCGCCTCATTATCGCTTTTTATAAAATCGATCACCGATGCAAGGTCAATATATTGACCCGGTTTGTGAAGCCTGCTCTCCGGGTTATCGTAATAGCTAAGATAATCGCGTGTTCCATCCTGATATTGGTCATGGGTGAGTGAAAATGGCATGCGGTCAGATTCATATGCTTTATGATTCATCTGGTCCACATAATAGCTCATTCCCAGAAGCTCCAAATTACAGACCCGCACGTCGGTCCTAATGCCTTCTACTTCTTGTGCATACCAGAGGGGAAAAGTATCGTTATCCCCATCGGCAAACAATATAGCATTAGGTGGACAGGATTGCAGATAGTCAATGGCTAAATCACGGGTTGTTGTACGTTTTGAACGGTCATGGCTTGTCCATTCGGCATGAGCCATAACGGCAGGAACAGTAAGACATACTATAAAGGTAAGAACAGCCAGCATTTTTTTACGTCCCTCATCAGCATTCAGTTTTTCTGAGATAAGATCAAACAAGGCAAGCGCCCCCATTCCTATCCATATTGAAAAGGCAAAAAACGAACCTACATATGAGTAGTCTCTTTCCCTTGGTTCATATGGCTTTTGGTTTAGAAACAGTATAATTGCAATTCCTGTGAAAAAGAACATTACCAAAACCACACCAAATCTTTTTGGATCTTTTTTTGCCTGGTAAAAGAAGCCAAATAATCCCAAAATAAGCGGTAGTCCGTACATGGCAGCATGTGCACCATTTTTTGCAAGCTCATCGGGCTGATTTTCCTGGGGGTATCGCAGTCCATCAATAAAAGGAATACCAGTGATCCAGTTTCCATGAAGGTTATCGGGCGGGTCAATACCCTGTAAATCATTTTGCCTTCCACAAAAATCCCACAACAGGTAACGAAAATACATAAAACCTAATTGGTAACTAAAAAAATAATGGAGGTTATTAGAGAAAAATTTCGGGCGATCAATAACTTGCCTGTTGCCATCGGCATCGGTATAGGGTATTTTATCAAAGTCAGTGCCTCCCCAGTTCCTGTATCCATGCGGATGCCCTTCGGTAGGGTCCCATTCACGGGCAAAAATGCCGCAGAATTCAGGTGCGTACTTACCCGATTCATTTTCATACGAAACAACATATTTTCCTTTTTTCTCATCTTTGACATATACAGGTCCGTCATCATTATAGCCTACAACAGGTGCTGTATAATATTGGCCATAAAAACTCGGAAATTCTCCATATTGCTTGCGGTCCAAATAATCCTTAAGCGTTAAGGTATTGGATGGTGCACCTTCATTTAAGGGAGGATTAGCATTGGCTCTAATTACCAGCATTATATAGGTACTGTATCCAAGAAACAACACAGCAATGCACATAACTGCAGTGTGTGTTCCGGCTTTGTTGTGCTTTTTAGCATACATTAGCCCCCAAATTATTAAGGCTGCTATTGTTAATCCATATATAATAGCTCCGCCATTAAACGGCAAACCAATTGAATTTACAAAGAAGAGCTCAAACCAGGTTGCTGCTGCTATTAAGCCGGGTATAACCAATGATTTAACAGCACCGAGTAATACGATACCTGATACAGATGCTGCTAAAAGCCTTTGCTTGTCTTCGTTTTTTGTAACCATTTTTAGCAGTCCTGAAGCCCATTTCGGGGTTGTGCTGTTTTGGTGGTCCCTGTAAAAATACAAGAAAACCACAGCTGGAATTATCAGTATACAAAGCATGTGCACACCTATAGACAATCCAATTAAGAAGCTGATGAAAACAACCCAGCGCTCCGGTTCATTTGACCGTGCCATTTTAGTGGCGCACCAAAACATCAGTGTGGAAGAAAAAAGCGAAGCAGACCAAACCGAAGCCTCCACAGCGGAGAACCAAAACGAATCGGCAAAAATAAAACTAACCGCCCCGATGAAAGCGCTGCCAAGCACTGCATACATGGTAGCATCGGTCAATTCGCCCTTGCGGGTCATGACTTTTTTTGCAAAAAAACTGGTTGTCCAAAACAGGAACAATATGGTGAATGAACTTAATATACCGCAACAGCGGTTTACAACGGGAGCTACTTTGTGCACATCGCCAAAGCTTAATAATGACACTATGTGCTGAAATAATTGCAGGAAAGGCTCGCCGGGAGGGTGGCCTACTTCCAGTTTATAATAAGAAGCAAGGTTTTCGCTGCAATCCCAAAAACTGGCTGTGGGTTCCATTGTACTCCAGTAAACAAATACCGCGATAAAAAAAACGCACCACCCTATGATGGTATTTAGCTTCGAATATTTTTGTGCCATTAATGAATTTGTGCCGTTTGGCATAGCTTTAAATAGATTAGTTAGATGGGAGGGCGAAGATAAATAATAATTCCTTACTACCTTAATAAACTTAGGTTATAAATGGCTGACAAAGTTAATTATCCGGAACTGTGAGGCATTATTTAGCATCCAATTAATCCTTTTACGCAGAAAGTATATATATTTACAACGTGAATTAATATACTATTTTGAGTAACAGAAAGTTTACAGAAGAAGAATTAGTGGCATCATTAAAAAATGGTGACCAGCATGCTTTAAGCTTTCTTTATGATAATTATTCGGCGGCACTATTCGGAGTAATTGTACGCATTGTGGAATCACAGGAAAATGCCGAAGACGTTTTACAGGAGGTCTTTGTAAAAATATGGAAAAATATTTTCTCCTACGACAAGTCAAAAGGAAAACTTTATACCTGGCTTATAAACATAGCCCGTAATACTGCCATCGACAGCCTCAGAGTGAAAGGCCATAAGATCAAAAGTCAAATCCAAAGTCTTGATAATTCCGTACATAGCATTAACAAACAATACAATACGGCTATTCATCCCGACCATATTGGATTGAAATCATTAGTTAATAAAATGAAACCTGAACACAAACAACTTATCGACAAGCTTTACTTTGAAGGATATACTCAGGAAGAAGCAGCCGAAGAGTTAAACATACCGCTCGGAACTGTAAAAACTCGTGCCAGGGCTGCAATTAGCCAGCTAAGGGAAATTTTTATTGTGAAAGAGACTGTAAAATGAACAGCAAAGAATACATATCATCCGGAATATTAGAATCCTATGCTTTGGGTTCTGCCACTCCTGTTGAAAGAAAGGAAGTGGAAAAATATACCACTATGTATCCTGAAATAAAATCGGAATTGGATGAAATTGAAAAGGCTATGAATATGTATACCACACAACATAGTATTGAACCTCCCTCCTACTTAAAAGAAAAGGTACTTGCAAAGATTATCGGTGTAGCGAATACCACTTCCAGCAATGCAAATCCTGTTATACGTAGTATAAACGAACCGACACAGCAGTCCAAATCTAATTTCTCTTACTGGTCAATAGCTGCAACTTTTCTTTTATTAATAAGCGCAACTTTTGCAGTATATTTTGGAGTAAAAAATAGTACTCTGGATAACTCTGTTAGCACTTTGGTCAAAACAAATACCGCCCTTTCGGACAGCATAAAATCTATTTCTTCCAACTTGGCTCAAATGCAAAATGACATGGCAATTTTAAAAGACCCTATGTACAAAATTGTTGAGCTTAAAGGATTGAAGGCAGCTCCGGAAGCAAAGGCAATGGTATGCTGGTGCCCCACAGACAAAAAAGTATATGTGGAAATATATAAACTTCCTCCCGCTCCGCAGGGAATGCAATACCAGCTTTGGGCAATTGTTGACGGAAAACCGGTTAGCGAAGGAATGCTTACTCTGGGTAACGGATTACATGCCATGAAGGATGTTGATAATGCACAGGCTTTTGCAGTAACACTCGAAAAGGAAGGTGGAAGCCCAACTCCGAAGGGAGATATGTATGTGATGGGAACTATTTGAGCACCCGTTTAACATTCTTAAACAACTTTATAAATCCAATTACTGAAGGGCATCGTAACTTAAGTAATCTTAAAACTTGAATCTATGAAAAATCGTCTGCTCCTGACTGCTGCAACATTAATATGTACCTTTGCGGGTAGTATTTATGGTTGCGGAAACACTTCCAAAAGTGACCCGGCAAACACTAACTCTAATTCTACTGAAACTATGAATCAACCCTCACCTTCCGACACCAACAAGCATCTTCAAACAGCTATTTTTGCAGGAGGCTGTTTTTGGGGCATGCAATATTATTTTGAAAAAGCAAAAGGAGTAACCAATACTGTAGTAGGCTACATTGGCGGACATGTTGCAAACCCCACTTATGAGGATGTTTGCAGCCATACCAGCGGACATTATGAAGCAATTAAGGTCACCTATGACCCTGCTGTTACCAGCTACGAAGCTATGGCAAAACTATTCTTCGACATACACGACCCTAGCCAAACTGACGGACAAGGCCCCGATATAGGCCAACAATACATGTCTGTTGTATTTTATATGGACGATGCCCAAAGACAGATAGCTCAAAAGCTAATAGACCAGCTTACAAAAAAAGGCATGAAGGTTGCAACTCAACTGAAACAGGCAACCACCTTCTATCCTGCTGAAAATTATCATCAGCATCATTACGACCATGAGGGAACAACCCCCTATTGCCACCATTATGTAGATAAGTTCAATTAATCAGGATAAGGCAATTGATTTTATAAAAGGACACCCAATTGTGTGTCCTTTTTCTTTGTTACATTTGTTTTATAATAAAATCAGCTATGATAAAACTGCCGAGCATACAATCCCTCCTGACACAAATTGGCAACATCATAAAGCGGTTCCCGCTTGTAATATTCAGTGCTGTTTTGCTCACTTCCTGCTTCATTTATATGACACACCAGGATTGGAGGTTTAAAGAAGATGTTGCGTTTTTTTGGGGTAAACTTTCCATGTGCAGCGGACTCGGAATAGTACTTTTTCTCGCTACTGCACTTCTCTCCGAGGCTAAAGGACATAGTATGAAAAAGAAAATAATTGTACAGGTTATCACCCTTGCAGTTATTGTCGGTTATTATTTCACCTTGGAGAAATATGAAAATTTTAACCTGGACTCATTTACCCGTTACATGCTCTATATCATCGCAGCTCATTTATTTGTTTCTTTTTCTGCATTTACAGGAACCAATAAACTTAATGGTTTCTGGCAGTTCAACAAAACACTTTTTCTTAGGTTCCTTTTATCCGCTCTTTATACTGGCGTATTGTATGGCGGAATTGCCCTTGCTTTCTGGCTGATGGATGACCTCCTTCATTTCAAAATAGAATACACTAAATATTTATACGTATGGTATATTCTTTCAGGAATGGTTAACACGTTTATTTTTCTGACAGGTGTGCCGAAGGACCTGTCAGCGCTGGAAAGCGACAATTCTTATCCAAAAGGGCTAAAGGCATTTACACAATTTGTTTTATTGCCACTCGTTACCTTATACCTGCTTATTCTCTATGCCTATTTTGCTAAAATAATTATCCATTGGAACCTGCCTAAAGGCTACGTTTCTTATTTAGTCATTAGCTTTTCGACTATGGGAATACTTTCCCTTCTGCTTATATACCAGATACGTGACAATGAGGAAAATCAATGGATCAAGATATTTTCCAGGTGGTTTTATGTTGCACTATATCCTCTTATTATATTACTGGGAGTTTCTATTTTTCACCGTATTTCTCAGTACGGAATTACAGAGCACCGCTATTTTATTCTTGTGCTCGCTGTATGGCTGGTATTCATCGCTACTTATTTTCTTTTAAGTAAAAAAGAAAATATAAAGATCATACCTATAACCTTGTTTGCTTTGGCTTTACTTACTTCTGCCGGCCCCACCGGAGCGTTTAGTGTATCGCACCACAGCCAGAAAAGTAGGCTGGAGAAGCTTTTAGCAGCAAATGGCATCCTGGTTAATGGTAAAATTGTGAAAGCAATCAAAGGAGTAAATGATTCCGACGTGGTCAGTATTAGTTCCATACTACGGTATATGGAAGAAGCAAATGCCCTAAAAATACTACAGCCTTGGTTCAATCAAAACCTCGATTCCCTCCGTTCTAATAGCTCACATTACATAGACAGCCCTGATTCTATCTGCAAAATTATGGGTATTCCCTTTGAACCTTATAGTTACTACAGCCGTGGAAGTTACTCCCGGGGTTTTGAATTTGAACTGGCGAACAGCTATTATAAAAGTTCCGTTAACGTTAAAGGATTCGATTACTATACCGACTTTTCATACAATTATTATGTACCGAGTGATACCACAACACTTGATACAACCAGAGACAATGAATACTTTAAGTCGGGGAACGACAGTATATCATTTATTCCTTGCCATTCGTCTTGTAAATATGCGTTGGTAAAAAAAGGTAAAAGGATAGCCACATTTGAACTCTATGGCTTTATTACTATGCTTCGCAATCAGTCAGATACTATTGCAAATGAATATTATTCATATGTTAAACCCGATAAATTTATGTATGAGCAAACCGGCACTGACAGTACCGTTTATCAATTCCGTTTCAATTCCATTGAGGTGAGGAAACTCCATAATAAATACATGATAGATAATATCAGGGCAGCTATACTGACCAAACACTTATAAGTACTTTTTAATTTTCCACTTTCATAGAAACACGGAAGCCAATTTTATCAGACGCAGATTGAGCATTCTTATAATGGTCCTGTGCCCATATTTGCAAATAATATCCTGGGGTGCACCAGCAACCGCCTTTGGTTATTCCAATCTCATCAATATACTGCTCCACATTTCCTGCCATATTATATAATCCATATCCGTTGGGCCAATAAGAAATTACAGGGGCAGTTATATCAGCTGCATCATTTAAATCACCGGCAACCCCATCGTACATAACGGAATAGTCAATCTCAAACTTACCCGTATCTGCCACCTTTTTTATGCATTGGTCGGGAACAAATCTAAAATTAGCCATAGCCTGGCCTTTATAATTTCTTACATAAGGCCCTCCCCAGGGAAAACGAGCCATGGCAAGTCCCCCGGATGCAGCCCAATCCCACTGATAAAGATTAGGCAAACGAAATACTACATTTTTAAATTTTCTTTTAGGATCTTTAATATATCGCCTTGTGAGCCATTTGCAATATTCTTCGGCCTGCTCGTGCGATATACCGACAACAGGATAATCCTGGTAGGAAGGATGCCTGAAGTAATATTTTACAAAATCCTCCATAAAGGAAGTTTTTGTTCTCCATACTAACGTATCGGGAAGCATTTTGATATAACTTGAAGGGTCAGTAGTTTTTAAATCTGCCAGAAAAATTCCGTATTCTTCATTAGTTACTGTATGATTGCACATGTAAAACGCACTAAGGCTAACCATCTTTTCCTTTATTTTATAATCGGATATTCGGCTGCTATCTTCAAACATGTAACTACCTATAGGTATATAACAAAGAGATTTTTCAAGAGTCTTCGCATCAAAGCCTTTCTTCTTATCTTCTGTTTTTGCAGACAGCAATAACATGGAAGCAAGAAGTAACAAGGCACTTCCAAAGAGAACCGTTTTTCTATTCATAAAAAAGAGATTTGAGGGTTAATTATTAGAACAGAATTTAAAAATAGATTAACTTACTTCCCCTCTTCCAGCGCAATACGGAAGCCTACTCTATCAGAAGTTGATTGAGCATTTTCATAATGTTCCGGTATCCATATCTGAATATAATATCCGGGGTCATTCCAATTTCCACCCTTAGTTATACCTATTTCAGAAACATATTCTGATACATTTCCTGCCATGTTATATAGGCCATAATCATTGGGCCAATAAGATATTGCAGCGTATGGCATCAGTGATTTACCATAATCGCTATGGGGCCCTTCAGGCCAGTCACTGTATGCAAACTCTAATTTACCGGTATCGTTAACTCTTTTAAAAGCACAATCGGGCATACCCATAAAATTTGCCATCATCAACCCTTTATCGTTCCTTACATAAGTCCCCGGCCAGGGAAAAGGATCCGTATTATGTCCTCCGTGAGCAGCCCATTCCCATTGATAAACATCAGGCAGGCAAACTTTCGCATTTTTAAATTTACGATTAGGATCTTTCGTATATTCGTCGGTAAGCCATTTGCAATAACATTCCGCTTGTTCATGCGATACTCCTACAACAGGATAACTATCATACCCGGGATGCCAGAAATACATATTTGTCATTGCCTCACCAAATGCATGCTCATGATGAAACCAAACCAGGGTATCCGGATACATCTTTGTGTACAATTGAGGATCTGAAAACCGTATTTCCCCCAAAAACGCACGATACTCCTTGTTAGTCACCACATGGTCGCACAAATAAAATGGACTTACATTGACTGTCCTTCCCTTTATTTTTCCTAACGAAACCCAACTGCTATCCGCATACGTTAATGTTCCAGCAGGAATAGAACGAAGGGATTTTTCAAAAGCCTTCACATCAAAGCCTTTCTTCTTCTCGTCTGTTTTTGCACACAGCAGCAACATAGAGGTAAGAATTAACAAGGCACTTCCGGAGAGATACATCTTTCTACCCATAAAAAAGAAATTAAGTGGTTATTACTGGAGGCGAATTTAAGAGAGGGTAGAAATTATCGCAAATGGAATGGAGTTTGTCATGTTGTACGAAACAGTTAAAAATAAGGTTACATATAATTATACCGTATTATTGTAATCAATATGGCAACTGTCAATATAGAAACTTTCAAAACCGCATGTGGAATAATTGCTACTATTATTAGTGTCATTAGTTTCTTTCCTTATCTGAAAGATATTTTCAAAAAGAAAACCAGGCCCCACAGCTACACCTGGCTCATATGGACCATTTTGCAGGTTACCGGTGTTGTTACCATGTTCAATAACGGGGCAGGTATAGGGTCGCTTGCCTTAACGGTAGGAGCGTTTTTCTGCGGATATATTTTCATTCTCTCCTTAAAATATGGAACAAAAAACATAACCGTCTTTGATACTGTTTGCCTGCTCGGAGCCTTAGCAGCCATTGGAGTATATGCATTCCTTCATGATGCTGTTCTATCGGTAATTTTAATAACCATAATTGACTTTGCAGGCTTTTTACCTACCCTGCGTAAGGCATATGCAGAGCCTTATTCAGAAACCCTTTCGTTATTTGTATTGGGTGTACTCTGGAGTACTTTTAATATTATTGCCATATCAACTTATTCCATTACAACAACGCTCTATCCCTCCTGCATACTGGTTGCCAATGCAATTTGTTGCAGCCTGCTTTGGGCACGAAGGAGACAGATATTCTAAAAAAAGTATTTTTACATTGTAAAGACAAAATAACCAAGCATGTTTCGCAGAATATTTTTTATTATTTTTCTTTTTTTATCTGCCCGGGTATTTTCGCAGCAGGCTGATTTTAAACTATACCTGGTTGGCGATGCCGGGGAAGATGAATTGACAGGGGAAACGCTGGATAGTGTAAAAAGCAAACTGATGCACAACCCTTCAAGTGCCATTATTTTCATGGGGGACAATTGTTACAAAGATGCCTTCTTTGGTTTGGTGCCCGGATTCAAAGGTTTTGACAGTAGCAAGATCACACAACGCAAAATTCAATCTCAGTTAGATATATTGAATGGATATAAAGGTTCGGCCTTTTTTGTTCCCGGCAATCATGATTGGTGGAACATCACCAAGTTTAAAAAAGGTAAAAGGAAGCTTAAAATGGAAGAATCCTTTATTGAAACGAAACTTTCCAAAAACCCTACAATTGCCAATCCAAATGAAACCTTTTTCCCAAAAGACGGAAGCCCGGGACCTGCTTCGGTTGAACTGGACAATAAAAAAGTGCGAATTGTTTTTATAGATACATACTGGCTTATCTTACTGGGGTTCAAAAATAATCCTCAAGAGAATTTTACAATTGCAAATACCTTTTATCATAATCTCGACAGTATATTTAAACTGGCAACGGAAGAGCACCAAAATATTATTGCAGTGGCACACCACCCTACCTATTCAACGGGAAAAGCATTGTCAAAAAAATTTGAACTTCCATACTTTTCAGGAAGGCTTAAGCAATCTTTCAAAACCTTTCCTTCATACGATACAATGATAGTTAAAATGACTTCCATTTTTCAAAAATATCCCGGTATTTATTATGCAACCGGGCATATTCATGCTTTGCAGTTCCATTTGGTTAACGGAGTTAACTACATTATCAGTGGTTCAGGAAGCAAAACTATTAAAGTAAAAAGCGATGGGACAAACCAGAATCACTTCAGTGAAAATGATTGTGAATTATGGAACGAAAAAGGGTTTTTTGAAATGGATTTTTCCGATGGTTATACTCCTGGAGTTATCATGTACCATAATGACGGCAAGGAAAGCACGCAATTAAAATTACCTACATTAGGGAAATAATTGAAGGCTAATTAATTAGCAGTATCATAAATAATGCTATCTTTGATAAGCTGTTTATTAAAATATGCACAGAGGTAAAAGCATTCCTTTTCTTTTATTATTTGTATTCTTCTCTATTTATGGGTTGGCACAAGAAACTGCGGTACCCAGATACAAAGATTCATTAATTAGGTTCCGTAGAACTGAATTCCCACCAAACGATCCCATTTTTTCATTGAAAACAGATAAGGATCGCAGATATTGGGGGTTTACCGCAGCCTTAGTAAATGGAATATCATCATATACCGAGTTTGAATTAGGAGCCAGTAAATTCTATTGTCCTAGAGGGATGCAAGAGATTATTTATTTGTCAGTTTCTAATGAATTTGTTCCGAATGCCAGTGTATTTAATCCAAAAGTAAGTGCCGGAATTTCCTGGTACCTTTTTGCAGCAAGATTTTGTATTATTGATTATAATACAAATCTTAAAACAGAAATTTATATATTACACCCGGAAATTGGGTTTTCATTCATTGGTATTATTAATTTTTTTTATGGACAGGACATTCAACTTAATAATTTTGAAAACAAAAGAATCCGGCCTTTTGGTTGGACGATAGAATTTAATATACCTTTTGCACCTAAAGGAAGTTTACCTTTAGGATTTTAATAAACATTATTTACATTCCTCCGCTACCTTGCTTCTTTTGGTGCTTCCTCATTTGCCTTATATATAGAAGTGTTTCGGCAACATGTTTTTTACCATCGGTAGAAGATGTAGTTATAAAAACTATTTGGCCTGTTTCATCCACCACATAAGTCACCCGTTTGGTAAACAAGCCTCCCTTTACTCCAAAGGCTTTAATAACTTTTTCATCGGGGTCGCTTAATAATTCGAAATTAAGGTTATCATCCTTCTGAAAACTTTTGTGGCTTTCAACACTGCCCTGGTTTATTCCTACCACCTGCACCCCAAATTGCTTAAAGAGATTCATACTGTCCCTGAACCCGCAGGCTTCTTTGGTACAAACAAGGCTTTCATCTTTTGGATAAAAGAAAATAACGAATGGGCCGTTTGCTATTGAATCAGCCATGTTAAACGTGTTTCCATCCTGATCTTTCAGTGAAAAATCAGGTATATGATTACCTATATCCAACTGCTTTTGTGCGATGCAAGAAACTGACAGAAGTACTGTCAAACAAGCTAAAGAAAGAAATTTATACATACTTAACATTTTTTAATACTTTTGGTCATGGCAAATATACATCCTTCATATAACACTCATTCTGCCATTCTACTTTTGACCTCGTAATTATTTGAAATGTAAAGCTACGTAAAATTAATACACTATGAAAACACACATGAAAAAAATTGTAATCGCCGGCCTGCTGGGCCTTGCACTTATTATGCCTCATTGGGGTTATTCCCAGGATAGTAATTCACAGGCTCCGCCACCACCACAGGATAATTCACAAGCTCCTCCGCAAGATAATTCGCAGGCACCTCCTCAAGATGGCCAGCAACAATATAATAATCCCCCTGCCACACCACCCGACCAAAACGACCAACAGTTGGACCAACAGGAAGCACAACAAGCTGCTCCGCCTGCTGCCCAGCCTGTAACAACACAAGTTTTTTACGATCAATTGTCTCCCTACGGACAATGGGTTACTTCTCCTCAATATGGTTATGTATGGATACCAAGCGCAGTTCCTAACTTCACCCCCTATTCTACCGGAGGACACTGGGTTTATACAGTATATGGCTGGACATGGGTTTCCGATTATCCATGGGGATGGGCCACATTCCACTATGGCCGCTGGGCTTATGATAATTCTTACGGATGGCTTTGGATCCCCGGCACACAATGGGGCCCTGCATGGGTAGCATGGAGACAGTGCAATGGATATTACGGATGGGCTCCTTTATGCCCTGGCGTTGAAATAGGCGTTGGATTTGGCTGGGAAAACAGGATACCCGAAAACTCTTGGTGTTTCGTAAATGAAAGATATATAGGAGACCGTTATTTATCGAGGCATTATGAACCAAGGGGCAATAATACGGTCTTTATAAGAAATTCAACCGTTATATCTAATACCTATGTTGACCGCGACAGAGGAGCAACTTATTCCGCCGGCCCCCGCCGGGAAGATGTGGAAGCAACGCTGCACACTTCTATCAGGCCGCTACCAATACATGAAAGCGCCCAACCTGAACAAAGGTATGACCAGGCTCACTTGCACTTATACCGCCCCAATGTTACAAATCCACCGGCAAATATGCCAGCGGCACCTACACACAGTGTTCCTATTCAACAAGTACCTCAACGCAATGTGCAATATAATCCGCAACAGCCCAATAACTGGCACGAAAACGCCCAGACGCAGGTTTCTCAACAGCAGCGCCAACAGGCTCCGCCGCAACAACAGCAAAGACAGCAGGCAGCTCCTCAACAACAAAGGCAGCAACCTGCTCCTATGCAACGCCAACAGGCCCCTCCACAACAAAGACAACAAGCTGCTCCTCAACAAAGGAGTAATCAAAATAGCGCACCGGCTAATAGCAACGGAAGGCATTAACCATCAAAACAAAAAAGGCTGCATAAATGCAGCCTTTTTTATAGGTCAGGGAAATTACTTTTGTCCTTTTTCTCCTACCCTGCCGGAAAACTCAAGGTCATCGAGTATGAGAGATGTGCCAATTTTTGCCTGCTTACTGGATTGAGATTGTATTCCAATAGATATAAAAGCTGTATCGGGCACTTCATTTTTGATCCGGTATTTAAGCGGAACTACAAAGGGAACATAATCAGTTTGTATATCACCTACACGGAGAACAGAATTAACTATTGTATCCCTGGTTTGTTTTGCCCAGTTCCATTTTGTAAGAACAGCGCCAAAAACAGCCGTATCACCGGGAAGGCAATTAAAAATATAATAGCCGGTAAAGCTCTCAAACTTCTGAGAACATGGAAACCCTGCAGCGGAAGTATGCTGGAGCAGACGCATTAATGAATCCATATTGCCCGTGGAGTATATGCCACCGTTTACGGTATCGTCATGATTAAAGGCAACACCCAATTGCAATGCATATTTCCCGCTGTGGCTGCGGGTAGTTTTAAGCAATGTAATACCTTTATATCCCGGGTCAAAACGTTGGTAAAGCAGGTCATTATCGGTCCAGCCCTTGGGAGTTTCATAGATGGTGAAAGGATAGTTCCACCAGTCCTCAAATCCTCCGTTTGGCAAAGGCATAGTTTGTGCCAATAAATTGGGACCAACTACCGATAACAGGTATAAAAAAATTAATTTCTTAAACATATTTATTTTCTCAAATGCATGGCTGCCATGCTATATATGGCAATGGCCCCGCATACTTGCATCTTATTTGTTTTTATTAATTCCGGAATATCGTTAAAAGGCACCTCTATTATTTCAATGTTTTCTGTAATATCAGGTTCCGGGTCGAATTTTCTGAAAGCATTTTTAGCCAGGAAAAAATGTATGCAGTTGGTATCTTTTGTGGGATCATCAAAAACTTTACCGAGGTAAACCATCTCATCGGAATAATATCCCGTTTCTTCCCTCATCTCACGCAGGGCACCTTCAGCAGGAGTTTCATTTGCAGCATCAAATACACCGCCCGGAAATTCTAAAAATATTTCCTTACCACCGTGTTTATATTGCCTCACCATTATGGCTTTCCCTTCTTTTGTAATAGGCAGCGCAATAACTACCTCCGGGCGCACGTTTAAATAATAATCATCAATAAGCACACCGTTGGGAAGTTTCACGGCATCCTTTTGAATAGTTACCCATTTATTATGAAAAACAATTTCACTTTTCAATATTTCCCATGGCCCCGGTTTCGACATATTAAATGGTATCTTTTTTATAGGTAACAAATATAAATAAAGCCCTAACTCAATTAGCGGCAATTTCTGTTTTGACTAATTACTTAGGCTTTTTTAAC
>Ga0206990_1079_pt1 | contig 20528 bp, 18 predicted proteins | sample Alteio_BWMinCont_8_FD_153283 | JGI IMG/M metagenome (GOLD analysis project Ga0206990, IMG submission 153283) | Enriched cells from forest soil in Barre Woods Harvard Forest LTER site, Petersham, Massachusetts, United States -... | ecosystem: Environmental > Terrestrial > Soil > Temperate forest >... | reverse complement strand
ATCAGGTCAATACTGAAATTGGCAATCATATGCTGGGCGATTGCAAAGCGATGAACAAGGATATTCTAGGAAAACATGCTCCCAATATTTTAAAAAAATTGTGTCCGCTACAAAATGAAAATTCAATATTAGGAAGAAATTCAATTTTTTCGGTAAATAAAAATGATGAACGAAGCATGGAAGAATTAAAGCAAGACGATTATGTAGCTCAGTTGCATTCATCTTGTCGTGAGTGATAAGCAGGATAAGCAGTCGGTTTATGATGCAATGGCAGATGGATGCGCACACGCGTCACTTGTATTTTGTATCGGGCCAATTCGAGCACTATTGCAACTGTAGTTGAAATTTAGCCTTCAAAACAGTTGCTACTGTGCCCGAAATTTACGCTTTTAATTGGCGACAGACCCTGGATGTTTTTTTGAAGCATGATGAAACTGTAATCTATACTTTACAATTTCACCATAATATTGTTCAGTCATTATGCGAACATCTATGCAGTTACATTTTTACTGCGTGCTGAATCATATTCATTAAATGCTTCTTCAATCAATTGCCTTGCAACACCTATTTTTGGTACACCAATATATAATGTTAGTAATATTAGTAAATCCTTAATCTTTTCTTTTGTAACACCTACATTTAGTAAACATTGAGCGTGAGCTTTAATTTCCGAATGAACAGTGCACGAAGTAATTAATGATGCTAAAACAGCAATTTCCTTTTCTTGTACTGACAAATTTGGAGTCTTATTGACCCAAATATCACAAAGTCCATGGGATATAACAACATCCGCAAGATCTGGGGAGAATTCATACAATGCATCTAATTGCTTTAATCGTTGCGGCTCGTATTTGCTAGCATAAACCTCAATACCTTTTTTATAATTTTCGCTGTCTCTATAATCATTAGAACTCATTATCGAATACTCCTATAATAGATTGGCAAGAATTTTCAGGCTGTATACAAGGGTGATGCAGAATTTGAAAATTGTCAGTAATTCTTTCTCGTAAAATATTTTTCTTTCTGCCAATTTATTTATCGCGCCCGGAGGGATTCGAACCCCCGACCACCTGGTTCGAAGCCAGATACTCTATCCAGCTGAGCTACGGGCGCATGCGGTAAAAACGTTTATTCCATTTTCAAGCTTTTAGAGCGCGCCCGGAGAGATTCGAACTCCCGACCCCTTGGTTCGTAGCCAAGTACTCTATCCAACTGAGCTACGGGCGCGTTTTAGAAACCAGACTTTCATTCCTGTCAGGTGCTGCATTAGCACCACTTATCGGAGAGGGAGGGATTCGAACCCTCGATGGAGCTTTTGGCCCCATACTCCCTTAGCAGGGGAGCGCCTTCAGCCGCTCGGCCACCTCTCCATAGTTTTTACTTACTCCTTGACTAACCTATTCTTTCTTGTCGGCCTTTGGTTCGCGTTTCTTTTTTACAGGTACAGCAGCAGGTACAGCTTCCGTCTGTTCGACAGGTGTGGTTGCGGTTGCTGGCCCTTTCTCTTGTTGAATTCGTTGGTATATTTCTTCTCGATGAACTGAGACATCTTTAGGCGCATTAATGCCGATACGCACCTGGTTACCTTTAATACCAAGCACTGTAACGATGACATCGTCACCGATGACTATAGTTTCACCCACACGTCTTGTTAAAATTAGCATTATCCATCTCCTTTTTTAAAAACTGCCTTGTTTGTTTATCATGTACATCCCCGTTTAATCCATGCGGCGCAATGTGCGTTGCCGAAGTGATATTGTTTGACCCTTCTGTTGGTTGAACAGGCTTCTCAAAGGAGAGCGAGAGACTCACAATATTTTCTTATTTCTCAACTTAGCAACTTTCAAGGTGTGCAATAGTAAACAATAAAATGCATTTCTGCAAATAGGATTTGCATTTATTTTGTAAATGTTCGGCACAGGGAGATTTATTGTGTTTTTTTGTATTATTTACGAGCGTACAGGAGTTCGCGAGAGCAAAACCGCTCATGGATGAGCGTATTTTGCGGTAAATAATACAAAAAAACACAATAAATCTCCCTGTGCTGAATCATGTGCTTATATTATTCAAAAAGGGATGTGTTTGTCGTTTTATGGGGTTTATCCAGCTCAAATGCCTGATGAACAGCGGCGACTCCGCGCTCCAGATGCATCTCATCCACAACAACGGAGATTTTAATCTCTGAAGTGGTAATCATTTGTATATTAATGCCTTCTTTTCCCAAAGCCTTGAACATGGTCGTTGCAACACCCGCATGAGAACGCATGCCTATCCCGACGAGCGAGAGTTTTGCTACCTTGGCATTGGTTTTAACGGTAATGGAGCCGAGTTCTGCCGCTAATGCTTCAACCACTTCCATGGCTTTCGCGTGTTCTCTTCTGTTTACAGTAAATGTAAAGTCGGATTTATTATCAATGGATGCATTTTGGGCAATCATGTCGATTTCAATGTTTGCCTCGCTTACCTTACCCAAAATGTGGCCTTCCACGCCTAATTCCCGTGGGACACCTGAGAGGGAGATAATGGCTTCTTCCTGACTAAAGGCAATACCAGACACTAATCGTTTTTGCATGACTTTATCCTCAAAAGTGACCAATGTGCCGGATCCTTCCGAAAAGGTGGAAAGGACACGTATTGGCATATTATGTTTACTGGCTAATTCCACCGAGCGCATTTGCAATACCTTGGCGCCGAGACTTGCCAATTCCAGCATTTCTTCGAAACTGATTTGTGGGATCAGACGTGCTGCAGGAAGAAAGTGAGGGTCAGTTGTATAGACACCATCCACATCAGTATAAATTTGACACTCATCCGCCTTGAGGGCTGCCGCAATGGCAACTGCTGTGGTATCAGAACCCCCACGGCCGAGGGTGGTGATATCGCCTATTTCATTTACTCCCTGAAAACCAGCAATGACGACAATACGGCCTTGATCCAATTCACGTTGAATAATGTCAGTTTTGACTTCAAGAATCCGTGCTTTGGTATGAATGCTATCAGTGCATATGCCAATTTGCGGCCCAGTAAAGGAACGGGCAGGGTAATTTTTAGCGTTAAGCGCCATGCTAAGCAATGCCATGGAAACTTGTTCACCACTCGAGATTAATACATCGTATTCACGTGGGTCATGATGTTGGGTAAGTGCATTCGCAAGCCGAATCAGGCGATCGGTTTCACCATACATGGCGGACACGACGACAATGACATTATGTCCTTGCTGTCTTGCCTTGATTACTTTGTCAGCGACATGATGAATGCGGTCGAGATTACCGACTGAGCTGCCACCATATTTTTGTACGATTAGCGCCATAGTGATGCCTGATTAGGATGATTAGGTTAAATGTTCGGTCAAGGCGTTAAAGTGATATTTTTTTTGAGGCTTTCACCGCAAAACACGCTCATCCCTGATCGGGTTTTGCTCTCGCAGACTCCTGTCTGCGAGTGAAAGCCTCAAAAAAAATATCACTTTAACGCCTTGACCAAACATTTACTGTTTATGTTCCTGCACCCAAGTGTAAACAGACTGCAAGGCTTTTTCCAACGCTTCCGGTTTATTTCCACCAGCTTCTGCAAGATCTGCTCGTCCACCGCCTTTTCCACCTATCTGTTCTGCGACCATGCTGACAATCTCTTTTGCATTAAATTGACTGACAAGATCTTGTGTGACGCCGCCGACCACACCAATTTTTTGTTCCTTTACCATGGCGAGGACAATGATCGCGGTGCCTAGCTGCTGCTTTAATTGATCCATGGCACTTCTTAAGGCTTTGCCATCCAGTCCTTCAACCACTGTTGCCAATACTTTAAGATTACCCATGACTTTTGCCTGAGTGGCAAGATCACGGCTGAAAACACCAGCAAGCTTGTCCTTGAGTTGTTGTATGTCTTTTTCGAGCACGTGTATACGATTTTCAGATTGCAGGATTTTTTGCTTGAATTCGTCTTCGCGTTTTTCGATGTAATGCAATGCGCCATTACCCGTCACAGCTTCAATGCGGCGAATTCCTGCAGCCACACCGGTTTCTGCCGTGATTTTAAAAATGCCGATATCACCAGTGTGATCTGCGTGTGTGCCGCCGCATAATTCGACGGACGGGCCGAAATGCACAACGCGTACCTTGCTGCCATATTTTTCACCGAATAATGCAACAGCGCCGCTAGCAATCGCTTCTTCAGGAGAAGAGACCTGCACCATAGCTTCATGATTTGCGCGAATCTCATCGTTGACACGTTGTTCAACTTTGCGTAATTCAATTTCTGTGAGCGGAGCAGAATGAGAAAAATCAAAACGCAAACGCTCAGGTTCCACGAGAGATCCCTTTTGAATGGCGTGCTCACCCAGCACTTGTTTTAACACCATGTGTAAAAGATGAGTGGCGGTATGATTCAAAACTGTGGCAGCACGGCGTTTTGCATCCACTTCTGCAATGACTTCCTGACCAACATGCAGTGTGCCTTTTTCCAGTTTGCCCAAATGCAAATGAGTATGGGCTTGTTTGATGGTATCAAGCACCTTGAAGAAAGTCGTATTATCAATACGCAATAAGCCCATGTCACCCACTTGTCCACCTGATTCTGCATAGAATGGACTGCGATCCAGCACTATCGAGCCTTTCTCACCGGCATGCAAGGTATCTACAAATTTTCCATCACGATATAAGGCGAGAATTTTTCCCGTGTCAGGGATTTTTTCCTGTAACAAATTTTTGTGTCCTGTAAATTCAGTTGGTTGTTGCGGCTCTTCTGCCACCTTGTATTCAGTGTTGAATTGACTGGCTAGCCGAGAGCGTTCGCGTTGTTTTCCCATGGCTGCTTCAAAGCCGTCATAATCAATCAGCAGATGACGTTCGCGTGCAATGTCTGCAGTCAAATCTGCGGGGAAGCCGTAAGTGTCATACAATTTAAAAATAGTTTCGCCGGAAATGATATCGCCTTTTAATTCACTCACGACTTGCTCAAACAATTTTAAACCCTGTGTCAGTGTCGTACTGAATTGTTCTTCTTCCTGCTGCAATATTTTTTCCACATGCACTTGTGCTTTTAAAAGCTCAGGATAAGCATCACCCATGAGTTCAACCAGCGGTTGCACAAGTTTATAGAAGAAGGGTAAGGGGAGACCAAGCTTGCTGCCATGACGCAATGCACGCCGAATAATACGACGCAAGACATAGCCGCGTCCTTCATTTGAGGGAGTGATGCCATCGACAATTAAAAAGCTGCATGAACGAATGTGATCGGCGATGACGCGCAAGGAGAAGTGTGTTAAATCAGTGATGTTTGCAAGTTTGGCTGCAGCTTTAATCAGAGGCAGAAATAAATCTGTGTCGTAATTATTGTGGACGCCTTGCAAAACAGCAGAAATGCGCTCAAGACCCATGCCGGTATCAACAGAGGGTTTGGGTAGCGGTGTGAGCGTGCCATCTGCCTTGCGGTCGTATTGCATAAACACAAGATTCCAGATTTCAATATAGCGATCACCATCAGCCTCTTCACTGCCGGGCGGCCCGCCTGCAATTTCTGCGCCGTGATCGTAAAAAATTTCAGTGCACGGCCCGCAGGGTCCCGTCGGCCCCATGGACCAGAAATTATCGTGTTCACCACAACGGCTAAAACGTTTGGGATCCACCTTGATGTCATTTAACCAGATGTCTTCTGCTTGCTTGTCTTCCTCGAACACAGTCACCCATAATTTTTCAGGCGGCAATTCCATTTTATTGACGAGAAAGTCCCATGCGAAGCGAATGGCATCGTGTTTGAAATAATCACCGAAGCTGAAATTGCCGAGCATTTCAAAAAAAGTATGATGGCGTGCAGTATAGCCGACACGTTCGAGATCATTATGTTTTCCACCAGCACGCACGCAGCGCTGCGATGAGGTAGCTCTTGTATAGGGTCGTTTTTCTTGGCCAAGAAAGACATCCTTGAATTGCACCATGCCCGCATTGGTAAATAACAGAGTGGGGTCATTGCCAGGTATGAGTGAGCTGCTCTGCACAATGGAATGCCCGTGTTGACGGAAATAATCGAGAAATTGTCGGCGGATGTCATTACTGCTTAGGCGTGTTTTTTTCATGGGTTGTCTACTTGTTGTTATGCATCATTTCCAAATACACTCTCTATCTGCTCCTGGGTAAAGCCCCGGCATTGCAGAAAGCGCATTTGTTTTGCGCGAAGTTTAAAATCTTCTGGCAGCTTGCACTTAAACTGTTTTTGCCAGACTTTCCGTGCTTTTTCAAGCCATGCATTATCGGTGATTTGCAAGTGTTCTGCAATCATCTCAGGCAGTATGCCGCGTGCCTGTAATTCCGCGGAAATACGCAGTGGGCCAAAACCTTTTTCTTTTCGCCAATAAATATAATTTTCGGTAAAACGCTGTTCGTTGATTAATCCCTCTTGCGCCAAATTCGTGATGATTGCATGAATGGCTTTCGCAGAATAAAACTTTGTTTTAAGTTTTTGTGCGATCTCATGTTTGGAATAATCGCGGCGTGCGAGCCAATTCAGCACGCTACGCCGGATTTTTGCAAGCTCATTCGGAGCTTCAGTTTCTATCAGGCGACATTCTCCTCGGCTTCAATGTCAGCAGCACGAGCAGTGTTCTCTGGTGAAACAATGGCGAGTTCACGAATCTTGCCTTCAATTTCCTTTGCCATGACGGTTTGTTCTTTCAGAAATTGCCGCGCATTTTCTTTGCCCTGGCCTATGCGTTGGCCATTGTAACTAAACCACGCACCGGATTTGTCAACCAGTCCCAGTTGTACACCGAGATTAACAATTTCACTTTCCCGCGAAATTCCTTCGTTATATAAAATATCAAATTCAGCTTGTTTAAACGGAGGTGCGACTTTGTTCTTGACCACTTTCACACGGGTTTCACTGCCTGTTACTTCATCACCTTCCTTGACACTGCCAGTGCGGCGGATATCAAGGCGTACGGATGCATAAAATTTCAGTGCATTGCCGCCGGTGGTGGTTTCAGGATTGCCAAACATGACGCCAATTTTCATGCGGATTTGATTAATGAAAATGACGAGAGTATTGGAGCGTTTAATATTCGCCGTTAATTTACGTAATGCCTGTGACATGAGGCGTGCTTGCAATCCCATGTGTGAATCACCCATTTCGCCTTCAATTTCAGCTTTGGGTGTGAGGGCAGCAACGGAATCGATGATGATGGTATCAATTGCACCAGAACGGACTAGCATGTCAACGATTTCGAGAGCTTGCTCGCCGGTGTCAGGCTGAGAAATCAGCAAGTCATCCACATTGACACCGAGACGCTTTGCATAACCTGGATCCAGTGCATGTTCAGCATCGACAAATGCAACCGTGCCGCCTTTTTTCTGGCATTCAGCAGCGACTTGCAAGGTGAGCGTGGTTTTGCCTGAAGATTCAGGGCCGTAAATTTCAACAATGCGACCTTTGGGCAAGCCGCCAATGCCGAGAGCAATGTCTAATGAGAGTGACCCGGTTGATATCACTTCAATATCCGGGATACCGGAAGCATCATCACCGAGGCGCATGACGGTGCCTTTACCAAATTGACGTTCGATCTGGCTTAATGTAGCAGCCAGTGCTTTTTTCTTGTTTTCATCCATAGGCGTAATGGGCATAGGATAATCCTTAAATTAATGGGTTGTCGGTGGGTTGTCCTTTTTCTGTTTCTCCACAGATAACTGGGAAAAACAGGTGAACAGGGGAGGGATTATTTATAACCTGTAATGCTTGATTGTGGAAGTGTTTTTGTGGATTTTAGTCATTTTTTATCAGCACCAATAATTCTTCCATGGCCTTCGCGATGGACGCAAGACGCACAGCTTGTCTATCACCCATAAAAACATAATGTTGTGCAATGGTCTTAAAGTGTTTTCCGCCATAAGCTATCCATACAGTGCCAACGGGTTTTTCCGGTGAGCCACCATCCGGACCTGCAATGCCAGTAATGGCAATGCCAATATCTGCACGACTGTAACGCTTTATTCCTTCCGCCATCTCAAGTGCCGTTTCTTCACTGACTGCACCGTAATTTTTGAGGGTCTCTGCTTTCACCCCGAGCATGTCTATTTTGGCGTCATTGCTATAAGTCACAAAGCCGCGTTCAAACCAGTCAGAACTTCCCGGAACACTGGTCAGCCAATAGCTTAAACCTCCGCCTGTGCAAGATTCAGCTGTTGCAAGAGTCAGTCCGCGTGTTTTCAATTCTGCTGCAGTTTGAAGCACGAGATTTTTGATGGGTTCAAGCATGTTCTTTACCTTCATTGAAAGTCACGGTATATAAGCGGTTAATAACAATCCGAACGGAATTATGCCATGGCATTATCAGCAATTGATACACGCGCACACACGCCCATGATGCTGCAATATTTGCGAATCAAGGCAGATCATCCCAACACACTTTTGTTTTATCGCATGGGCGATTTTTATGAATTATTTTACGAGGATGCAGAAAAAGCGGCACGACTTTTAGGCATTACATTAACAGCGCGCGGTCAATCTGGCGGCAAACCTATTCCCATGGCGGGTGTGCCGTTTCATGCGGCTGAATCGTATCTGGCGAAATTAATTCGCAAGGGTTTATCGGTTGCAATATGCGAGCAAATGAGTGATCCCAAGGGAGCAGCAGGTCCCATAGAGCGGGAAGTTGTTAGAATTTTAACACCGGGTACGGTCAGCGATGCGGCATTTCTCGAAGAGAATCAGGATAATGTGTTACTCGCCATTCATGCAAAAAATCAGGTTTTTGGATTGGCAGTGCTTGATATTAGCGGGGGACGTTTTCACTTGCTGGAAGTAGAAGGTGAGGAAGCCTTGCAAGGTGAGCTGGCACGCTTACAACCGGCGGAATGTTTAATCAGCGATGAGTGGGATCACACTTTCATTGGCTATGAAGATCAAATAAGGCGGCGTGTTCCCTGGGAATTTGATTATGAAACTTCGGTGCGCTTATTAAGAGATCAAATGCAAACGCATGATTTAAGCGGTTTTGGCTGCGAGGATTTGACGGTTGCCTTGTGTGCGGCAGGATGTCTTTTGCAATATGCAAAGGAAACGAGGCAAGCCTCCATGCCGCATATACGCAGTATTCATGTTGAGCGGCGTGAAGAGAGTCTGATTCTCGATGCGGCTTCGCGCAATAATCTTGAATTAACCAAAAACCTCTCCGGCGGCATGGAAAACACACTCGTTTCTGTCATAGACAGAACTCATACTGCCATGGGCAGTCGTTTGCTAAAACGATGGCTGAATCGTCCCTTGCGTGATCGCACCATTCTCTCGGAACGTCAGCAGGTGATTACCCAGTTCATCACACAATATGCTTATATGGCCATGCAAAAAAACCTTTCTGGCATCGCGGATCTTGAAAGAATTCTCGCGCGCATCGCTTTAAAATCTGTGCGTCCGCGTGATCTTGTTGCACTACGAACATCGCTTGCACTGTTGCCGGAATTACAGGAAATCCTGCGGGTTTTTTCTGTGCCGCGCAGTGTTGAATTAAAAAAATCCCTGGGTGAATTTCCTGTGTTACATGATTTGCTCGCGCGCGCCATCACTGATAATCCACCGTTGACTATTCGTGATGGCGGCATGATTGCACGCGGCTATGATGCAGAACTCGATGAGTTGCAAACCATCAGTGAAAATGCCGGTGAATTTTTGCTGAAGCTTGAGGGTGAGGAAAAAAAACGCACGGGACTTTCAACCTTGAAAGTGGGGTATAACCGTGTGCATGGTTATTATATTGAAATAAGCCGCTTGCAGGCAAAAAACCTACCACTGGATTATGTGCGGCGGCAAACGCTTAAAAATGCCGAACGATTTATTACACCCGAGTTAAAACAATTTGAAGACAAGGCGCTGACTGCGCGTGATCGTGCACTCGCCCGTGAAAAAATATTGTATGAAGCCTTGCTGGATGAAATCATGCCTTCTGTTCCACTTTTGCAAACGTCAGCGAGCGCCATTGCAGAACTGGATGTGTTGGCAAACTTTGCCGAACGTGCAGCGCATTTAAACTGGTGTTGTCCTGTATTGACCGAGGAGACGGGTATTTGCATTACAGAAGGTCGTCATCCAGTGGTTGAGAGTGTGTTGCAGCAACCCTTCGTTCCCAATGATATTACGCTAGATGGCAAGCAGCGCATGTTAATGATTACTGGTCCCAACATGGGTGGTAAATCAACGTATATGCGCCAGGTGGCTTTGATTGTACTACTTGCTCATGTTGGAAGTTATGTGCCAGCACGTGCTGCGCAAATTGGTTTGATAGACCGCATTTTTACGCGCATTGGAGCGGCTGATGATCTGGCAAGCGGCCGCTCTACGTTTATGGTGGAGATGACGGAAACTGCCAATATTCTTCACAATGCAACAGAGCATAGTCTGGTATTAATGGATGAAATCGGCCGTGGTACCAGTACATTTGATGGTTTGTCGCTTGCATGGGCTGCAGCACATTATCTTGCAGAAGGAATACGTGCATTTACCCTGTTTGCTACGCATTATTTTGAATTAACCCGCCTCGCAGACGAAATTCCCACAGTGCAAAATGTTCATCTGGATGCAGCAGAGCATGGCGATAAAATTATTTTTCTGCACACGGTACAAAAAGGTCCTGCCAGTCAAAGTTACGGTATTCAGGTGGCGAAGCTTGCGGGGGTGCCGAACTTCGTTATTTTGCGTGCGAAACAAAAATTACAGGCACTTGAAAATGAAGCGTATCAGCAAGCAGTGCAGCATTCGCCTCGCGCCATGCAGCAGGATTTGTTTGCAAGCATGCAGCCAGTACATCCTGTCATTCTACAATTGCAGGAAATCAATCCCGATCAGTTAACCCCGAAAGAAGCGCTGGATTTGGTGTATCAGTTGAAGGCGGAAGTGAAGAAATAAATTACCGCAAGTTAAATAGTTAGCTTTATTTTATCAGGGTGATTCGTTTGAGTTGTTGTGGTTGTAGTAGTTGGTTCTGGAACGAAATGCTTTAAATTCTTTGAGGAGTAATTTTGACTTTTCCACTCCACACGAGTGCCAGTTTTTTTGTCATCTTTAGCGAAGGGTTTTTCTGCATTGCGATTCTTTTCCAGCGAATCTCTTGGTTTTATTTCAATCTCCTCATTATCCGAAACACAGCATAAGAGATTCCGCAAACCATGCTTAAATGATTTAAACATTTCTCTTGCGAGAGTAGGCAATTCTTCCAGGGCTTTAAGCACATCTCTGGCAATGATAGGCAATGCATTATTAATCAGGCCGACAGCAGGTAATAAAAAGCCAACGCCTGCGCCTATGAAAGCGAAAAGCCCGTGCATGTCAATTATCTCAGGCGTTAAAACCATGCCAAGTGTGTCGTAAATGGGATTCAGCAAACTGCCAATGGCAGAGAGATCCATCCACTTCGCGATATCCACAAGGAACTCGACATTTGTCAGGAGATCGGAGGTAAGCAGGGAGAGGAGTATGCACCCTGCCACTGATAGAGCAAAACTGGACGCAAACAAAAAAGCACCGAGAACATCTCCGGCAATGCCCTCTCCACCATATTCTTCTTTGTGAGCTGAATGCCAGGCAGCCTTGAGACCCTTGGCAGGTGAAGTGATGGCTTTACCGATAAAATGAACAGTCTCGAGAAGAAAATAAAAGACTTTTGCAGTACCCCATGAAACGGCATTGATCACAATGTCAAAAGAATTTTGAAAACTTGCATCACCTTTTTTTTGCTCTTTAGAGGCTTTATCCATGTCAGCCCAGGAACGATGTGCCGCTTCCTTGAAGAGGTTGGCGATAAAAGAGGAGAGGAGTTCTGTTACCATTTTGACAGGGCTGCGAACGGTAGAATAAATCGCACGCATGAAAAAGAATGCGCATCTGAGCGATGCCCAAATGATATTCAATGTGAAGTCGCCCTCATCATCCCAGTCAAGAATATTTTTCCAGATATGTTTCAGGATAATCTTGTTTGCTTCTTTCTGATCGAGGTCCAGCTGTTTATTATTGTCGGTGGACGTGGACATTAAATAGGCTTTTAGCGTTCCCATGGGCATTTGATTGGGTAAGCCAAGCAGAGAGGTTAACCGCATCAACCAGCTTATCATTCGAGCATATAATTCCAGGTTTTTGTTATTCTCAGTTTCCTCATTGCTAGCCGGGTCGCTCCATTCACCATTTGTCGGGTCCCATCCAGCGAATGGAAAGACTTTCAAATAAGTGATTGACAGTATGTCTGGAATGGAATTGCTCATTTTTTTAACCTGAGAATGCGAGTTGCAATCATTGTATTCGAACTACATTAAGACAATATGAAGTGAGGGGTTGCCCATTTAAAAATGGTTTTTTAATGACCATTTTTAATGAAATTTTCAATCTGCATTACTTCATCGTCCGTCAATTCAACATGATGGCCGCGGCGTAATCCTGCAGGCAAATACACATTTCCAAAGCGTATGCGTATCAGGCGGCTAATGCTAAGACCAGTATGTTCCCAAAGACGGCGCACCAGCCTATTGCGTCCTTCCTTGACGATGACGTGATACCAGTGATTTGATCCCGTGCCGCCCGCATCCACAATTTCGTTAAACCGTGCGAGACCATCTTCGAGATGCACGCCTTTTTTCAGTCTGGAAAGAACATCAGGGGTGACTTCACCGCGAATGCGTACCGCATATTCGCGTTCAATTTCAGCGCGAGGGTGCATGAGTATGTTTGCCAATTCTCCGTCATTGGTAATCAGCAAGAGTCCTGAAGTATTAAAATCCAGTCTGCCAACGCAAATCCACCGGCTGTTTCTGATGAGGGGTAATCGCTCAAAAATGGTGGGCCGGCCTTCAGGATCATCACGCGTACACATTTCACCTTCAGGTTTGTGATAAATAAGAACGCGTGTTTTTTGATTTTTGCTCTTGATGAGTTTGATTTCGTGCCCATCCACACACACAGTATCGTGATAAGTCATGCGATCACCAATGGTGGCCTTTCTTCCATTCACGGTGACTCTGCCATCTTGTATAAAGGTTTCCACTTGCCGGCGCGAACCGACGCCTGCATTGGCTAATATCTTCTGAATTTTTTCTGACATGATGTATTTTGATCTCTGTTAGGGCTTATTAATATCTGGCGGATACTTCGTAATCGTTCCGAGTGTCAAGAGAATGGCTTTATTTTTCGGGATTAACCTGCTGCACATTCATCTTCAGGTTCATCAGATGAGTTGTCGCTGGTTTCTCTGATAGCGATGACATTACTCTCATCTTCTCCGAGAGTTGCCTCACGTTCTTCAGGAATTTTCTCACTGTCATCAGGTCCTGGATGCGTATTTTCGAGCGCCAACTGGACTTGCAATTTTTCATCCTGCTGAGCAAGGTCCCTGAACTCGGTGAGAGAGGGCATATCGGTGAGTGATTTTAAATTGAAATAATCGAGAAATTCTTTTGTTGTGCCATAAATAGCGGGTTTGCCGGGGACTTCACGGTAGCCAATGACTCTGACCCATTCTCGTTCCTGCAAGGTTTTCATGATGGTGGAGCTGACGGTAACACCGCGAATTTCCTCGATTTCGCCACGGGTAATGGGCTGTTTATAAGCGATCAGCACCAGTGTTTCGAGAAATGCCCGAGAGTAGCGCGGAGAACGTTCTTCCCATAATCTGGAAAGCCAGGGACTGAGTTCAGCCTTAGCCTGAAAGCGATAACCACTGGCGACTTCCTGCAATTCGAGACCGGATTTTTCATGCTGATAATGTTGTTTCAGGTTGCCAATCACGGATTTAATGTCTGAAGCCGTGGGTCGGTTATCGTCTGGGAATAGATTTTGCAAGGAAACCACTGTGAGTGGGTGTCCTGCAACCATGATGGCAGCTTCAATGATTGCCTGCATTTGTTCGGGTGTCATGATTGGCCTCTTCATAGGAATCTTGATGTGTACATGCTAGCAAAAAGTTGGGATTTAACATACATTTTCCATCTGTCACTTAAAGCGGTGAAGCATGCGAGAAAAATTAATTCGTTCATTGTGTAACATTAAACCAGAACATCAAGGATGTGTGCTCACCATTGGTAATTTTGATGGTGTACATCTCGGTCATCAGCAATTGCTTGAAAGTGCAGTCCGAGAGGCGAGGGAGCTTCACGTGCCCTCTATCGTCATGACCTTTGAGCCGCATGCGTTTGAGTTTTTTGCGCATGAAAAAGTAACCATTCCGCGTTTGAGCCGATTTCGCGAAAAGTTTTGTGCGCTGATAGAGCACGACGTGGATTATGTGTTAATATTGCCATTTAATCAAGAATTTGCCAGCCTATCTGCAAGTGAATTCGTGACTCACATACTCCATGATGCCCTGCATCCCAGACGTATTATCGTTGGCGATGATTTTCATTTTGGCCGCGAGCGGCAAGGGACTTTTTCCTTGTTAAAAGAAATGGGCGAGCGTTTGGGTTTTACGGCTGAATCCCTGCCTACCGTCATGCTGGATGGTGAGAGGGTTAGCAGTACGCGTGTCAGAAAGGCGCTTTCTGATGGCGATCATGCAATGGTCAGACGGCTGCTTGGCCGATCTTATTCCATGCTGGGTAAAATCAGGCGGGGTGATCAGCGCGGCCGCGAATTTGGTTTTCCGACTGCCAATATTTATCTTCACCGCAAATTAACACCGGTACGCGGTGTTTATACTGTTTTCATGCATGGCATAGCAGAGCACCCCTTGCCGGGAGTGGCAAATGTGGGGGTGCGTCCCACGGTGGATGGAACCAAGACCTTACTCGAGGTACACTTGCTCGATTTTAATCAGGATATTTACGGTCGTTACTGCCAGGTTGAATTTTGTGAAAAATTACGCGATGAAGTGCGCTTCCCGACCTTCGATCTTCTGAAGCAGCAGATCGCAAAAGATGTTGCTGCGGCCAGGGAATATTTTAATAAACATTAAATTAATACGGTGTGCCATGAGTGAATACAAAGATAGCTTGAACTTACCCCAAACTGATTTCCCCATGAAAGCAAACTTGTCTCAGCGTGAGCCAGAAATGTTAAAGAAATGGCAAGCGATGGATATTTATGCAAGCTTGCGTAAAGAGCGCAAGGGCAAAGAGAAATTTATTTTGCTGGATGGCCCGCCTTATGCAAATGGCCATCTTCATGTCGGTCATGCAGTGAATAAAATATTGAAAGATGTTGTTGTTAAATCGAAATCACTGAGTGGTTACGATGCGCCTTTCGTTCCTGGCTGGGATTGTCACGGTTTACCCATAGAATTAAACGTTGAAAAAAAACATGGCAAGTTTTCACGCAGTAAATTGAGTGCGGCAGAATTTCGGGTTGCCTGTCGTGAGTATGCAGCGTCACAAATTGATTTGCAGCGTACGGAATTCAAGCGATTGGGTGTGATTGGGGATTGGGATAATCCCTACGTCACCATGGATTTTAAATACGAAGCAAACATCATTCGCAGTCTCGCAAAAATCATTCGCAATCAGCATGTGCAAAAAGGGTATAAGCCTGTGCACTGGTGTCTGGATTGCGCATCTGCACTTGCAGAAGCAGAAGTGGAATATGCAGAAAAAAAATCGCCTTCTATCGATGTGCGTTTTAATGTGCTTGATAACGTGGATTTTTGGGGGCGTTTTAATCACGTGCATAAAGGCATGGGACCCATCTCGATTCCGATCTGGACTACGACGCCCTGGACGCTGCCTGCGAATGAAGCTGTCGCCTTAAATCCCATGCTGCAATATGTATTGGTTGCAACACCCAAACCCGAACAATTTTTAGTGGCGGAAGATTTATTATCTTCCGTGTTGAAACGGTATGGCATTGAGACTCACACCATACTCGGTCGCATCATGGGTGAGAAATTATCTGGTGTGAAATTACAGCATCCTTTTTATGAGAAGCAAGTTCCGGTTGTATTAGGTGATCATGTGACAATAGAAGCAGGAACGGGTGCAGTTCATACCGCACCTGCTCATGGTGTCGATGATTATCTTGTGGGAAAACAATTTGATTTGCCGCTCATTAATCCTGTGGGCGATGATGGCTGTTTTACCGCAGCAACCCCGCTATTTGCAGGACTGCATGTGAGCAAGGCAAATGAAAAAATACTCGAGGAATTGCGAAGACTGCATGCGCTGATTCATGAGGAAAGTTTGCTTCATCCCTTTCCGCATTGCTGGCGCCATAAAACACCATTAATTTTTCGTGCAACACCACAATGGTTTATCAACATGGAACAAAATGGTTTGCGCACAAAATCATTGCCGGCCATTGATCAGGTGGAATGGGTTCCTGACTGGGGTAAATCACGCATGATAGGCATGATAGAAAACCGTCCTGACTGGTGTATTTCAAGACAACGTGTCTGGGGTGTGCCGCTTGCCTTGTTCATACACAGGCAAACCGGTGAAATGCATCCAGATACCATGCAGTTAATGGAAAAAGTCGCACTTCAGGTTGAAAAAGAAGGAATTGAAGCCTGGTATACGCTGGATATGAAAGATTTATTGGGTTCTTCAGCAGAGGATTATCAAAAAAGCATGGATGTACTCGATGTGTGGTTTGATTCGGGTGTGGCACATGAATGTGTATTGAGATCGCGCCCTGAACTTTCCTTTCCAGCAGACATTGTGCTGGAAGGCTCGGATCAGCATCGCGGCTGGTTTCAATCATCATTGCTGACATCTGTTGCAATGAATAATACAGAATCATACAAGCAAGTTTTAACGCATGGTTTTGTCGTGGATGGGCAAGGCCATAAAATGTCTAAGTCACTTGGTAATGTGATTGCGCCAGAAGAAGTGATACAAACACTCGGTGCGGATGTTTTGCGTTTGTGGGTAGCCTCCATTGATTATCGTTATGAGATTAATGCATCGAAAGAAATTCTGAATCGCATGTCGGAGTCGTATCGGCGCATACGCAATACCGCGCGATTTTTACTTTCGAATTTAAATGCATTTGATCCAGAGAAAGATCTGGTTCCCGCAGAAGACATGCTCATGCTGGATCGTTTTGCGATGGAGAAAACACGTGTCATTCAGGAAGAAATTCTTGAAGCCTATTCGACGTATCAATTCCATCTGGTCGTGCAAAAACTCCAGCAATTTTGCATTTCTGATCTGGGTGGGTTTTATCTCGATATTATTAAAGACCGTCAATATACCATGCAGGCAGATAGCCGCGGCAGACGTTCCGCGCAAACTGCGTTATTTCACATTGCACATGCACTGGTGCGCTGGATGGCGCCTATCATGAGCTTTACAGCAGAAGAAATCTGGCAATATATTCCAGGGCAAAAGCCGGAATCAGTTTTGTTAACCACCTGGTATGAAAAGTTAACCAGATTGCCCGATACTGAAATCATGAATGCTTCCTATTGGGAAAAAATTCGTGCGGTGCGTGATGCAGTGAACAAGGAAATCGAAAAAGAGCGCAATGCAGGCAAGATTGGTTCAGCACTCGAAGCAGAAGTTTATTTATACTGTGCGCCGCATCTGAAAACGGAGCTGGATGCACTGCAGGATGAATTACGTTTTGTGCTCATCACATCATTTGCAAAAGTGATTGCAGATGAGGCAGGGCCGACTGATGCCATTGTCACAGAAGTGCCAGGTTTAAGTCTGAAAATAACAGCGACAACCCATACAAAATGCGAGCGTTGCTGGCATAGACGTGAAGATGTGGGAGCGAATAACGCATATGCTTTGTTGTGCTCGCGCTGTGTCATGAATGTTTACGGTCAAGGTGAAGAGAGAGAATATGCTTAAAAAAATATTTTCCAGTGGTCTTGTGATGTTGTGGATTGCAGTGCTTGTCATGCTGCTTGATCGCTATTCGAAAACCTGGGTCATGCATCATCTCAATTTTCATGAGCCATTTCCCATTTTTTCATTTTTTAATTTGACGCTTGCGTATAACACGGGTGCTGCATTTAGTTTTCTGGATGGGGCATCTGGTTGGCAAAATTGGGTGTTTGGGAGTCTTGCGCTGATGGTGAGTGCAATTGTCATTGTCTCGCTTGCAAGATTATCCTCACGTGATTACTGGATGAGCGTAGCATTTTGTCTGATATTGGGCGGCGCTCTCGGAAATATGTGGGATAGAATAACGTATGGTTACGTCATTGATTTATTATCTTTTCATTGGCATGACTGGTATTTTGCGATATTTAATGTGGCAGATAGCGCAATTTGTGTGGGCGCGTTTATGGTGTTTTGTCAGTGGGTGAGGAAGGAAAGATAAGAAAAATATTCTTAATCTATTAGTGCAAGTTTTAACTTTGGAACTTTTTTAAATCCAGTGTCGCCGGTTACAAAAATAACATTTTCTGAAATAGAAAGTGCGGATGCTGCTTGTATGGCGTCGGGTGTGCGTAACTGATGAAATGCTCGCAAATGAGATGCTTTTTCGATAATAGCAGGCGAAATTGGAATCATGGTTAAATCTTCTGCACAAAAGAAATTTCGGTATCGCGCAAGTAGTTCTTCATTCTTCTCACGCAATGGTTTAATGCGGCATTCAAGCAAGCTCAGGTGAGAGGCAGCAAAACAGGGTTTATTATAATTTTTTCCTAACTTTTTAAGCAGGTTGGCAAATCCGGTATATTGTGGCAAAGTCATTTCTATCCAATATATAATGGTGCAAGCATCTAAAAATATTTTCATTATTTGTTCCAGTCTTCACGTTCTTGATGAACTTGTTTATCAATCTCTTTTTTACGGCGATTTCCTTTCCATGTCCGGTTATCCAATAGGTCCCATAAGCTGGTCGTTGGCAGTGTTTGTTGCTTTACGAGGGCTGCATAATCTTTTTCACTCAGTACTACACAAGCGGGTTTATTGTTTTTTATGATATGCACAGGACCCTTTTTTAAGGCTTCTTCCAGTGCTGCAACACCACGACGTTTAACATCCAAAGCAGGCAGGGTATGCATGAAGTGCTCCATAAGTACCATATTTAGTGCTATTATAGGTGCTAAATATGGTACTGTAAACCTTTTTTATCGGGTAATAAACTTTCTGATCTCATCCGCCATGTATTCAAAATCAGGATTATAGGTTAATTGTCGATAGCGATTTTTCATGATTCCCAATTGATATAGCCATTTGGCCCCATTCGATTCCACGCGGTTGTAAGCTCCATAGATGCACTCTTTATTTTCACGATGTGCGGCATATTTGTAATCGCCATTCTGTCCATAATGCGGATTATTGGAAGTGTAGGGAATGGATACATGTGAAAAATGTCTGATATTTAACTCGGGATACTGTGTGAGCCGGTTGATAATTCTTGGGTCAGATTCAGTATGCGGTGTTCTCGTATATAACAGCAGTTTACTGTCCGGGTGGTGAGATCCGGAAAAAAACCGGACTGCTTTTTCACTGTTAATGGTTTCATCTTCGAGGCTCACGGCCATTAACATGGGACACGCAAGCGTGTGTTGCTCACTTACATTTTTTAATGCGTCAGTCAGTGCGGCGACTTGATTCACAGCGTTAAAAGGGAGGGAGAGATATTTTGCATAATCTTCTTCATCTATCTTGTAAATCCATTGATCATGATTGATATGCAGCCATTTTTTCAGGGCATGAAAGGCAATGACTCTGTTTATAGGTACTTTGATGCGTATTGCCGGGGCCAGTAATATGATTCCGGAAATGGCAGGATTTTGCAGGGCTTGATAAATAGACAGGGCAGCTCCCGTTGAATAACCCGCGAGATAAAGATAATCGACTTCCTTTTGCAAACTTCTCACACCATATGCGACGGTATTGATCCAATCCTGAAATGAAACCGATAATAAATCTTCGGGTTTTGTACCATGACCCGGCAAAAGCAGAGATCGACATAAAATGCCATTTGCCTGTAAATGTGCACCCAGATCTTTTAAGGAAAAAGGACAGTCTAATAATCCATGCACCAGCAAGACCCCATATTTTAGACGTTTGTTAGCAAGAATGGGGTGAGGTGGGACAAATTCGAAAGGACTGTTTGCATCAAGTATAAGATTCGCATTTGCCTGCTGTAAATCGGTGCGGCGCGCTTTGATAATTGTGCGACAGCGGGTAATATAGTCGGAAAATGGCAAGTGGCTATCCGGAATGGAATAGTCAGGCGTTTGTTCTGCCATCATTGTGGGTGGGTTATCAAACATAAATTTCATTGTACTGCAGAATTGTTCCCAAAGGGGTATATGCGTAATCTTCTATTGAAAATTCTCATGTTAACCCTGGTGCCAGGACTTGCGCTCTCAGCGAAGCCAGTTGGCATTGGAGGAGTGGCGAATAGTCTGATGGAGCCGGTGGGTCTTGCAACCAACTTTTTGCATAGCGGCTGTTACCTGATTGGTGCTGCATTTATTTTTGCGAGTTTTGTTAAATATATGGATCATCGAAGAAGCCCGACGATGGTTCCGATTAGTACGGTTATTTTTTTAATTATTGCCGGTTTGGTACTCATTGCCATACCCATTTTCACGAAGTAAATAAAATATGACAAAAGCATCACGCACGTTTGCACTTTTCTTGCTTGCGCCTGCATTATTTGCT
>Ga0206990_1078_pt1 | contig 21739 bp, 21 predicted proteins | sample Alteio_BWMinCont_8_FD_153283 | JGI IMG/M metagenome (GOLD analysis project Ga0206990, IMG submission 153283) | Enriched cells from forest soil in Barre Woods Harvard Forest LTER site, Petersham, Massachusetts, United States -... | ecosystem: Environmental > Terrestrial > Soil > Temperate forest >... | reverse complement strand
ACGAATTTGAAATGATAAAATGAGCAGAAGCATTAAAATACAGCAAATACAGGCGGTTCGGGAGGATCTATCTACTACTACTGTTACAGTAGCGGTAGCTGACACCATTGCAGTATGTATAATTCTTAAAAGTAGTTACGGAGTTAATTAGCGCCGTTCTGGCGGTAGCGATGAATAGGGGTTCCATTAGCCACCTCTCGTTATAAAGAAGTTACCAAGTAAGTTATAGGGTTTTTAGTAAGGGTTGAAATCATATCAGGGTCATTCGTGGCTTCCAGTGAAAGTTTCATCCGTACCAGTCAACACAATTAGTAACCAAACAGCAGGCTTAACAATAAATGCCTGTCTGCCAAAAACAAATCAAAACCATGTATAAAGCAACAGGCACTATCGCCTTTAAAGACCCGGTCACCAAGCTGACCGAAACATTCACAAAACAAGTCTTCGGCATTGACGTTGAAGGCAGCTCCTTTACCAAACAGTTTTACCTGGAATGTTTGAATGAAAAAATTGATGCACTAACCGACCTGGAAGTTGGTCAACGTGTAAGTGTCAGTTTCAACCCCACTTGCAATACGGGCACATCCCGGGACGGCAAAAAAATACGCTTTGTATCGCTCCGTTTAATTGCGATAGAAAAGCTGCAAACAGTAACATTAGAAGATTTACTACAAGAGGATGAAACAGAAGAACCTGCATCCCCCTTACAGAGTGGAAATCCTATAAACCTAAAAACCAAATAACCACCATGAAAAAGAAAATTCTAATTAAAAGAAGGCTTAAAGCTAAAACCCTTTCGGTCGCTGCCAGGAGAAAAAAGAAGGAAAAGCTGTTTAAATCCAAAACAGCCGAAAAACAAATGGTTTTTAACGCAATACCCTGCAATTGAATCCTTCTTACAGAAGCATAAACACACAACATTTTAATAACTACAATATGGAAACAATAAAAATATTCAAGCCGCCATAAGCATTTACGGTCCCCATATAGAAGTATTCACTAAATGAAAAAATAAAAAAATGAAAAAAATGAAAAATTTCAGTAAAGATCAGGTAACAAGCCTGTCAAAAGAAAGAACGGCCGAGGCAAGGACAGCAACCGGCGCAGTAAAATTAAATAGAACCTTAATAATTGCATCAAATGGCCCGGCATACACAGATGCCATAGCCAGGATAAAGGTGTTTCACAAAAAGCACAAAGGAATGGCTGCAATATTGCCAAGGGTTTACGCCCCAGGTACATTGTGGAGGCCTGCGTTTGACCCCAATAGGAAAGGGATAGAAGCTTATAGCACAGAAGAACCTCGTGAGCTTGACTTAAAAAGGTACGGTAAGAACCTGAATGAGGGTATTACAGTAACGGAAAGATCATTCAATAAATGCTTCGCGGATGCCCTTGGTAAAATGACACACAGGAGGCAGATGACTATTCTGCTTGTTGACGGCACGGAGTTAGTCGGGTATGTAGTTAACACCGGAATCACTGAAGCAAGAATCTACCTGCCTAAGAATTACCTGCCCAAAGGGCTTGCCCTTCCTGTGTCAGGTGAAATACTACCGGTTATAGCAATAGGTTATATCATCGGCTAAAAAAGAGAGGGCAATTGTGCAGGGTACACACCCTGCACAACCCCCTTTTATAACATCAAATTAAACCAACATACTAATAAAGAATACTAAACAAAAAAAATAATTTACAATGGAAGACCCCTTAGAATACCAAATGGCTGTAGAAGGTGAAATCATACGGGAGCATAACCGGGATTACACAAATACCGTCAATATCCCCATAGAGTTCATAAACCTGATACTAAGCAGTCTTCGTGAGGAGGCTAATGAATTAGAAAGTAAAGTATATGCTGCATCTGACTCGAAAGATAAGCATCCATTTTTGGTGCGCCTTTACCATGTCAATGCCATGAAAGATAATTTGGAGAAAGTACTGAAAGAACAAGAATCAGTTTTAGACCCCTTGCTGGAATGGGCTTTTGAGCAGGTTAGAATTGATGAAGCGATAAGCAGGGAAGAGAATATTTAATAACCATAATCAAAACAGTGTTAGTAATAATGCGTAATAACACCATCAAAAATGGAAAAGAACCAATCTAATCCTGCGGAAACAACCGCAGAAAATATATCAACAAATAAAGCACCCATAACATTAGGTGAATCAGTATCCACAGAAAGTGCAACTGAAATAAAGGAAAACGCAATCCCGAAAAAAAGCGATAAGAAAGCTGTGGATGCCGCTAACCTGGAAGAAAAGAAAATCCCACTGATTTATAAAGTAGAAGCTGCTTTACGGTCGTTTCAACTGCGTTATAATGAAATTACTCGACAGGCGGAATGGCATACAGTTAAGGGGTATGAGCCTGCTAATCTCCATACCTTACGCCGTCATTTAATGTATAAAGGCTGTGACCGTTTTTCGCTGAATGATATTTCTTCGTTAATGCAATCAGGGTATGCGCCCATATACAATCCCTATACCGAATACTTCGGATCTTTAAAATGGGACGGTCAGGATCATATTGCTAAGTTGGCGAGCTATGTAAAAACTACTGACAATGAATTTTTTCATCCCATGCTGAAAAAGATGCTTGTACGCACTGTAGCATGTGCTCTACATGGTAAAGTGAATCGTTACGTGTTCACATTATATAGCAAAGAGCAATCGGTGGGAAAAAGCACCTGGATTAGATTTCTTACACCTCCACGTCTTAGCCGATACTTTGGTGAAGGGGTGCTTGATGGCTCAAAAGACTCATACTTGCGTATGGGAGGCTCAATTTTTATATGGAGTCTTGAGGAGTTGAGCTCTCTTAATTCTATGGAAATCAATAAGTTGAAGCATATAATAAGTTTATCAGTTATTGTGGAACGTCCTCCCTTTGAACCACATGATATAAGTATTAAAAGGAGGGTTTCGTTTTTTGCAAGTACTAATAGGCCGGAATTTCTTTCGGACGTAACAGGTAATTCAAGGTGGTTAGTTTTTTCTATTGAAAGCATAGATTTTAAGTACAGTACTGAAGTGGATATTGACCAAGTATGGGCGCAGGCTTATGCACTGCAACTTGATAAAGCGTTCAACGCTGAATTGACGATTGAGGAAACTCGGAAGCAGGAGTTATACAATTCGGATTACGAAGTAACATTCGCTGATAAAGAAGCAGTCATGCTCTATCTTAGGAAGTGTGGACAGGATGAGGGAGAGTTCATGACAAACCAACAGATACTGGATTACTTGCATAAAGCATCTACATTACTCCTTCGGGATCATGTTACCCTAAACCCCATCAAATTTACTACGCAAGGCATCGGCAGGGCTTTGGGTGCATGCGATTTTGTCAATGGTAAGAAATACATTAACGGTGTGCAATGTCGAGGTTGGTTTGTAATTAAAGAAGATATTCCTACGATAAGGGATCAGGCTGAAATGGATTCTACTAAAGAAGGTACTGTGGAGGCACAGAAAGCAGATCCTACAGCAACCATAGCATACGAAGATGGTAGCAGTTTTCCACCTCCAAGTGATATAACCAAACCAATTATCGACATATATGAAGGCTTATAATAATAGTAATAATTATATAAGGGGATTAAGTGTCTTGCTGTCCCTCTGTCTCACAATTATAAGCAAGACAAAGTGTAGCTATTTTTTTCAGAATAATCTTAAAGTTATAATTACACATTAAATAACGCATACAACAATGGAGATAAGCCATGAAAGACCAGGCAAAGAAGGTACAGGAATTACAAGACTTAATAAAATCAGGAAAAGGCAAAACAACCACACCCGAAAATGAAAAGCCTAAAGATAACACCTTGCATATTTATTGTAGAGTGTCTACTGAAGGCCAACTGGAGGGACATAGTATTGAAGCCCAAGAAAAGGCTGGAATATATCGTGCTAAATCACTTGGTATGGTTTATCAGGTGCATTACGAGCGTGGAGCGAGTGCAGCTAAAGACAACTTGGATAACCGACCCGTGTTGAAGAATCTGCTTGATTTGTGCGATGAGGGAAAGGTTAATGCAATTTTTATTACTGAGCTGGATCGGCTTAGCCGTTCTCCAATTGGAATGTATTATATAAAGCAGGTGTTAATTGAAAACAATATTCTCCTTTACACAACCGGGCAGCGCATAGACTTAAGAGATACTGAAGATGAATTCCTAAGTGATTTAACAGCCCTTTTGTCTCGTAGGGAAAATACTATTCGTTCAAAACGAAGTAAGCGTGGCCTCCGTGAAAGTGCTCTGAAAGGCAGATGGCTTGGCCCTATTATACCATATGCTTATATTAAGTCAGAAGATAAATCACTTAAAGTAAATCCTGACGAGGCTGTTATTTATAAAGACATAGTAAAAATGTGCTTTGCAGGTATTGGAACTACCACAATTGCAAAAATATTAAATGAAAGAGGAGTACCCACAAGGTGTTCAACTGCACTACCCAATGGCACTAAGGTGAGAAATAAATATACTAATAGCATAAGAATTGTAAAACCTGAGGAATTCATTTGGAAGGCTGGCAGTGTTTACTGCATACTTACAAATCCTTTATATGCAGGACAACGGATTTATAAGGGTGAGTCAATGCCTTTTCCCGCAATAATAGACATGACAACTTTCAGAAAAATACAAGAACAATTAAAGAAAAACCATCATAACAGTGAAAATAATAGCAAGCATTTTTATTTGCTCAAAGGCATGATGAGGTGCGGGTGCTGTGGTTCTAATTTATATGGCAGGATTAGAACGGACGGACACGAACGTTATTATATGTGTTCCAGCAAGAGAGAAAAGCCATGCGGTTTTAGGTCTATTGGACTGGATAAACTAAATAATTTGGTTTGGTCGATAGTAAGTGCAAATGATATAGTGGTAGCAACATTAGGGGAAGAACTGGCAAGGGATGCTGGAAAGGGAAAAATAACAGAACTTGAAAAAAATATAAAAGATAAAGAGAGGCGAATGGAAATTCTTGCCAGCAGAAGGAATAACCTGCTTACTTTATATGAAAAGGATAAAATAGATGAAAAAGAATTTGACCAAAGGGCAGAAAAAATAAAAGCAGAGAATGACATTTTGGCAGGAGAATTGCTTTCAGCACATAAGGAGTTAAGCATAATTACCAAAAATGCGGAAATCATAGAATCGTTTAATGACCATGCCCATGTTAGGAAGCTAATGAAGACGTGGAATGATATTCAGAAACGAGAGTTTTTGAAAAGCAAGCATGTGGATATTGTTGTCCATTGGCATCCTGCAACCTGGTCACATAGGATAGAAATAACTTTTGATTCAGGCTTTGAAATAAGGGAAGTTAATGCACCGAATGCGCCGGAAGATTGCAGGAAAAAAAGAAAAGAGGATAATGAAGATGCTAAAAGAGAGTCTGAGATATTATTGGCAGTGGAAGGTGTTGATAATCAAAATAAACTACTGCCAACCGTTATAACTCAACCTCGCTAATAGTATGGTGAGGTGACCGGAAAGGACGGGTAGCAACAAGTCCTGCTCCATCAATTGTTTTTCCTGCTACAGAATGAATTTTAGTTGTTTCCAATGCTTCATCCAAAGTTAGTGGAGGTAACACCGTAGGCAACCTTTTTGCAAGCATGGTTTTGCCCGCTCCGGGCGGACCAATAAGTAATACATTGTGCCCTCCGGCAGCAGCAATTTCCAAGGAACGTTTGATATTTTCCTGCCCTTTTACATCGGCAAAATCAACCTCAGAATGGGTAAGCAATGTTTGAAATGTTGAGGCTACATCAACCTTCACGGGTTCAAGCTCTAATTCCCCGTTTAGAAAGTCAATGGCTTCTTTTATATTTTGAATTCCATATACGTCTAATCCACTTACTATGGCTGCTTCTTTGGCGTTTTTCGCCGGGAGTATTATTCCCTTAAATCCATTTTCTTTTGCATTTATAGCTATGGGAAGGACCCCTTTAATTGGTTGCAGACTACCATCCAAGGAAAGTTCGCCCATAATAATATAGTCTTTTACTTTATCGCTGCTAATTTGGTTAGACGCAGCAAGGATTCCGATGGCAAGGGTAAGGTCATATGATGACCCTTCTTTGCGAATATCCGCCGGAGCCATATTGATGGTAATAAGCATCACCGGGATCCGATAGCCATTATTCCTTAGTGCTGCGTCAATCCTTTGCTGGCTCTCTTTTACAGCGCTGTCAGGCAATCCTACCAAAAAGAAATTTACTCCCTGTGAAATATTCACTTCAACAGTTATAAGCGTTGCATCAATACCGCTTACTGTGCTTCCATATACTTTAACGAGCATATTATCTATTAATTAAGATGTAAATATATTTGTTATTTTTAAAATCCGTTAACATAGTTAATTTCGTAGCTCAAATAAATACTAAGAGCTATGAGTATGTTTGTTTCTACAATTTTAATTTGCCTGGCCGTATGTTGCCTGGTAATGCTTGTTATTTACTTATGGGCATACAACATTAACAATGCCGGTGTGGTAGACATATTCTGGGCATTTAACTTTTCTATAATTGCTATATTTCTCTATTTTTTAGGTGATGGTTTACAGGAGCGAAAGATATTACTATGCAGCATGTTATTAATATGGAGCATGCGTTTGGGAATTTATCTTTTAATCCGGGTAGGCTCCCATTTGGATGTGGAAGAAGGACGGTATAAAAAAATGCGTGAGGAATGGGGAGCGTCAGTAAATAGTAAACTGTTCCTTTTCTTCCAGGCCCAGGCACTTTCTAACATTTACTTAGCCATTCCTTTTTTCCTGATTGTTTTCAATAAAAAAGAAGGATTATCCATACTTGAATATACCGGGGCCGTTGTATGGGCCATAAGTATTATTGGAGAAGCACTTGCAGATAATCAATTAAAGCAATTCAAAAAGAATCCTGATAATAAAGGTAAAGTGTGCGATGCAGGCTTATGGAATTATTCCCGTCACCCCAATTACTTTTTTGAATGTATGATTTGGGTAGGATATTTTTTAGTCGCACTTGATGCAGATTATGGCTGGATCGGTGTTCTAAGCCCTTTAACCATTACATTATTACTCTTTAGGATTACCGGTATTCCGCTTACAGAACAACAGGCAATCCGTTCAAAAGGTGATGCTTATAAGGAATATCAGCGAACAACTTCTATGTTTGTACCCTGGTTCAAGAAAAAATAGAACATTTGCAGTTTTAAAAATTTATGTGGTATTCCGGTTTACTCGAAAAAAATGCATTGCCCGATTTTATTATCCGCAAGGGAATAAGGGATTTATTGGCACAAAGGCTAAAGGATGAAGATAAAGGAAATCCGGAAGAACAGCAGGAGCATTTTATGAAATTAGTCGAGGAGTTGAAAAACTCTCCCATAGCTGTAAACACAGCCGATGCAAATGCACAGCATTATGAAGTGCCTGCTGATTTTTTCCAATTGGTGCTTGGCAAACATTTAAAATACAGTTCAGGGTATTGGAAAGATGCGGTAACCTCTATTGATGTTTCAGAAAAAGATATGCTCGAAATTACTTGTGGCAGAGCAGAATTAAAGGATGGACAAAATGTACTTGAGTTGGGATGCGGATGGGGCTCTCTTTCCCTATTTATGGCAGAGAAATACCCCAACAGTAAAATCACTTCTGTTTCGAATTCACATAGCCAAAAGACATTTATTGACGGACAGTCACAAAAGCGAAACATAAAAAATCTTACTATCCTTACTGCCGATATGAATGTTTTTCAGATTGGTGAAAAGTTTGACAGGGTTGTTTCGGTGGAGATGTTTGAACACATGCGCAACTATGAACTGTTGATGAATAAAGCTGGAAGCTTCTTAAATCCAGGCGGGAAATTATTTGTACATATTTTTACCCATAAAGGCTATGCATATAAATTTGAAGTATTAGATGATTCGGATTGGATGAGCAAATATTTTTTTACAGGAGGAATAATGCCGAGTGACCATCTACTGTTATACTTCCAAAAGGAATTAAAAATTGAAAAGCACTGGAGAGTTAGTGGCACACATTACGAGAAAACATCAAATGCCTGGCTAAGAAACATGGACTCCAACAGGCAGAAAATAATGGAAATAATGGAGCGGGTTTATGGTAAGAAGGATGCCTTGAAATGGTGGTCTTACTGGAGGATATTTTTTATGTCCTGTGCCGAATTATGGGGCTATAAAGGCGGTAAAGAATGGATGGTCAGCCATTACCTTTTTCAAAAAATTTTTTAAGCATATCATGCACAATAACTAATTTTTCCCCTTTAAAAAATGTTAGAATATATCTTTTAGCTGCTTCATAATAAAAAGCGCTGAAAGCAGTTAAAAAGACATCAAGTAGACCTGCCTTGTAATTTACGCAATCAGTAGTAATTGAAAATAGTATAATAAGATACACGGGATAAATAAACATCAGTACACAATATAAAAGGGAATCATGGAAGTCATTGCCTTTAGTGCTTTTCCGGGAAATAAAGGCAGCTATGAAATAAGGTATGAAATTGTAGATAAATGCAGTTCCAAATACAATAAACCAGCTTATCAAATTAATAAACTTCATGATACCTTTTTCCCGTTTCAAATCATAGTTTACATTTTCCTTTGTCAAAAAATCAGATAACGCATTATAATCTGATTTGAATTTTCCATTCACCTCATTAATGTATTTATCTTGTATTTTTTTAGTATTTGCAGTTGCATTAAGGTAGTTTTTAAGCATAAAGCTTATTATTTTATTTTGTGAAATAGTGTTGCTGGTTTTATCAACCACAATACATTTTTCAGAGAAAATCATTTTTAGCTTTTCATTAAAGCTCTTATTAAAGAATCCACTTTCAGTTAAATCAATAAATTCCTTCTTTTCTATATTTTTCAGAAACTCAACATACACTATCGGCCGAATTTTCAACCAGGAGCTATAATGTATTGCAATTGGCACTATCCTCAATTTATCTGAAATTTCAGAATTGTTCCATGCTTCAAAAGCCAGTCGTGCTATACCTTTCCTGAGTGGCCTGAGATCATATTTGTTTTCCGAAAGCCCCTCTGGAAAAATTACAAGAGCACCATTCTTTTTAAATAGCTCTATAGAATATGAAAAAGTTTCATTGTTTTTATATATGAGTTCCTGTCCTTCTTCCTTTCTGTAAACAGGGAAAATATTAATAAAGTGTAAAAGAGAAGACGCAACCTTAGATTTAAAGAAATCTCCCCGGGCGGTATAATAAAGAGGCCTTTTAACACATGTGGTCATTACAATCGAATCAAGAAATGCATTGGGGTGATTGCAGGCAAGTATTACGGGGTAAGAATCGGGTAGGTTTTCAATCCCTGATATATAAATCTTTTCGAAGAAAAAATAGGATGTAAGCCTAAGCGAAAAGCGAAGAAGAGAATGTATTATGTTTTTCAAATCCCTTATTGAATAATCAACAGAGTAAAGATAGTGTACAATTTATTGCGGTATGGCAATAATGTCTATAGTACCTTTAGCCGGTATGAATTCTTTGTGGTTTTCCAGTGTTATCAAATCCTTTGAGGCAGAGTCATAAAGACGGTAATTGAGTTTCCCGAAATAATTGCTGTAAAATGAAAAATCGATTCCCTTTTCAGTCATTACGTAAAGGCCTATTTCAAAAATGATTTGTGGGCGATATTTGTCTATTGCTTCAGTTGCGCCCTGCAGTACCTCATACTCATGCCCATCCGTATCTATTTTTATAAAGTCAAGCCGGCTGAGATTTTCCTTTTTACAAAAATCATTCAGTGAAATTGCTCCTACCCCTTCCGTAGGTTTCGCTGCTCCCATATGAGTGGGGTGCATTACTTCTGCTTTCTCACTATTAACTTTCCAGCTTGAAAATGCCTTTATATCTGCATTTTCACTTGATTTTGCCGATACAAAGGAATTGATTACTTCAATATGTTTTGCAAGCTCCGAATTAAGGGAGAGATTTCGTTTAATTTTTGCAAGGGCATAATGTGTCGGTTCAAACGAATATACCTTTCCTTGTGGAGCTAATTGCGCAAAAGGCAGGCTCATGAGCCCAAAATTAGCTCCCACATCAATAATGGTAGCATCTTTAGGGATTTTTAATAATTCACTATTGGTAACATGCTTCTGAAATTTTCCAAAAAGAAAAAGGGAAAGGTCAATTCCTTCGGACAAATCAACTTCATATATAATATTATTACGCACAATAATGCGTGGGTTTTTACCATATACGACAGACACAAAGAAGTAAAGAATTTTTGCGATTGCTATTTTAGTCCGGGTAAGCGGAAAATTGTTATTTATATACCTACGTAACATTTATTTATTTTTTGAAGTTCCAAATGTATGATTTTTAAGTAATTCCCCTATTATATAATTGGGATAAATAAGCCAACTAGGCAAGATTTTCAGTTGCTTATATATTGAAATGCCTTACCCAGGCAGTTGGTAATATCCTCTGCAATCAAGGCGTTTTCTCCCCACTCCTGAGCAGCTATGTCTCCGGCAAGGCCATGTAAATATACTCCAAGAATAACAGCCTGTCGGGGCGGGTATCCTTGTGCAAGTAAGCCAAGTATGATGCCTGTCAAAGTGTCCCCGCTGCCTGCGGTAGCCATTCCGGGGTTACCAGTAGAATTAAAATAAACTTCCCCACCCGGTGCAGCAATAGAGCTATATGCGCCTTTCAATATTACATATGCATTATATTTTTTGGCGAATTCACGTTGCTTGGTATAGGCTTCAAATGCAGTGGAAGATTTACCTGCTAGCCTCGCAAACTCCCCCGGGTGAGGTGTTAATATACTTTCAGGTTTCAGGAAGGACAACCATGTTTTATTTTCAGAAAGAATGTTGAGCGCATCTGCATCAATAACCATATTAACAGAAGCCTCTTGTATCAGCATCTTTAATCCTTTTGCCGCTTTTTCAGATGTGCCTATTCCCGGCCCTATTCCAATGGCATTAAACTTTGACAGGTCTTTAATCCTTGAAAATTCCTGCTCCTCCTCATCTGTAACTACCATTGTTTCAGGAGCCGAGATTTGTAAGATTTCATACCCGCATTTAGGAACGTGTGCAGTTACTAAACCGGCTCCCGTCCTCAGGCATGCCTTAGCCCCCAAAACAGCGGCGCCTATTTTGCCATAGCCTCCAGCTATCAATAACGCATGGCCGTAGTTGCCTTTGTGAGAAAACTTCGCTCTGTGCCTAAGTAGGCGGGTAGCCATATCTTGTGTAACCCAGTTGTTGGAGGATTTTTGCTCTGCCAAAAATTTCTTGTCAATACCAATATCCACTATGTAAAATTCGCCTACATTTTCGGCATTGTCGGCAAACAGGAAGGAAAGTTTGGGCGTTTCGAATGTGAGGGTAAACCTTGCCCTAATGATGTTTTTCCTATCAAATCCGGTATTGTCCTCCATTGCAAGACCAGAGGGCATATCAATAGCTATAACCTGAAGTTGCAATGAATTTATTCTTTGAATCACCTCGGCCAGTTTCCCTTCCACCGGCTTGGATAAGCCCGAGCCAAATATTGCATCTATAATAACGACATTTTTATAGGATTCCCTTTTTATATCTTCTGCGTCTTTTATCTCAGTAATCCTTACATTCTTAATTTTTTCAAGTTTCTTTTTGTTAACAGAAAAATCTTCCGATATTTTTGAGAAAAAAGGAACAACGAACGTTTGAACGTCATATCCTTTATCAAGCAACTGTCTCGATATTGCAAGGCCGTCACCGCCATTATTTCCTGTTCCGCAAACAACCATAAAGGTTGTCTCTTTTGAAAAATGTTCCGAGATCCACCTATTACAGGCATCTGCAGCCCTTTCCATTAATGCAATAGATGAAATAGATTCATGCATGATAGTATAGCTATCTGCTGTCCGTATCTGCTCAGCTGTTAAAATTTTCATGGCCTGTATTCATTTAAAAATTAAAAGGATTGCACTATTACTTCTCTTTAACCGGCACTACAGCTATAGTCAATCTGCTTATGCAAACTAATTCTCCGGCTTCAGTCTTTATTTCAATATGCCAAACCTGTGTACTTCTGCCCGTATGTATGGGACGTGCCGTGCCTTTTACAATACCGCTTCTCACGGCTTTAAGATGATTCGCATTTATATCTATACCCACACAATAGAACCGGGTAGGGTCAACTGTCAGCATGCCCCCCATACTGCCCAATGTTTCAGCTAATACTACCGAAGCACCACCATGCATAATTCCATATACCTGGTGGGTACGGTGGTTAACGGGCATAGTGGCTTCCAGATAATCTTCCCCTATACCTGTTACCTTTATATCCAGCACCTCTAACATGGTATCCTTGGCCATTTTGTTCAATTCTTCCAAAGGTTCTATTCGAATTTTAGTTTTCATAATTTGAGTATTGCCACAAAGTTATAGGATTTGCGTATATTTGAGAATGGTATTCAGCTGGAAACGCAGTATTCTTATATCCATTTTACTTGCTCTATGCGGCTATATGACAGTAGCTCAATCAGTCATGGCTTTTGACAAACCTACTCAGCACCTTGGATTTGTGCATCAAGGTGATACACTTAATTTCCAGTATCAATTCACAAATACCGGTAATCAGCCCATTATAATAAGTGATACCAAGGTTGAATGTGGCTGTACTGTAGTTGATAAACCATCTGAACCAATTTTACCCGGTAAGCAAGGAATTATAAAAGTTACTTTCCATACAAATTCAGCTATAGACAGGCAGGACAGAACAGTAACAGTCCTCTCAAATGCCTCCAACTCTCCCACCGTACTAAGATTTAAATGTATTGTTCTAAGGGCTAAAAAGTCATAATGTGATAAATATCAGTACATGAAGACCTTCTTCAATTAAATTTGCAATCCACAACAAAAAAGCAACCCTCATGAAGACAATTGACTCCTATGATTTTAAGAATAAAAAGGCCTTGGTCCGCGTAGATTTTAATGTTCCGCTTGATGATAAATTTAATGTAACTGATGATACTCGTATCAGGGCAGCTATTCCTACACTTAAAAAGATATTAAGTGGCGGAGGTTCGGTAATTATTATGTCGCATTTCGGTAGGCCCAAAAATTTGCCGGAAGATAAATTTTCATTAAAGCACATTGTTGCCCCATTAAGTAAACTTCTGGGTGTTGATGTGAAATTTTCTAACGATTGTATTGGTGCAGCTACCAAAGCCCTCTGTTCTGCTCTTAAACCCGGTGAAGCTTTATTGCTGGAGAACCTGCGTTTTCATGTGGAAGAAACCAAAGGCGCTGAAAGCTTTGCAAAGGAATTAGCTTCATTAGGCGATGTTTACGTAAACGATGCCTTTGGAACCGCACATAGGGCACATGCTTCCACCACCATTATTGCACAATTTTTCCCGGAAGATAAAATGTTTGGTTATTGCATGGGAAGGGAACTTGAAAGCATAGATAACATAATGACTAAAGCTAAAAAACCATTCACTGCTATTTTGGGCGGAGCAAAAGTATCGGGTAAAATTGCCATTATAGAAAACTTGATGGATAAGGTCGACAACCTCATTATTGGAGGAGGGATGTCATACACATTTATAAAAGCGCAGGGAGGCAAAGTAGGAAGTTCATTGGTTGAAGCAGACAGAATTGAAACTGCTTTGAACGTAATAGAAGCCGCCAAGAAAAAAGGAGTCAAACTTTACATCCCTACAGATACAGTAATTGCTGATACCTTCAACAATGATGCCAATAAAAAAACGTGTGCCATAAACGATATTCCTGATGGATGGCTCGGATTAGACATTGGACCTGAAACTGAAAAGGAGTTTACTAAAGTGATAGAATCATCTAACGCTATATTATGGAATGGGCCTATGGGCGTTTTTGAAATGAGCAATTTTGAACAAGGCACCAAAATAGTTGCAGATGCAATTGTGAACGCCACCAAAAATGGAGCTTTCTCATTGGTTGGAGGCGGAGATTCGGTAGCTGCCATTAATAAGTATAATTTGGCCGATAAGGTAAGTTATGTGTCAACTGGTGGAGGAGCAATGTTGGAATACATTGAAGGCAAGGAACTTCCGGGGATTAAAGCTATACAATCAGATGTTGAAAAGATAGTAAAATAGCCCCACTATCCTACTCTCTTTTACCTGTAAATTTGCATTTTTAACGTAGGTAAAATGTTAGAGCACCTCAAAAAATTAGTCAATATTTTCCGCAATAAATACCTTTCGGCTACTTTGTTGTTTATTATTTGGATCGCCTTTTTCGACCAAACCAGTCTTATTTATGACGTGCACCTCACCCAAAAGGAAAGGCAACTGAAAGCACAAAAGATCTATTATGAAAAGCAAACATTAGCCGCAACCGAGCAATTAAAAGAACTTCAAACAGACCCGGCTAACCTTGAGAAATTCGCAAGGGAAAAATACTTCATGAAAAAAGCAAATGAAGATGTTTATGTATTGGTCGATCAGAATAATCATTTGCTCGATACCTTGAATACGAAAATTAAATAGGTTGTTACATCTTTTTCATTTTCCCTTTGAAGTGCTTTTTCACAATTTCCAAAAATGGTTTATGTAAATGCCCGTTGGAAGCTACAATGCTTTTGCCAAACAGGTAATCGTTCCCTCCATCAAAATCAGATAATTTTCCTCCCGTTTCTTGCACAATCAAGGCTCCGCCCGATACATCCCAGGGCTTGAGCCCATATTCATAGAATGCTTCAAAACGTCCCATGGCCACATAACATAGATCTACTGAAGCAGAACCTATGCGACGCAGGCCTTGTGTGCACTTCAGCAGTTCCTGAAACAACAGCATATATTCTTTCTGTAATCCAAAATCGTTATAAGGAAAACCTGTTGCAATAAGGGAGTCACCAAGTTTCTTTTGCGGAGATACGGAAATTTTATTGCCATTTACTTTAGCTCCTTTACCTTTTATAGCAGAAAAGCATTCTTTAAAATTAAGTTCATTTACAACCCCTATAATGGGAGTTTTGTTTTCAAACAGGGCTATGCTGATTGCAAAGCATGGCAATCGATGAATGAAATTTGTGGTGCCATCCAGTGGGTCAATCACCCAGGTGTATTTGCTATTGAAGTTACCTCCACTTTCTTCCCCCAGTACTCCGCTGCCGGGCAATATTTTTTGCAACCCCTTTATCAACTTCTTTTCAGAGGTTTTATCTACATAAGAAACAAGGTCATTAAAACCTTTTTTCCGAATATCGGAAGGATTGAATTTATCTTTTTCTTTTAAAATAAAATCGCCGACCTCATGTGTGAGTTCGATTACTTCCTTGCAAATCCTATCTAACTTAAGTCGCTCCCTGAGCATCATTCTTATACTGATTGTTGAAATAAAATATTCCTATTACTCCCGCAAGAAAAAATAGCGGAGAGATGAGCTGTGCCTGCGTTACATCCATTCCGAAAATATGATATTTTATATTTACACGTATCAGCTCAATTAAAAACCGCTCGATTCCGTTAAAGACCAAATACCAACAAAACAAAACTCCCGGTGCGTGAATTTTTTTCCGCATCTTCCATAAAATAAAAAAGATAATCAGCCCCATAATGGTTTCATAAAACGGTGTAGGATATACACCCGGATTCATTACCGTGCAATAATCGCCCACACATCCTGGAATGGCATTACCTGCATGTTCCACATTGTGAGGGTATCCGAAAGACCACATCCAATCCGGAAGAAAACCTAGTAATGAAGGTTTGGGATTAGGATTTACAATACCCCAGTCTCCGTCGCCAGCCATCTGGCAACCGATGCGGCCGACAGCGTAAGCCAGTATCATACTGGGAGCGGCAGCATCTACCATATGTAAAAGTGGAATTCCTTTTTTACCGGTATAGACCAAAACAGAAATTCCGCCTACTATCAATCCTCCGTAAACAGTGAGCCCACTTGAAGAAAATATCATAGCGGGATTCTGGAAAAAATCCTGGTAATTTTCAAGTGCATCAAATAATTTTGCGCCAATAATACCACCAATAGCAGCAATCAGTGTAATGTTACCCACCAATTGGAATGGGTGCACCATCGTAGTCTCCAGCTTGGGGTCAGGAAGTTTTTGCTTTTCCTTTTCACGATAAACAAAATAACCATATAAGGCTCCTGCTATTAATCCACCCAAAATATTTCCTTTCAACGAAAGCATTACACCTTGTGCATCGGATTTGAATTCATCAAAATTCAATGCGATATATATTAACTTGAAAAAGATGATGAAGGCTATTCCGAATGCCTCTGCCAATTCTTCCATACTTGCCTTTTTTCCGACATAGTGCTCCGTGGGAATTGATTTTAACAATCCTTCATTTTCTTTTCGCTTGAGCTCTTTAGCTACTGCCCAGGCAGCCGCAAAAAAAGAAAGCGCCATACAAGCTCCAAATGTATGCAGGACTTTCAGCGGGCCGAACTTTATGCCAAACCATGCCTCAAATAATTCATAGAAGGATGCGTACATATCAGTGAAAAGTTGAAAGTTCAAAGTTCAAAGTTGGAGAACCGTGTAAGGAATTAATTATTTCTCCATCTACTGTTCCTTCTGAATTGATAGAGTTGAGGGACACAGTATAAATAGAATTTTTCAGTATTTCATCAGAAAGAATTCGCACCCGTATATAATTATCTGTATGGCCATATTGCCAGCCATCATTCACGTGTCCTTCAAATAACACATCTCGTTCCTGTCCTAAATTTTTTGTGTAAAATTGGTGTAGTTTTTTCTCCGATAAGATTCGTAACATCTTAGTTCTTTTTTTGCGGATTTCTACAGGCACTATCTCTATGCTTTCAGCTGCATGCGTATTGCTACGTTCGGAATAAGTGAAAGCATGCAGGTACGAAACATTTAGTTCATTCAGGAAAGAATAGGTTTCCAAAAATTTCTCTTCCGTTTCTCCCGGGAATCCTGTTATTACATCAGCACCAATACAACAATGCGGCATGAGTGATTTAATGAGTGAAATTCTTTCAACATATAACTCACTAAGGTATCTGCGGCGCATTAGTTTTAGTATGCTGTCAGAGCCTGATTGCAGCGGTATGTGAAAATGCGGAACAAGTTTTTCGGAAGTAGAAATGAACTTAATTATGTCATCTGTAAGTAAATTCGGTTCAATGGAAGATATACGGAAACGCACAGGCGCATTTACATTTTCAAGTTCCTGAACTAATTCAAGAAAAGTTTCTCTTTGCCCAACACCATTTAAAGCCCCTTTAGGGGTTTGGGGCGGTATTCCAAAATCACCCAGGTTCACACCTGTCAAAACAATTTCCTTTACACCTTTTGAAGCTATTTCGTAAACGTTCTTCAAAACATTCTCTATGGTATTGCTCCGGCTCTTTCCCCGTGCAAGCGGAATAGTACAATAAGAACAACTATAATCGCAACCATCCTGAACTTTCAAGAAACTGCGTGTTCTGTCACCTGAAGAGTATGAAGAATGAAACTCCAGGGGCTGTTCAATTTCGTAGGAGTGGATTTCAGTAAACTGGTTTTTATGTATCTTCTTTAAGTAGTTCGCAATATTGAATTTTTCAGAAGCCCCAAGCACAATATCTACTCCTTCTATTTTTGCAATTTCTTCAGGCTTTAATTGGGCATAGCAACCAATGACTGCTATAAAAGCTTCCGGTGAGGTGTTCAACGCATTTCGCACCACCATCCTGCATTCTTTATCGGCTTCATTAGTAACAGAACAAGTATTTATGATGTACACATCAGCTTTTTCTTTGAAAGAAACTTTGTCAAATCCCTGTTCAGACAAACGCTGCCCTATTGCCGATGATTCGGAATAGTTGAGTTTGCACCCTAACGTATAAATTGCAAATGTGGGCTTAGCCTGCATAGCACAAAAGTAAGCTATTACTATTAATGTTCCCTCCTGTTTTAGCTTTCAAAAATGGAGGCCATTTTTAACATTTCTATATGAGAGTTATTTTCACGGATTAAAAACGCTAATTTTAGGGGTTAACTGATTGAATTTCTGTTTTTTACAGCAATAAAGTTGAAAAAATAAAAACTCTCATAAACGGGGTCAATATAATCAACGGAAAAGTGTTTTCGTAAAAAGTCATTGACTTTTGGTCAGGATTTAATACCTGTAAAGTTTTTCTAAATATTATAATAGCGGGCCAACAACCCCATTTGACAAGGCAGAAAGCATGAACATAACAAGATAAAATGCACCTATTACAAATGCTGCAAAGGCAAACAATCCGCTTGTTTTAGTTTTAACAGTTACCTTTTCCGAAAGCACCAGGTTAACCATCGATAACAAGAACATGGTCACCAACCAAACAACCAATGCGCAGATAGCCATCTGGCCAATAAGCCGGACTAAAAATGGGAATATAAAACAAAAGATAATTACACCCCTGCAAAAATAAAGATAGAAGTTTTTATACCCATATCTCTTTGAAATAAAAAGACCTAATATCAGAACAATAAAAATTGAAATGGTACTTGGAATAATAGTATAATTAATTGAAATACCATGGTCATAACTATCTCCATTAGTCATGATTACCCTTTCCGTATTCCCTTTTTCATCATAAAATTTCCATATACCTACCTTCTTCCAGTTTGAATACTTCCCCTTTACTATTAACGCACCCTTTTCATCATATTTCTCATAGTCTCCATCTCTAACCTTATTTTTATAGTTCTCCGTATAATCCAATGGTCCATTGCCGTAGTGCTGCTTAAATGTATAATCTGGACATTGTTTGAAAAACAGCATCTCAAGTGTGTCGGCATGCTCCACTTCCCAGTAACTTTCTATAAGCTTTTTTGGTTTGTCCCATGAATATTTTATCCAATATTCCATGGTGCCAACAGTATCTGTATCCCTTACTCTTAGTATATGATATGCTGTAGCTTTAATTATTTCACCACCATTCAGTATTCTCATTTCTTGCACCCTGCCATCCGGAAATCTTTTTATCAGGGTATCCTGTCCCAGGGTATAAATTGAAAAAAATAAAAATACTGGAAGAATGAAATAAAGCTTTTTCATAAATATGGATTATTACAATAAAGGAAAGAAACAGCCAATTCTCTACCCAAAAACCTTCCCAAAAAATTCCTCCATTTTTCCTACCGTCTGGACTTTAATAGCCGTTTTTTCAGGGATGCTTTTCTTATTGTAACGGGAAATAAATATCTGCTCGAAGCCCATTTTTTCAGCTTCAAAAATACGCTGATCAATTCTATTCACAGGACGTATTTCTCCTGAAAGGCCTATCTCTGCAGCAAAACAGAACTTTGGAGAAACCGGTATTTCTTCATTGGAAGAAAGTATGGCGGTGACAATGGCAAGGTCTGCTGCGGGATCCCCAACTTTTAATCCTCCTGCTATATTTAAAAACACATCTTTTGCTCCCAACCTGAAACCGCAGCGCTTTTCAAGTACTGCCAGCATCATAGATAGGCGACGTAAATCATACCCTGTTGAGGAACGTTGAGGAGTGCCATATACAGCCGAGCTTACCAGCGCCTGTGTTTCTATCAACAATGGCCTTGCACCTTCTGTTATAGCTGCAATAGCTACACCGCTAACCGGTTCTTCACGTGCGGTGATTAGCACTTCCGAAGGGTTGCTCACTTCACGCAAACCAGCGCTTGTCATTTCATAAATCCCCAATTCGTTGGTGGAACCGAAACGGTTTTTGGTGGTACGTAATAATCTATATAGGTGGTGCGTATCACCTTCAAACTGCAATACCGTGTCGACCATATGCTCCAATACTTTTGGACCTGCAATAGAGCCATCTTTAGTTATGTGTCCGATAATAAATACCGGCACATGGGTGGTTTTTGCATAGCGCATCAGGTCGGCTGTGCATTGGCGTATTTGTGAAATGCTTCCCGGGGCTGAATCTATATGGCTGGTATAAAGCGTTTGAATGGAATCAATCACCAGTAGTTGGGGTTTGACTGCCTCCACCTGCTGAAAAATATTTTGCAATAAGGTTTCGGTAAGTATATAGCATTCCTGATTTTTAATGCCGATACGCTTTGCACGCATATTCAACTGTTCCTGGCTCTCTTCACCTGAAATATAAAGCACCCGCAAATTTTTAACTGCTAATGCTATTTGCAATAACAAAGTAGATTTTCCAATACCCGGTTCCCCGCCAAACAAAGTAAGTGAGCCCGGTACAAGCCCGTCTCCAAGCACCCTGTTCAACTCCTTATCGGGCATAGTTATGCGCGGGGTAGTACCGCTTTCAATTTCAGTGATCAAACGGGGTTTATCTACGGCTGCTGTAAAAGCATTGACCGTTGACTTTGTTTCCTGCTGTATTACTTCTTCCACGTAGGTGTTCCATTCCCCGCATGAGGGGCATTTGCCAATCCATTTGGGAGATTGAACACCGCAGTTCTGGCAGAAAAAAGCGCTCTTGACCTTTGCCATATTGTTAGATGAACTTTATTTTCCGGGCTGCAAAGGCGCACATCCTGAGCAGCAGCAATCCGTGTTTGAACCGTGAAATATTAGTGGAGCCGTAGGTCCTGTCCCTATAACGAATAGGAATTTCAACAATTTTAAGATTTAGCTTATAGGCTCCGAATATCAGATCAAAATCGCCGAACGGGTCAAAGTCCCCAAAGAATTTGCGGTTCTCGATCAGTCGCTGATAGTCCTTCTTGAAAATCACTTTGGTGCCGCACAGTGTATCTTTAAATGGCTGTTCCAGGAGCCAGGTAAAAGCCAAACTGAAAAATTTGTTTCCCAAAAGATTCAGAAAACGCATGGCTTCTTTCTCCATAGGATAAACAAGGCGGGAGCCGTTTATAAAATCACCTTTACCCGAAGCAATGGCATTGTAAAACTTTGGTAGGTCTTCCGGTGGAACAGTAAGGTCCGCATCCAAAATCATCAAGATGTCTCCGCTTGCAATATCAAATCCCAGGCGCACAGCATCTCCTTTGCCTTTACCCTTCTGGCGATCAATTTTAATATCGTGAGTGGCTGAATATTTTTTCTGTATCTCTTGTATTTTATCCCAGGTATCGTCGGTGGAGTTTCCTTCAATAAAAATTATTTCAAGGTGTTTACTGAACTTGGGCAGCCTGGTTATGGCATTTTCAATATTGCCGCTTTCATTTCTCGCCGGGACAACAACCGATACGGAAAACTTTTTATCCGCTTCTTGAGCAGTAATTTCAGGTATTGGTTTGGCGAATGCATATTGGTTTATGCAGAAATATTTAAACAAGGGAAGCTTTGCTATATAGCGGTTAAACAGCGGAGAGATCAATGGAATATAGACAGGCAAAAGCATACGCCTCAAATTACGGTACGCATTAAATCCTGAAACATAGAGTAGATTATTGATATCCCTTAGGGTAAGCCAGTTTTGGTTGGAAACAACTGATTTAAGCCCTATCATTTCGGCCAACTTTAAGAAAGGTTCCCAAAAATAATTATAATAAGTAACAATAATTTTAGTTTCCGGATGACATACTTTACGCATTTCGATAAATACTTTTTCAATGTCATCTACATAACCGATCAGGTTAGATAAAATTATGAGATCAAACTTTTCAGTCAACTGTATATTTTCCGCATTAATGCAGTGGAACTCCACATCCGGAAATTGCTTTTTGCCCTGTTCAATCATAGCAGGGCTAAAATCAATACCCACCTTGCGCTTACCTTTCAGTTTGCCGATCAACTCCCCTGTTCCGCATCCTATTTCA
>Ga0206990_1077_pt1 | contig 21765 bp, 16 predicted proteins | sample Alteio_BWMinCont_8_FD_153283 | JGI IMG/M metagenome (GOLD analysis project Ga0206990, IMG submission 153283) | Enriched cells from forest soil in Barre Woods Harvard Forest LTER site, Petersham, Massachusetts, United States -... | ecosystem: Environmental > Terrestrial > Soil > Temperate forest >... | reverse complement strand
TTCTTGTTTCATTTCGCGCTCACGATCGCGCTCACGATAGGCATAATCTTGTCCTAAACGATCACCAACCTCTTTTTCGTACCTAATACTTCTCCCCAATTCAGCTATGACATCTTTTAATTTGTCCGCTTCCTTAAACCATTTGTCTGATGTCTCTAGATAGTATTTGGCCTCAGCAGTTGCTCGATCAGCACGATCAGTTTCCCATAGCAGACGGGACCGAACATCAGCGAGAGCCGCAGATTGATCGATACTGGAAGCCATGCGACGATCTCGACTATGATTCAAATCTAAATATTATGAATCTTACAATATTTTCACTTTTTCAATTTTTTAAATATCACTGCCAGCGAATTTATTTTTTCCTAGCCATATTTATACTCTCAAATGTCATTTCTCAAAAACATATTAGCGGCAAGAGGTAAAGGTATTCACCCAGCTATTGTAAAAGAAAATTTCGATAAATCTACCGATATAGGAAAAAAGCGCATCAACGATGTCTTAAATGCAACCTCTATAGAGCCTGACACAAAATCAGTATGCATTATCGGTGCCGGATTCGGAGGTCTTATGTGCGGATGGACCCTAAGCAAATTGGGATTTTCGATAACAATCATTGAGGCAACCGATACGATAGGTGGAAGAGTCCAAACAATGAGAAATAAAAAAAATAAACGTCTGATCGAAACCGGAGCCGAATTCATCGGTTTAGTTCACACATTATGGATCTACCTATCCAAATATTTTGACCTCGGATTAAATCTAGTAACTCCCGAAGAATTTTATACATGCCAAGGATGCTACCTCCCCATCAACATCAACGGTAAAAATCTATCCCCCGACGAAGTCAACGAACTAGAAGCCGAACTCACTACAATCTTGCAGCGCATATCACACGACGCAAATCAAATAACCAAACCAGAAACACCATGGCTAGAATGCCCCGAAATAAAAGAATGGGACAAAATTTCGCTCAAAGACAAACTCGACGAATGGAAAGTTACCGGAAATGTTCGCGAAATCATTGATTGTGAATTTTCCAACAATCAAGTCCAAGAAGTATCTGACCAAAGCTATTTGGGCCTCTTATGCCAAGTCAAAGCCAGGCCCGACTTTGACGCTTCATTATTTTGGCAAATGGTGGAAAATTTTAGATGTTCAAGCGGCAATCATAGCTTAGCCGAATCGCTTGGAAAAGATTTAAACATCCACAAGAATTCTCCGGTGATCAATATAACTAACCACGCGGATTATGTTGATGTAAACACCAAACACTGCCGTTATCGAGCCGATTATGTCGTACTAACAATTCCACCAACAATGTGGGAAAAGATAGTATTTTCCCCTGAGATTGATCTCGTTGAATATATGCCATACATGGGCCCAGCGTTGAAATGGATCGTTGAGGTTGAAAAAAGATTTTGGATCAATGCAAACTTATCTCCTAATGGATTTTCAACCCAGGTAGGAATATTTTGGGAGGCAACTGAAAATCAACAGGTTTTTTCAAAAGACGATCAAGCCATTTATCTCTCTGGATTTTCAGGCGGGCCAACAACAAAGATAACCAAAAATAAAGAACTCTTTATAAAAGGAACCAACGCACTATATTTAGATGAATATAAACCCCACGCATTAGAATGTATCCTATGTGACTACACAACGACCCCCCATATAGCAACCGGTTATGCTAACGGAAAAGTCGGTCAAATAACCACCATAAGTAAAAATTTATACTACCCCTTAAACGAATTCGGCGGCAAATTATTATTCGCTGGAGAACACACCCAAGTAAACTTCATGGGATACATGGAAGGTGCCTTGCAATCCGGATACCGCGTAGCCCTCAACATATATAATTCCATCACCCTTAAAAAAGATATAACACCGGAAGAGATAGAAATAGAAGACGAATGTGTTAAACTCCGCCAGTAATTGTATAATCATTAGCTTTATTTATTAAGACCTAATTTTATCAATCGATCGCTCAAATATTGTTGATCAAATTTATGAGACGGAATTGCGAGAGAATTTGGTTTTTCCATCAATGCTATCCACGCAGTTAGCAGCTCCGTTTCAGTTTTATAACTTTCAATTTTAACTCCGTCCGGAATTGGATCACACTCACCCAACACTAGAATATATTTCACATTTGAGTCCAAATATGTTATTGCGATCTGAATAATTTGATCAAATTCTCTATTGGGATCGGGGAAAGTGTCATCAGCACTCACACATTCAATGTCGTACATTTGTATATATTTATCTATAATATTAATTTGTTCTATTCATGCTTATTTCAATTTTAATTCCTGATGGATCGATAATGTTTCATTCACTGGTGCGCTTACAACCTGGGCAGTAACTTTGGCAGGTGTCTGATAAATTTCGATTTTCAAATATGATATTTGGTTTGCATCTCTACCACATCTCCACGTGATTCAACCATTTCGACATCAGAGAAGAATATAATATTTGAAATTACCCGCCGTCCGCCCAAATTGGGGCTATTTTTTATTCTATATATTCGTGGAATTGATAAGATATAAGGAGATAGGCCAATGACTTAGCAAATTTTAACAATATAGATAAACGATACTTGATACGCCCAAGCGCCGAAGGCGCGCCGATTAGGCCCGGGCTAAGCTAATTCGTGGAAAACAATATAGATAAACAATACATGATACGCCCAAGCGCCGAAGGCGCGCCGATAGGCCCGGGCTAAGCTAATTCGTGGAGAACAATATAGATAAACAATACATGATACGCCCAAGCGCCGAAGGCGCGCCGATTAGGCCCGGGCTAAGCTAATTCATGGAGAACAATATAGATAAACAATACATGATACGCCCAAGCCCCCAAGGCGCGCCGATTAGGCCCGGGCTAAGCTAATTCGTGGAGAACAATATAGATAAACAATACATGATACGCCGATAGGCCCGGACTAAGCTAATTAGTAACAAAAAGATAAATAAACAATACATGATACGCCCCAACTAAGCGAAATTTATAGCAATATAGAGACACAATGCATAATATACACCTGGACAAAGCGAAATTTGCGGCAATATAGAGAAACAGTACATGATACGCACCGATTGGCCCATTAATTCATTCAATTATCGAATCTCACTTTTTAACCACACATACGTCTCCCCCTTCCTTCCAAGCATAAACTATACCAACCTTCGGATGTTTCGACGAAATATATTGCGTGAACTCTTTTGCATCTTCTTTACTAACCGGATTTTTAAGTTTCCTAAAAGAATCATTAAGCCTCTCAGCGAATTTTTTACTTTCCCCCGCGCGCACTGATAATCAATTCTCTCAATCAAAGACGATAGAAAATTTCTATACTCCATATATCTATACTCTCCCCCCCTACCTTCAATTTGCTTCAAAACTGTCATCGTCAATTCCATCTTCGCCGACGGATGCGGATTAAGCTTAATCAAATAATCTAACATTCTCCTAATCCTCACACGACTAATCCTCTCATTCGCCAACAAAATCACCCCCCAAATATTTATCAGTCTCCTCCGCTCCAATTAAATCTTTTGAAGCAAGCCAATCGAAATTATCATAATTACAAGCAAAACTTGAACAATCACCAACAATAATTTTTCCTTCCTGCTCAATGATTGCCTTTATCACTCTGAAAAGGCTATCACTTTCAGGATACCTCAGCAATCCCACTAAAGACAAACAGCAACACAGGCCCCCATGTCCGTTGATCATTCCCCAATTTTTTAACCTCCAGTGCTTCGGAAAAATTGAAATCGGAAGCATATCAATTCCTCATTAATTGATTTCTTCATCTGAAACGAAGGGACAATTATAGCTGCAGGTATGAAACGTTCGCCTGGGTTTTATAATGAAACGAAGTGTTGGATTTTGGATTTACCAGGTGATTTGTCAGGTAATATACTTGGGCTATTTTCAATGATAGATTTAATAAGATTGTGCCTAACTTGCAAAAAAATGAGATTATCTGTTCATGCGAAGGCGAATATTGTGGTTAGCGGAAATTCGTGTTCTGTTTTGGGTCAGTATAAAATGTTTAGGGGTATCAAATTTGATGTTACAGCAGCGAGTTGGGAGAATTGTCCCACTTGGTTCGAAGAGATGGAAAAGATGCCGAGAGTCGCGAGATCAATTTCGTCTTTGAATATTCGGATAGAAAGCGAAGAAGTTAGTAAAATTTTGAGGGAGTTGGAAGGGGGGAGTTTAGTGGATCTGTGGGTTAATAATATTATGACTGGCGATGAGAAATCAATTTGTAGGTTTACCCGGTTGAAAAAATTATGTATTGGAGAAGCCGAAACATTTAGTGATACGGATTTAGGAGCATTGGTGAATTTGACAGATTTATCATTAGGAGATGCCCCACTTATTTCATCAGCGGGTTTCTACCACCTTGAGAATTTGACTAAGTTGGCACTAAAGGGGCCCGAATTTATAAATCGAACTAAAATTCCATTGATAAATTTAAACTTTTTGGGTTCAACGAAGATCAAAGATTTATATCTTTTCAACAGAGATATTGGATCGAGTGATTGGATGTATATGACTCGATTAACGAAATTAAGGCTCATGGCGGAGAAGCCGAGCACCCAACCCGTGAAAATCGACCAGGGAGTTAAGCAACTAACCAGATTGAGGGACCTAGAGTTGATTGGTGTTGAAGAAATAGATGTTAGAGAAATTCGCGAACTTCGGTTGACGTCGCTTAAGCTTTTTTATGTGTCATTCTGTCGGGAAAATATGTGTGAGAAAAGTGTGAATTTCTGGGATTTACGTGGATGTGAATTAGAAACTATCGGAATTGGAGAATGGGGCGGATTAGAATTAGAAACTTTTAGAAATGGAGAATTAGTTAACCCATGGCAGTACATAAAGGATAAATTATTATTCCCGGCGACACTCAGAAAGTTAGAGATTAGATCCTGTTACCTGGCTGATGTGTTGGTTAGAAATGATTTGATTAATTTAACTAGTTTGGTTCTGAGTCATTCAATTACGTTCGAAGAGAGAAAAATTAAGTATGTGAGCATTGTTGGGCTGATAAATCTGAGAGAGTTGTGTCTGAATAAAGAAGCGAAGATTACGGATGCAGATATTTTTGGATTGACGAAGCTTACTCATTTGGTCATGAATGATATGATTACGGATGATGGAATCCAGGGATTGGTTGAGATGAGAAGATTAGTTTTGAATGGTTTAGTTACAAATAGAGGAATTAGTGGATTGAAGAAATTGATGTTTTTGGATATGAATTATAATGGTTATGTCGGTAATCGTGGGTTGACGGGGTTGAAGGAGTTGGTGGAGCTTAACTTGCGGATGAATAAGAAGATTTCTGATATATCGCTGAAGGCATTGATGCATTTGCAAAAGATTGAAGTTGAATTTAGTATTGTTAGGTTCGATTTTCGTTCGTTAGAGGCAAATGGTGTGAATATAGTATGGAATTATGCGGATAGGGAGCAATTTTTAAGATTATTTCCAAGAATGTCCGACCGAATGATTGTAAAAATAGGTCGCTTTGATGTAGAGTATGAACAAGCTATATTTCCCGATCATGTTAGAGGCGTCGCCCATGTCAATGCTGCCAATAATGATCATACTTTCCTAGTGCTGCTAATATTTCTAATCATGATTTTTATCTTATAGGATCATAAAATTTGAAAAATAGATAACTTGAATCATTCACTAAAATAACGCCCGTTTCCAACGATGGAGCTTATTTCTCTCTTCCGAAACCTTACAATCGAACTTCGATACATAATAACAAACTATAATCATCGTATAATATTTATTCTCCCTAAATCCGAACTAATCAAATATGATTGGTTCAAATTAATGAAAATGAATTTCTCCTTAACGTATGAAAAAGGTATCTTTAGCAACGAAGAAATGATGCGAATTTATTTTTTCAAATGCGGTAAATCACGGCTTATAAGTGGTAGTCGGCAAACAATTGTGAGATTAACTGATGGAACGCTGATTGGTTTTGGATGCCATTATATAGATAATCGCTGTCCTGATCCCGACACAAATACTCTAAATCGAATAGGACAAATACCAAATATAAGGGAAATAGTACGCGGATGTCATACAATAATTCGATTAAAGAATCGAACTTTAATGGCGACCGGAGTAAATTTATTCGGAGAATTAGGGCACGAACGCAATATAGAAAGCGACACAATTAACGAAATTATCGGAATAAAAAATGTTAAGAAAGTTGCCTGTGGCGTATTTCATACATTAATCATATTAACAGATGGTAGATTGATGAGCTGCGGATTTAATGGATCAGGACAATTAGGCCTCGGAGATAATTTCAATAGATGTAGATTTACGGAGATAACTGGATTACCAAATGCTGTTTCAGAAGTAATGTGTGGAAATCAAAATACAATAATCATGCTAACAGATGGGACATTGATGAGTACAGGAGCGAATCTAAACGGAGAGTTAGGATTAGGGAATTATCACAACCAAAATACCTTTCAAGAAATAAAGGGAATCGGAAAAAATATAATAGCAAAAATAGCATGCGGCAGAAATCATACTTTCATAAGCTTACTAGACGGCAGATTAATGGGTTGCGGCAATAATTTCTATGGACAATTAGGTCTAGGAGATCGTCTAAATAGAAATGTATTTACGGAAATTTTCCCCAGAAAAAATATTGTCGATGTAGTCTGTGGTTCGAGTCATACACTCGTTTTATTGACGGATGGCAAATTAATGAGTTGTGGCGCTAATGGCAACGGAGAATTAGGTCTCGGACGTGTTTTTGAAGCTGTTACTGTTTTTATAGAAGTAATCGGAGTTGGGAGAAACATTGCAGAACTATTGTGTGGGAATCATCATACAATCATAAGGTTAACGGATGGGAGGCTAATGGGATGCGGATATAATAACTACGGACAATTATTATTTCCCGAATACTCGACTCATGAGCGTAATTATAGTTTTACAGAGATCAAGAAATATTCCAAACTAAAGAAAAAATGCGTTATATCATAATGTTACCACATGAACAGTATCTTTCCCGATATCCATATATTTATTCACCCAAATACGAAACATCGGACCACTTAGAACATCCATTCTCTCCGCTAAATTTATTAAATTATCTATCAAATACGCTTCATTTTTGTGAGCCAATCTATCCCATTTCGCTTTGATTATCGGCAGGATATTTTCTTCAATACGGTGCGGAATTTTAAACAACCACGTACTCTTCAGGGAATACAAATCTAATAATATCTGAGCTAACCTCGGAATGATATCTTCTGCTAAACCAAGGTTATCAAGCGCCCCTACTCGCAATTTATATTCACCCATTACCTTTTCGATCTTTGCTTCCTCTTCACTAACTTTTACTTCTGTTTTAAAGTCAAAACCACACGGTATAAATATGAATAACGACCTCACAATTAGTACTTGCCCAGGCCTCTCACCCACCATCTCCCAAAATTCTTTAGGAAATGGAAAATTTATTGCTGACCGAGCCATTTCATATTCAATAGAGCACGTTTCGTTCCGATTTAATATCACCAAATCATTTCCATTTTTATTAGCAGGCGGCCCATTACTCATGATATTTTTTAAAATAACAGTATATCTGAGTTTAGGTAACACCCCACTTTGGCATTGCGATTTATGCATCGGCCAACATACCCTCTGACACTCCCTACTACAAAAATGATAATGATCACACCCCTTACATAAAGGCATCACCACATCACAACGATTAACCACAACGGGCGGATTCGGACATGACAAATTTTCGCATGTCACCATAACCAATATCCGATCATCAATTTTTGTCTCATCTTCTTTAATATCGGCCATTTCAACTACAATAAACAAACCAATATTTAACCGAACTAATACTTCGATATTCAAATTTTTGAACTGATATTATTTTAATTTAAATCCCGTTACATCCGTGTTAACTAAAAACTTTATCATTTCGAATGTGTTAGCCACTCTATTACCCCACGATAGCTCTCCCAAGTTATTCACAGTTTTACGATCATTCACTTTCTTCAAAAAAGTTTCATCTCTCGCCGCATACGATTCCATTAACTCTCCCACACTAACCGTCATCAAATCTTTCAACGAATTTTTCGGCAAACCAACAGAACCAACCATATTAAATTCAGCGCAACCAGAATAATCAGACCATCTATAATAACTCAAATCTGCGACACACGCACCCGTCTTAACCATGAAACCCCTCAACATTGCCTTATACAAACGATATCCCTGAACCATCGGCTTCGTAGTTTCACATACACGATTTACCATAGCCTCCCTAAATTTCTCAGTAAACACAATCTCTTTCCCATTATATCCAACTTGACAATTACTCAAATCAAAATTTGATAAAAGCTCCCAACTATCATTATCTAAAACCCCAATCACTTGAATCTTCCTCCCAAAAGCCGAAAATACATCAATCGTATACGTATTCTTATACACGAAATATTTACAATCGCCCAACTTCCCCTTCAAAAAACTCAGAAGATAAATAATCTTTTCGATCAAACGTTCTTTCACAGATGAATAAACGAACAAATCAATGTCCGTATTTAAATATTCAGCTAACAACTTTTCATCATTCTTCTCCAACATGCTAAGCACCGACCCCCCGGCTAAGAGAATATTACTCCAGTCCAGCCCATTAAAAAGATCACCTACCATCCCGGTTAACCGCTCCTTGAAAGTTTGAAAATCGACGCACACAGGTTCATTATTCTTATGATACAAAGCTACCTTCAAAAAACCATTTGACTCCGCCTCAAAAACATTTGTCACCTCACCAAACAAACCACCCTCAACCTGCTTCTCCGAAACAACAACCGAACTCATTTGTATTTCCTCCACATATCTCACCACCAATAACTCTAGCCATTCCCGATTCAACTTTTTATTACCCAAAAAATTTTATAACATATATTATTATAACAAATGAAGGAAAAAAACGTATTTACAGAAACAGTCTTAACGTCGAATTCTGAGAACTATAACCCAAAAAATGATGATCCCGGGTTAATTAATGCTTGGGGAATCGTCAAGGATGGTAATACAGTTTGGATTAATGCTAATGGAACCAGTACGGTAAGACATTATTCAAAGAAGGGGAAATTATTATCTCCTCCTGTCGCCGTTCTAGCAAATCCATTGACTACTCCTATTCCAGCAACAGGCAGTCCGAGTGGTTTGGTTAAAAATAAAACAGAAGATTTTATTATACCTGCAACTGGGGAATCCAGTTTTCTAATTGGATGCACCGAAGATGCCACGGTATATGCTATCGCTGCTGGTTCAACAGAAGCAAATACTGTATTCTTTGATGACCCTTTAATTCATTCCTATAAGGGTGTCGCTATTTACCATAATTATTTATTTGTTGCTGACTTAGCAGTTTCGAATGGAGGAATACAGGTATTTGATTCTACATTTAAAAAAAGTGATTTGTCTCCATTATTGTTGGATTACACCTTGCCCGCAGGATATGGTGCTTACAATATTGCAGTATTGAATGATGCTCTCTATGTCACTTATGCATTATCAGATGGTGCCGTTCCACCTCCGCCGGATAATGTCCCGGGTCTTGGTCTCGGCTTTGTCAACAAAATAACGATAAAATTCGATGACAAAAACCCAACTAAATCTAAAGTCACCATCAAAAGAATCATATCCAGAAGCTCCGGTAACGGTTTCCTCAATGGTCCATGGGCGCTCGGTATCGTTCCACCCAATAATGGCAAATATTCCTGTCAACTAATGGTGGGAAATTTCAGCGATGGCTTCATCAACGTATTCACCTGGGACGGATGCTTCATTGGTTCATTGAAAGCTTCATGCTGTACCAACCGCTCCATTGATGGTTTATGGGGCCTCCTACCCATCGATGACACAATCTATTTCACAGCAGGACCCAACGATGAAAGCGATGGCTTATTCGCCAAACTGACATCAACCGACGAATGCTAACTGCTATATCTCACTAAAACATCTCTTTTTTTCAGCAAACTCAAACACTTCATATCCAAAATATGATCCTTATTAATTTCCAACGAAAATAGCCGATCCAAATATCCAAAACACGAACCTTTTACTTTTTTGCACGCTTCCCTCCCCAAAGAAAGATACTTAAGCTTAGGAAATCCCCTTAACATACGATCAGTTACACTCGAATTAGCTGAATCAATAACAAGCCTCTCCAAACTCCCACTTAATAAAAACGATCTCGTATTTAAAAAAGAATGAAAAGTCCCTCCTAAAAACTCCAAGGAAGTTAATGATCCCAAAGCCGAAATATCAATCGGTTTCCCATTAGTCTCCACCCGTTCTAATATTAATTTTTTTAAATTTTTCAATTCTCCTAATTTTGTGTTAGCCGGCATACAGCAATTTCCGATATGTAACTCTGTTAAATATTTTAAATGGGCAAAATTTAGCTCGTAATAATGTGCATTATCTATTTTCAAGCAACACAAATTCTTCAGAGGGAACCTAGGGAAATACATAACCCCAAAACCAGATCCTATTATAACTAACGTTTCCAACCGAAATAGCGCGAAGTCATTTAGATCAGGTAATCTTTTCGCCCTATCAAACCAATATCTATCCAAATATGTACAATCATTTATAGTTAATTTTTTAATCGATGTCATTTCATTGGTTAAACAGCACGCGACATTAATGTTTTTCAACGTCATAACGAACTCTAAATCTGTTACCGTCGTACATTGAATAAGTTCATCTTTCAATTCATCTATAGCCCAACTACCCAAATTCAAATAGGTCAAATTTAATTTTTTTAGTTTGATAACACACTTAGTTGTATTATATCCAGCCGATAAACAATCGAGCTTAAGCGATTCAATATCAAAATCTGTGATACTCGTATTCGTATATAAATCTAATTTACGAAGAGCCGGTAATTTATTTAATATTGATCCGGTAATCTGATGATTTAATTTTAGTTCAACTAATTTTGTCAGATCAGTTAACATTTCCGGGTTCACAGGACAATTAGAACCCAACGACAAACTAGTTAGACCGGTGGGAAACCTATTAGCTACGAAACCCGGAAGAGAAACGCAGTATGCAAGATCGAGAGAAGTCACGTTAGCACAAACACCTAAATTAATACTCGGAAAACCACTATAGTTTTTTATAATAAAACGGCTCTTTGGAAATTGTGCGAGCATTTTATGAGAATTCCTCAAATAAGTGCTCCTCGAAAATAAAACTATATTCGGTGAAGCAATCGAACATAATTTCAATGAAAAAAATGGATGCGTTCGCCTTAACATAATTAGTTCATCCAGATCAAAATATCCGAAAATAGCAGCGAACGGAATAACAGAAAATTTCATCCCTTGACCTCCAATATTTCTCTCTTCATCTAAAGTCTAGCGCAATTAATCGTTTGTTCAATTTTTTGCAGTTAGTTTTATTGCTCAGATTGTGAGGTTATCATCGTCATACTCAACGCTGTCCAGGGGATGACGAGGTTACTGTCTACTTCACCACGAACCACTCTGTAGAAATTTGGGGTGTTCATGTGTTTACTGAGCGACTCCTGATCACTCCAGTTCTCATAGAAAAACATCACCAATGGATCATCAATGCACTGATACAAATCATAATCAATACACCCAACCTCAGCTCTCGTCGGTTCAACCATACTCAGATGAGCTCGCCGCACTTCATCCACTTTCCCCGACTTAATAACGAAAAACGGTACAAGAGTGATTTGCGATGGCGCATTATTTAAAGGAACCCCCTTTCCCCTATTATTATCAGGAGATGATAACATCCGCGCTCGTGTCACCATGGGAGGCGCAACCAGATTAACTCCAAGTTCGTCCAATACTCGATGAAACAAGTTCTTCATATATGCATCCAATACTTGCTCATTCTTCCAACTCTCGAATGTATAGAAAGCTTGCGGAATACTCTTTAATTGATATACGCTATGGCTAATATTCCCAACCGCTTTCCGCGTCTGTTCACTCATATTCAACAGTTGGGTCTTAATATAATCCTCGCGCCCAGCCATAGTAACGAACTGTCTCAAAACTGTAACACCGCCGATATCAGTCTCCCTCAGATTTTTATATTTAACTTTATACTTCTTATATTTCGATAAATAATCCATCCCTACAACAGCATTACAATATAATTATTCGATCCCACGAAGTTTATCAGAAATTAAATTATCTAAAGATATCATATTATGACCTACGAACATAAATATAAAAAATACAAATATAAATATATCACCCTGAAGAATCAGCAACCAAAAACGAGCCAAACAACTATTTGGTTCAAACCGACCGGTCTACATCCCTCTTTTGACCTCAATATGCCACACAGGATAGTTTAAATCAATATCTTACAAAACTCAGTTCTATCTCCAGGTAATCCAATCCCCAACTGACCATTATTATTTCTTCCACTACTCATAAAAGTTCCGTCCGTCAACCTAACGATCACATGTGCCCAACCACTCTTTATTTCTCCAACGATTTTTTTAACCCCACCCACCTTCAAAAATTTCGCGCGATTCTTCTTATCTCTCGTATCAAATATCGAGCCATCCTTTAATCTCAAAATTGTAAAACGATAACATGCTGCTATCTCAGCGACAATCCCTTTCACTTCGATTTTCGTAAACACATTCCGATTAACACAATCCCCAAGCCCAAGTTCTCCAAATCCATTATATCCACTACTCATCGCAGTCCCATCAATAAATCTGATAATTGTATACACGCTACCAAATATAATTTCAGCAACACCTTTTGGAATACCCGGGATTTTTTCAAACAGAGACCTGTTACGATTATCCCCCAACCCTAATTCACCATTCTTATTAAACCCACATCCCATTAATGTACCATCAACCAAACGAATAATTATTTTCCCATCACCACAACTCACCTTATCAACATTTTTCGGAATTACTATTTTTTCGAAAAACATCCTCTGCTTATTATCTCCCATCCCCAACTCACCGCTATCATTATCTCCTTTCCCCATTAAACTACCATCTGTGAACCTAATTATTATATCAAACGATCCCCATGACACTTCAGCAATATTTTTTGGAATATTTTCTATCACCCTAAAATTTTTTACCACCTTCACCCCATCGATATCTCCACCCTCTAATAACGTTCCATCCGCCAATCGTATCATCGTACTACGGAAATAACATATCACTTCTGCAACATTTTTGGGAATCCCCTCAAGTTCTAAAAATTTATAATTTGAATGGGGAAGATTTCCAAGTTCACCAAAATTATTTCTACCACAACCCATCAATCTCCCGTCCGATAATCTAATGATTGTATGATCATTTCCACAACTGACTTCTACAATATTTTTATCCAACCCTTTCGCACCTGTGAACCGACCAAATTCCCCAACAAAATGATCCCCGCAACATGACAACTGACCATCCCCTAATTTAATGTACGACCGATCTCCACAGCATACAATTTGTGATCTTTTAATCATAGCACGATCCAAATATAAATCCATTATCTCTTTATTCGTCGCCAACCCTCGCGGTAAAACCAAAGAGTAATTCATCTGAATCAACCTAAACCAATCATATTCTCTCAACCTCCTCCGCTTCAAAGTGAAAAATAATATTCCAGGCTCATAACTTTCAACAATATACTGTAACTCTTTCGGTAGCTTTATAACAATCAAATAAGGATTCATCACTTAATATAGAATTTTATCGTATACCGTAGACTAAATAATTAAAAATTCAATATTAAAATTGATTTCCCGTAGTATTGTCTTAGCTAATAAGATAGAAATTTGAAAGAGCAACATGGCGAAACATAAACTGGAAATGGATTTTATTATTATCGGTGTGTCTTATTATCTTTCTATTTTTGACACACTCAAGGCAACTCGCTTGAGCAGAGGGCTAAACCAACAAGTACATGCCAAGTCAATAAAAACATGCGTTTGCAGATCACCTCACCAGAAAAAACAAATAGCCCTTAAATTTCCAAAATGGAGTTTTTTCGCGAAAATAGATACAATCGAAGAATTTAACTCCTGGAATCCACTCAGAACTATCGGACTCCAAGCTCGTTTCAAATTTCATGGCGATCTAAAAAATTTCCCCCAACTGATAGATTTAGATATCCATCTTTTAACTTCAGTTACCAACAACCATTTGCAACATTTAACTAAATTGACACGCTTATCTTTTTCTGAAAATTCTGTAAGCGGAGATATCATATTACCGCCCACTATTAACCAATTGGAACTTCCAGATTGGAATAATAAAATTAACCCGAATATGTTAACCAGATTAACGACCCTGACTAACCTATCATACTATAGTCGCGCATTAACTGAAACTGATCTGAAAATTCATAAAAACACTTTACGAAGATTAACTATATATGGTGCACCTCTACCTATCATTAGATTTTCATCTGTCCCACTCTTAACCCATTTCCACTCGGATTGTGGAGCAATTGAATTTTCGAAAAACGATGATGTGAAAAATTTATTATCTCTCCATTGTGAAACAATTTTTGGTCTTCATCATGTCCAACTAACAGGATTAAAATATTTTAAAATCAACGATTTTTACATAAAAGATATTAACGCAATGGGATTGACATCCCTAACAAAATTAGTATACCCCAACTCTTCTACCAAAGATTCAGCCACGTTAGCTGATTCGATAAAGTTAAAAGCTCTCCAATGTGAAAGGGGAATGTTATCTTCTTTCAAAACGCCCTCTTTGACATCTTTAGCCCTACGAAAATACACCGATATCTATTATAAAGATGTGCTATCATCTTTTACGCAAATAGTTCAACTATCTATTTGTCTCAATTATAGTGCTGACACAACTCCTTTATTTTCTTTGACGAATTTGACAAATTTAGAGGCACATTCAGATTTTCCCGACATGAATAAAAATAAATTTTTATGTAGTCACTTCTCTAAATTGATTCACCTATCTTTAGAAAATATATTCGTTGAGGAAAAAGCGCTTGGAACAATGATAAAACTTCAATCCCTTATCCTAAAAGGGTGGGGGACGTCAATTTCATTGAAGGACATTTCGAATTTAACTAACTTAGTGATTTTATCCATTGATGAATTAAAATGCGATCGTGATTCATTATCGAGAATTTTTCCTAATTTAGAAACATTTTCTGGAATCGGCAGGAGCTTCGATTATAGGAACTTTGAATTGCCCGATTAAGTATATTCATCATCAGATCTTAAATTGTGTCGAATCCAGCATTCCTCTCCATAGCAAAGATCTTTTGCAATATTGATTGTCGGCGGTGGGAATAGTTTTACCAGCGATTTACAAATAGCTTTCGCCCAATCAATTTCCCATTGAGAAGCTAGTTCTCGTCGTAATTGGATGATATGCCCTTTTTCATTACAAAGAGCATCCGTCCAATCGTAAGGGAATTCTTGAAATCGTTCGTGACGTAGATTTTTCGGAACAATAGGTGGTCCAACATAGGGAGAGCAAATATGATTATGATGTGGTGGAATTCGCACACATGTCTCCTCACTGATACAATGAACTGAAACAAAAGAGATCACCCCGAGTAACAAAATAAACTTGATCATTTCACTTGACAGATATGTTTTTTCAATGAATATATCATTCAATAATAGATTCAATTTTTAAAAAAAAGAGATAATATTGAACGATTAGCAATCACTTATTATTAATTTAGATACGTTCATGTTCCTTCCAAAAATGAAACCAGGTTGAAATGGAGCTAGAGAATTAATTAAAAGTTGGCCAATCCTTATCGCTCCGGTAAAATTACCCACGATTGATACAGTATTGTACGACACAACAGTAATCACCTGGAATGAACCCACGAGTGATTCAGCTTTGGGATCTAGATTAGTCGTTTGGAAAGCTGTATCAAAATCTAATTTTTGGGTCAGGCGTGCTAAATAACTTGCACGATTTGGAATAGATATCAAGGGATCTAAATTGCCAAATATAGCGTGTCCTATGAAATATCCGGTAATGTATATATATGTTTCATTACTACAGTCACAATTGAATACAGCTATTCCGCCTGCATTGTTAGTTTCGACATTTTCTTTAGTGTTAATTGACTCAACTACTACTGTTTTCTTCCAATTTAATTTTCTATCTAATTTTGCTACAAACGTCTCTCTTCGAACATTCGGTGGCGTACTTATTACTTCGTTCCCAAAAGTTACTTGCCCCCCAAACATTCCTATGATATAGACTACATTCTTATTGTCAACAGCAATTCCTTTGGCTAATGATATGGAAGCGGTAGTTAATGATGTCGTCTTAACCGCGTTCAACCAATCGCCTGTTTTTCGATTCAATGTCGCAACAAATGAATCCAATATTCCTATAGTGCTCAAATCTATCGAACCGAACGATACCTGCTTATCAAATTGACCGCATATGTATAATATATCGTTCTCATTATCGCTTTCGTTATTTAGAGCTATACTATTTCCAAATGACGTACTAAGACCAACTGGATTAACTTGTGAAGCCCAAACGAATGATCCTTTCTTTTTGTTTAATGCTGTTGCATACGCTGAACTACCATCTTTAGATTCCAGGATTTGAGTTCCAAATTTAAGTTTTCCAAAAAATCTACCAGTTAAATAAATATTATGATCATCATTTGTCATGGATGTTGATTCTAGCAAACTCGTTGCATCTGATATTGCTTGTTGAGCCCAGATTGCTTTACCTGTTGCCGAATCTATTTTAACCACAAACAAAGTACTGAATTGACTGCTCAATTTCTTTGCACCTTCAAATTGTAACTGACCGGTAAAACTCCCAGATAAATATAAATATCCTTTATTATCTAAGGTTAAACTATCTCCGCTAGCATTTCCGTCAAGAATTCCAGTTTTAACATAGATAAATTTTCCTTCTCGATTTTGTTTGCTAAAAAACAGATAAGGGGGTGGTCCATTGAGTACAAATTGACCAATTTTTGCTTCCCCCCGAATTTGTCCGGTAGTATAAATGTTGCCGACCAAATCACTTGCTACTGAACGAACTTCCACCAAACTGTTTGCGGGGTCGCTTAGGATATGCGATTCTTTCGCCCAAATTGCTTTAACTCTATTTCCTATCATGATTATATAAACGAACGAAAATATTTTTTATCACTAAGTACTCTAATATATATATAGTATCCATATATCATCATGAAAGAGAAAGAAATCATAAAAGAAGTTAAAAAAATAGACAGATTATATGAAAATATATTATCCAAAGGACATGAAAAAAGACATAGGAAAAAAACACATAAATATGATTGTCCAGAACCATTTGATAGAAGAACAATAACAACCATTCTTCCTAAAAAAGTAATATGCATCGATGAAAAATTAAATTGGGGTAACCCGCCTTCTTCGATATTGAAAGCAATCGATGATGGATACAATGTTATTAATTTAGGTTTCTATTTAGATGCAGGCAGAGGACCATCTAATATGGCTCTAATATGGAAAAATTTTACTAAAGAATTAAGAGATGCACTTTTGGCCTATGCTCATAGCAAGAAAGCAGTAATTATGGTTAGTGTCGGAGGACCCACATCAACAACAATATATACCTCTAATCCCGAAGCATTTGCGACAGAAGTTACCATTTTTGCGAATGAATATAATTTGGATGGAATCGATTATATGCTAAATCGCATAGAAACCGGATTTATGTATGGATCTATCAAAGTCATTGATTGGACGAAGCTACTGAATAATAAATCGAGAGAAATTTTAGGTAGTAACAAATTGTTGACCCATACACCCGAAGCTCTTTATTTTGGGCAAATTGGAAGTACTACATCATGGGCGGGGACTAGTGGGGGGTATACTTCCGTTTACGATAACAACAAAACTATTGATTGGTTTAACATACAATTTTATAATAAAGCATCATCTGCTTATAATATATATACAACGCTCTTTAATGAAAGTGATGGCTATGCTTTGGGTACGTCTCTGACCGAAATCGCATCCTATGGTATCCCACTTGAGAAGCTCATTGTGGGAAAACCCTTATCACCCTCAAATACAGCAAATAACGGATATATCACCCCAAATAATCTCCGTAATTATTTTATACAAGCGCAAAATAATCTTGGATGGAATGCAGGAGTTATGTTTTTCCAATGGAATGAAACGCACGAACCAAAAATCGCCCTCGATACAATTTATCCACCTATCCTGAAAAACTAATCATCCTAATTCATTATATCATGTGATACAACGAATTAATAATTTATAACGTTATAATATATAAATATGTCTGATCCATTGACGAATAATTTTAATCTCCATCTTTTGTTTGATCCCTATATCGCAAGCAACTTGGGAAATAGCCCACACGTTGCTTTCAGATATTTCGATGACTCAATGACATCCTTTTTATCAGACAACAAAGATCAACATTTCGTTAAACCAACGCTTGAATTGCTTAAAAATTCCCTTGATATTAGTAGAAAATTGGACAAATTCTTGGATAAATTAGCGCAGTTATATGATGTAGATCCACTTGATAGAGGCGAAAATGCATATCGAGACAACTTAAGCAATTTATTAAACTCAAAGGTTGCGAAAGCCCTTAAGATCCCTTTTTCGTTTCGTATAGATAAACCGGTATTTGATGAAAAGACTTATAAACCATCTATCGAGCTATATATAAGAACCATTTTAAAATACGTTGTTGATAATAATGTTTTGAGTAATAACACTCTCATTGTCCCATCAGGATACGACGATAGAACGAAGCATAGCGGTCACGCGATAGGTATATATTATAACAAAGTCGACGCAGAGAACTACACAGTCACCATCGCAAATTCAGGCGAAGGAATCAATTTGTATCATCCCCGCAAGGAATCCAAATTTGAAGTAATTATCGAGAAAAATAATATTTCCCTTCACACCTTATCATCTCTACTAATCGAAAATTATCTAGCCGCAGGTGTATTCGATAAAAAATACACAATACAAAAATATTACGAACGTGTCCTCCTTCCTTACATCAGCCCACTCCGCAGCGATGTCCCCAACGAAATGTATTACCAATACCCCCAAATATCCGGCTCATGCACCTTTTTTGGCTTCTTCTATATCTTCCTCTACTATTTCCTCAAACAAGATAAAAAACAACTCTTCACCGAATGGCACCTTTACGCCAAAAACCAAGCCACCGAAGAAATTCTCCAACATCTAATATCGAAAAAAAGAATCACATCCAGCGATAAAAATTTTCTTGATCTCCTTAAAAATATCCGAACCGACTCATCAAAGGAAAAAATAACCCTCGCTGAAGCTAAATACATCTCAGACGTTGAAGATTGGACCACCATACCAAAAGAGCCATCCACCTTCACATTTGAATATCCACTAAATGTTAAAAAATCGGAAAAATCCCCCAACCCATTCATCGAATACATCCCCCTAATAAAATCCATACAAAACTCGACAAACTTATCCTCCGCAATAGAAGCTTTCACAAAATTAGTGACGATCGCCAGCAAACTATCAAGTGCCTTCCATTACACCGGAATAATATATCTCCTAATCCGATCACTACTATCCATATACACAAAAGAAGATCGCATACTAAAACAACTAAAACCCCGCGAATTTTTCGCAAAACTACCCCCCATAATTACCGAACTCAATAAAATAAAATGGCTCGGCGAAAGAACAGAATCGTATGCATCCAGCTACATATCGAACGCCTATAAGTTACAACATACTTATCTTTTGATTTTTAACATTATTTTGAAAGTAAATACATTAGCGGATGATAAATACCTTCTTGCAACGCCTGGGAGTGACATTAATCCAGCATTGTTTTGGATTATCATAAATTACAAATTTGACGAGTTGTACGGCTTAACTCCTTATGACCTCGCTTTGAATATGAAAGATTACCAACACTATTTCCCATCGTATTATAATAAAAATAAAGACACACTGTTGTCCAAATCTGTTATCGAATCCTGGTCCCACTTAATAGATCCACTCCTGGAAAAATCCCCCACAGCACCAATTATCCTCACTCACTTACAACTCGATAAAAATAAACCAGATTGGGACAAACTAAAAGACGATCCTATCTTCCCATCTAATTTTTTACATTTAATAAGCTCCGAACCATACAATTTTCTTTTTTACTTAATGTTAAATTTATTTTTCGGAGGGAGCGAATATATGCCTATTGAATATTTTATATCAATACAGTCTACATATACTGCCCCAGGAGAAGGCAAGGCTTATGAATTCGTCCTAAAATCAAATGGAGGCAACGCACCATTTGGAAGGGAACGAGCCCCCCACCACGAAAACGATATCAATATCTTCGAAATGACAAAATTCTCTGATATCCAGGACACAAAATTGATCTTAAATCATTACGAATACCCAAATATTTTCGAAACGTCGAATAAAATATTTACCACAATCGATACCACTTATATTTTATACAACGATGACGTCAAGAGTTTTTCGTTACCACCTCCCGATAACTTCAAATGCCAAGTTGAAAAACTCGATTGGGAGCGGGTTAACCTAACCAATATCGACCTAAAAATGTTCTCCATCATACTATTCAATTATAAATGTAGCCACAAAGAAATTCCCCCACGAATCCTTGAGTTATTTCAAAGGATGATCACCCAATATGCAAATGAATTAGAAGCCTCGAACATCGAAAAAGAAATAGAAAAGGCCGGCTATAAATCTGGCCCTTGGTATACCCCACCGCCACAAGAAAAAGATATCATAAATGCAAAAATCATCTACATATTACTCACCGGCAATCTCGATCACGAATACATGCAATCAATTCTCACAGGATACATACTTTATAAAATCCCCTACACTTTCTATCGAAAATTCTGCTCCCAACTATTCAACGATATCGATAAAGTCGTCCCCGTATTCTCTCTCTGGCAGAGTATACAAGTTGATCAATATCGCTATTTCATAAACTTATTCAAAGAATTAAATCTCCAAGTACAACCACACGGTACAACCGAAGACGAGATATTTGGCAACAGAAATTTATATGATATCATCACCCCCTCCAAAACTAAATATCAAATAGCCCTACTCTCTCCCGACTATTTCAAAGATTTCACATATATCAACACACCAAAACATCTTAATCTATCCAACCAATACATATTCTATCGAGACCAAACCACGAAAAAAATATTTGGTATCACGAATACTAAACATCTCCCCAACATCGAAATCCTAATCACAAACCCCGACACCTTCACCGTTTTCAAAAAAGGAACACCCCACAAATATATCCAAACTTTAAAATCAGGTCTTGCAAAAAACTTCTACGACAAATTGATCCGCATCGTCTCCGACAACATCCTAATTTCCCACAATGAAAAAGAGGACGACACCCTAATTACCCTCACAAACGATCAATCATTCAAAATCCAACGCAAAAAAATCTTCTACCAAAACTACGAATTGATCACCGATAAATATAATTTCGCTCAAAACCAATTCATATATGATCTCCCGACAGCATTTCTACTAAAAAAAGATCTCGACCATAAAATCTTACTAATTACATGCCACAAATGCACAACCGCCCCCGGCATTTACAAAATAGACGATCTCTTCCGATCAGTTTGGATAAACAGTAACACCCCATCCGAT
>Ga0206990_1076_pt1 | contig 21783 bp, 17 predicted proteins | sample Alteio_BWMinCont_8_FD_153283 | JGI IMG/M metagenome (GOLD analysis project Ga0206990, IMG submission 153283) | Enriched cells from forest soil in Barre Woods Harvard Forest LTER site, Petersham, Massachusetts, United States -... | ecosystem: Environmental > Terrestrial > Soil > Temperate forest >... | reverse complement strand
TTGCAGTCCGAGCCCCTGCACATGGTGCTTGTGGCTGAACGGCACCGGCTGGTCCGGCCGCTGCCCCTGTCGTGTTACCCACGGTGATCGCTGCAACCCATCCAGCGTCACGCCCAGGGCAATTACGATCAATCCCGTCAGGACCAGGCTCATGCGTGCCAGCGCGTTCGAGCTGCGGTCAAAAATCTGCGCCATGAATGCTTCCCTGCTTCCGGTTGATTCTTGCGTCTACGCGGGCTTCGGTCTCGATTGCCCTCTCGCGAGAGCTGCCCAGGATGACAACGCGACCATAGGGCCCAGGTTCGTGTGGTGGAGTGCCCAGTACAGGACAACCCCGAAAAATCAATATAGCAGTGAAACGTGGCGAGGCACACCCAAGTTTGCCTCAAAACTCGAAAATTATTCCCAGATTTAATTCCGATAACCGATTGAAAACAAATAAGCTTGCGATTCTGGGAATCCATCCGCTTTCAACTCCTTCGCTAACCCCTTTCGTGTCCCAAAACGTGGGAAGATGCATTGCGCCCCGATGATGATTTACGACACTTCTGTTAAACAGGGCTGGGCGATGTCGTTAGGTGTGATTCGCCGCACGCGCAAATAGCGCCATCGATTGTTGAATTTTTACATCCCCGCCATCACCAGCATCCGCGGCTCCGTCATCTCCTCGATCGCCCAACGCACGCCCTCGCGCCCTAGCCCAGAATCCTTGATGCCTCCATACGGCATCGTGTCCATGCGCCAAGTCGGCGTGTCGCCCACAATCAGCGCGCCTATCTCCAGCTCCCGGTACGCGGTCATAATCCGGCCCGCATCGCGGGTGTACAAACCAGTCTGCAGTCCATACCGCGAGTGGTTGGCCATGGCCAGTGCATCCTCAAAATCGTCATAAGGCTCGATCACCACAACCGGCCCGAAAACCTCTTCGTCCAGCACTTTCATGCCCGGTTTGGTCCCAGAGAGGATGGTCGGTTCCAAAAGCGAACCATCCCGTCCGCCACCCTCCACCAGCTTCGCACCGGCATCAACCGCCTCCTTCACCCAGCTCTCAATCCGCTCCGCATCCGCGGGCCGGATCACCGGGCCTACCTCCGTCGCCTCATCGCTGGGATTGCCCCGCACCATCTTCTGCGCCCGGTCCACCAGCTTCCAGATAAATGTTTGAAAAATAGGCCGCTCCACGTAAACCCGCTGCACGCTGATGCAGCTCTGCCCCGCATAGCCAAAGGCCCCATGCGCCACCCGACTGGCCACCGTGTCCAGATCCTTCCAGTCGGAGTGCAAAATCACCGCCGCATTTCCGCCCAGCTCCAGCGCCACCCGCTTCTTTCCCGATTTGGCCTTCAGATTCCATCCCACCGCCGCCGAGCCGGTAAAGCTCACCAGTTTCAGCCGGTCTTCTCGCTCGGCAAGCCACGCTGTGTCCTCGTTCTTGAGCGGAAGCACTGCCAGCGCTTCCTCCGGCCACCCGGCTTTCAACACCACCTCGCCCAGCGCCAGCGCGGTGAAAGGCGTCTGCGGCGCGGGCTTCAACACCACCGGGCATCCCGCTGCAATGGCCGGCGCCAGCTTGTGCGCCACCAGCATCAAGGGAAAATTGAACGGCGTAATGGCCAGCACCGGCCCCACCGGGAAGCGCTGCACCAGACCCCACCGGCCCTCATTGCCCTCGGTCAGGTCCAGAGGGATCGACTCCCCGCCCAGCCGCACAGCCTCCTCAGCCGCAGTCTTAAACGTCAAGATCGCCCGCTCCACTTCAACGCGCGCCGTGCGCACCGGCTTACCCGCCTCGGCCACGATCAACTGAGCAAACCGCTCCTTCTGCTCGATCAGCGCCGCGGCAATATCTTCGAGAATCTCCTTGCGCTTCCATCGCGGCAAAGCCCGCGCCCGCCGCAGCGAAGCCACGGCATGAGTCACCGCTTCGCGAGCATCCTTGCGTGTCGCAACCGTCACTTTCCCAATGAGCCCTTGATCCCACGGCGACCGCACCTCCATCGCCTCACCATCGGTCCACTCTTTCCCGCACAAAAGAAATCCAGTCACTCCACCGGGACGCATCTTCATCGCAAACCGCTCCAATCCATTCCGCTCCATCCTAAAGCCCCACCTGCACACAGGCCCAAATTCCGCCACAATTCCTTTGACAATCGAATGACATCTCCTTGACATCAAGCCCTGCTCGCAGGCATAGCCTTCGGGAGGATTTGGCCTGCGCCCTCCCCCGCACGCAGACTCCACATCCAGCCCGTCCGGCCGGCCTCACCTTCAACCTCCAGGCCGGCCCGATGCGGCAGCGGTAGAACAAATCGCGGGGCTTTACAGCAGCAGGAGGAAGTTCGATGAAGGTCCTTTCCCACGTCGCCACAGCCGTATCGCTATCGCTCGCTCTGGCATCCCCGGCACTCGCCCAGCACTACACCCAGGTCAATCTCGTCGCCAACACCTCGGGCGTGGCTCCCGTCACCGACCCCAATCTCGTCAATCCCTGGGGACTCTCCCGCTCCTCCGGCTCACCCTGGTGGATCTCCGATAACGGCACCGGCCTCAGCACTCTCTACAACGGCGTCGGAGCCATCACGCCCCTCGTCGTCACCATCCCCAAAGCCGATCCCAACAGCAAGACCTTCCCCACCGGCACGCCCACCGGAACCATCGCCAACGGCAGCACAACCGACTTTCTCCTCGCCAAAGGCGCACCCGCAGCCTTCCTCTTCTCCACCATCGACGGCACAATCTCCGGCTGGAATCCCACCATCGGCATACCTCCCGGCGGTGCGCCACCGTCCAAAACCGCCACCGTTGTCTTCAAAGCTACGGACGGCTCCAGCTACACCGGCCTCACCTCCGCCACCATCAACGGCAATCGCTATCTCTACGCCGCCAACTTCACCAAAGGCCGCGTCGATGTCTTCGACTCCGCCTTCCACAAAGTCACCCTCGGCCATCCGGACCGGGATGACCGGGACAACGACCGTGGCCGGGATAACGACAACGACCGCGCCTTCAGCGACGAGCGCCTGCCCCGCGACTTCGTTCCCTTCAACGTGCAGGCCATCGGCAACGACATCGTCGTCACCTTCGTCCTTCATCAGGAGGGCAAGCCCTTCGAGACCGATGGCGAAGGCCTCGGCTTCGTCGACATCTTCTCCTCAACCGGCAAGCTTCTCCAGCGCCTGCAGCACGGCAGCTGGCTCAACGCACCCTGGGGAGTAGCCCTGGCGCCTCTCGACTTCGGCGCCTACAGCCACGACCTGCTCATCGGCCAGTTCGCCGGCGGCAGCACAACTGAATTCGGCGGCACCATCGCCGCTTACGACCTCGCCACCGGAGACTTCGTCGGTCTCGTCAAAGACTCCACCGGCAACAACCTCTCCATCGCCGGCCTCTGGGCCATCAGCCCCGGCAACAGCGCCTCCGCGGGCAGCTATGACGCAACAGCCGCGCCTGCCTCAGAACTCTACTTTACCGCCGGCCCCGATCACGGCACAGGCGGCCTCTTCGGCTACCTCAAACCGGCGGCGACCGAGCTGGTGCAGGGCAACGATCAGTAGTTAGGTTTCAACACAAGGTAGGGCCTCTGTTCAACCCAATGTGGGTGCCCCACATCCTGAAGCTAGGATGTGGGGTTCTTTTTACTCTGCAGAGCAATCTCCCATAGCGTAATCATCGCTGCGATTTTCTAAGACGGCCACATCCCCCAGGCAGTACTCGAAATCACAAAACCATCGTCTTCTCCACCTTAGACAAATCTGCCTTAACCGCGACCAACTAAATCTATCCATCGACGACGGACAGGAGCGGCTCTAAACCTGTAAATCAATCGAATTCTGAATGGCAGGATCTCTTTTTCCGCAACTGAAAACCAGTAGCAGGCCAAATTTCCTCGATTTTTCGATACATTACGTTAGTAACCATATCTCTAATTACGGAAGATTGAAGGGTAGGTTCTGAAAAAATGGGCGATTTATTTTCAAAGCAGCGTTCACTAAATCGGTAAATTGATCATTCCTAATGATTTACATGGGGGTTCCTTATTGAACAACCCCACGTCAAACTGATACGATTAAACTTGCTTGGAGAAACAGTTTGAGCCTAGACTGTTTCAGACCATCAGGAGAGTGCATTGATGAATTCTTGTGAACTCAACTCGCTGTATTGCCACGGCGTTTTCGTCTTAGGTGGCGGAAGTAGTTGCACCCGAGGCGGCAGCAGCAGCAGCCCTCTCCGCTAAACCGGTTTCGTTGTTTTGCCCCTGAGGACCGCTACCTCGTCGACCGGTGCGTGGTCCTCACATGTGCTCGGTTGCGCTTTTTCAATCCATAAATGCACCTTATAGTAGGCTTCAGGCAGCGGCGAATCCAGATAATAGATAAATTTTGGCCCAGGTTCGGTCGTCGCAACCGGAATTTCTACCGTGCGCACCGCTTCTTCGGAGTTCTGCGTTGCGTTGCTTGAGAAGCCTGTCATCGATTCCAAGTTTTTCTTCGGTTCGGGCGCTCGAACATCGCTTCCGTCTCTACGTCTAAATCTGTCCTGCCGCCTGAAGGTTGCGCTTTCTTTTTGATGAACCGTATCCCCATACTTAACTGAGAAGTGATCCTCTTCACCTGATTCGACAAAAATTGTCTCTGGGCTTTTCAGAATGAAGGAAATGGTTGATCGGAGGCAAGGATGCGAATGAGTCTTCGAATATGGGTACTTTGTCCTGTCTCCCCAGCGATTCGGCAAATCCACTGTATCAGGTAAGGTCTTTACACGGATCTCCCACAGCACCAAGAGAGCGTTCTCAATTTTTCCGAGTACTTCCGCGGGAAGATTTTGTCGAAAATTCAGCTCTACCTTCAGTTCTCTCTCCGCCTTTCCGTTCCGGTCGGGCATCGTTTGCTCCTGACGCTGTTCCGCCTTTGTGAAGGGCTTTTCGGTTGCCTTGATATGGAAGAGGTCTGCATCCCTCTTCCTGTACCCTGTGCACTCCCACTTACCTGGGTCTGGATGATAGAATAACTCCATCCATGTCAATAACAATGGGTCCGACACCTTCTCTCCAATCATTGGCGCGTCGAAGACCCACCACTTTGTGCAGGCATGAGACGTATCGCCGCCCGGAGCATCCTTGCACTCAAGGCTGGCAATGGTTCCTTCTTCAAATCCAATCTCAAAATGCAAGTTTCTGGTTATGATTGAACGCGGCATTACGACATATGCAAGGTGTCGCGAGACCATTTCGCACGCGCCGTGCTCATCGATCGTGATGGTGTCCTCGATCAACGGCACTCCATAGCCATACTTCTTCAGGCCGTCGGCAAAGAAGCTGTATTCGCTCGGTGGAAGCACCCGCTCCTCGTTGCTCTTACTGAGCGTCATGAGAGCAAGCTCATCGGTAACTTCTGATGGATATTGAAGCCCCAACGGCTTCATGAAGAACGAGTTCACCCTTCGCAGCAGAAAAACTGCAACCTGCGCGAACGTATACTTCAGGAATTGCGCCGAGTTTTTTCGCGCCACATATTTTCCGGGGCTCTGGGCAAGCCAAACAAACGGTAGGGTCGAGAGAATCATGGATAGGGCGATCCTTACAATGCGTCCCGTGCTGTCATTCGAATTTGCATAACAGATTCCGGGAATAAAGTAGCCTGGATCGCGATCGACCATGAGGGTCGTAAGGACCACCAGTGCTACGATCGACCACTCCTTTGTTTCAAAAAATGCCCTCCCCATTTTCTTGATCTGCTCGAAAAGACCGCCCGCGCGCCCTTGAAACTGCCGATCGTCTTTGTCCCGCAATTCGCTGTAGGCTGCTTCCAAACCCTCCAGCACGAATGTCGCGAAAAGTATAAGAAGAGCTCCAAAGAAAAACAGGAATGTCCGGGTGGGATTGTCAGGGTATTCTCGGTGCACCGAGTAAATCCAAGTTAGGCCGCTAAATCCGACAATCGTCATCCACACAGAAACGGCTAGGCTACGCCCTATCCTATGAAGAAGCACTTTGGCTTTGGCCTTGATATTAGCCTTTATCGCAGCCCGGAACTTGGGATCGGCTTTCGCCTCGGATCGGGCCTTCGCAGCTGTTTTCGCTTCCTCTTTTGCTTTGACCTTTAGTTCAGGATCAGCCTTCCACGCTGCTTTCGTCTTGGCCTTAACCTCAGCCAGGGCCTTTGTCTTCGCCTTGGCTTCTGCTTTTGCCTTCGCCCGCGCTTCGCGCGTTGATCTCGCCGCCCCCAAACCTGGAAACCCGATAGGGTTCCAGAAAAAGAAGCCTGCCAACAATAGAACCCACACACTCAAGCCAATCTCGGTGGTGTGCTGCAGTTGTAAGTGCGACCAAACAACTTGGGTATAAAAGGTGGTTTTCGGCGACTGGGACGGCTCAACGAAGAGAATCAAAGCACAAGTCCCATGAATTACAAGACCCTGTAACTGCATATAATGGTTAAGCCTCCGCGGGGTTGAACGAAGCTTAACATGGAGTTTCAGCGCATGCCTATGGCTTTTGTCAGCGAAAAACAGGAAGTCACTCGCTGAGTTCTTCGTCAATTGCATAGTCCTGGAGAATTCGCATTACTTAACAGCGGTATCCTGCGGTTGGTGCTATCGCAAATTGCCACGGACAGGAACCACCTCATGCGCAAATACCTCGAAGCCATCTCCTTAACCGCCCTCGCCCTCCTCCTCTGGATCACCTGGGCCGCCTTATACGGGCCCCACGCGCTCACCGGACCCATCCCCACCCACTTCGATTTAGCCGGTCGTCCCAACGCCTACGGCCAGCCGCAGATGCTCCTCGTCCTCCCCGCGGTAGCTCTGGTCCTCTACCTGCTCATCACCGTCGTCAGCCGCAACCCGGCAGTCTTCAACTACCCGGTCCGCGTCACACCAAAGAACCGCCCGCGCCTGCAGGAACTGGCCCTCAACATGATCGCCTTCCTCAAAGCCGAAACCGTCATGCTCTTCGCCCTCATCCAGTACCAGACCATCGATTCCGCACGCAATCTCCAAGGCAATCTCCCGCAAAGCCTCATGCTCACCGGCATCGCCGTCATCTTCTCCACTATTGCTCTGCATATCATCGCCATGCGCCGCGCCGCCTAAGAATCTGGAACCAGGTCGCTCGGAGTCCCACTCCGGGAACACCAGCAACAAAATCTACCCCAATCGTCTGGGCATCGGCAGCCAAACCCTACCCTCAACCTAGCGCATGCCCACCGCAACCCTCCTCGCTCATCCCTCTACGCTCGATCGAGCCCGCCATAACCATGCCCAGGGCAACCTTCTCCAGGCCGCCGAATCCTACCGCCAGGCCCTCCAATCCGATCCACATTCACCCCAGGCACTCCTCGGCCTCAGTCTCATCGCACGCCAGAGCAATCAGCTCGAACCTGCTCTGCGCATGGCGGAAGCCGCCCTCACCGCCGCACCGCAATCCGCACTCGCCTGGGCCAATCTGGGCGATGTTCTCAACGCGCTCCATCAGATTCCGTCCGCCAAAGCGGCCCTCAGGCAAGCACTCGCTCTCCAGCCTTCACTCACCGCTGCCCACTACGGCCTGGGCAATGCACTGGCCCTCGAAGACGATTTCGCTGCTGCCCTCCGCCATTTCAGCTTCGCCGCCAGACAAACCCCCACCAGCCCCGAATGTCACTTCGCTCAAGCCTTCGCCCACGGCAAGCTCGGCGAACATATCCAAGCCATCGCCGCCTATCGCCGCGCTGTCCAACTCTGCCCCAGCTTCGCCGCCGCCTGGCTCAATCTAGGCGTGGAACTGGTCGCCGACGGCCGCGATCAGCTAGCCGAGCCCTGTTACCACCAGTCCATCGAATCCATCGCCGCCAGCCAGGGTGAGCACACCTCCGCAGTGAACACGCGCATCAGCGCTCACCTCAACCTCGGCCACCTGCACCGCAGCCGCCGTCAATTTGGCCCGGCACAGCTGCACTACGAGGCCGCCCTCAATTTTTCCGGCGCAGCCCGCGCCGCTGCAGCCCTCCTTCGCCTCTCCGAAATCCACGTAGCTTTCGCCTACCTCCATCTCGAACAGCATCAATTCCCCCAGGCCTGGCAAGCCATCCGTACCGCAGAATCCGCAGACCCAAGCCGCCAAAACACCGAGATCCCCAACGCCCGCGGCATCCTCCTGCTCGCCGAGCACACTGCTCAGGTCACCCCCGACCCATATCCTCCTCTGGTCGAAGAAGCCATCCAAGCCTTTGAAGAAGCCGAAGCCCAGGGCCACAGAACCGCCGCCAGCAACCGCGGCAACGCCCTCCTTCGCCTGGGCCGCTGCGCCGAAGCCGAAGCCGCGCATCAGGCGTCCCTGCAATGCGATCCGCACCACCCCGGCGTCCGCTACAACCTCGCCCTCACCCAACTCCGCCTCGGCGACTTTGCTCAAGGCTGGCCCAACTACGAAATCCGCTGGCAGTTCCGCGAAGTTCATCCCCGGCCGCGCGTCTTCTATCAGCCCCGCTGGCAAGGCGAGCCGCTGACCGCCCCGGCGTCTCTTTTCATCTACAGCGAACAAGGCCTCGGCGACACAATTCAGTTCCTCCGTTATCTGCCGCTCGTTGCCGAGCGCTCACCCAATACCCACCTCATCCTCGAAGTCCAACCCCTTCTCGTGCGTCTCCTGGCCCCATACGCGACCTCACTCCAATCGGCTGTCTCCGGCCTCACCGTCGAAATCCTGTCTCACGGCCAGCCCCTGCCTCCCTTCACTCACCATGTCCCGCTGCTAAGCCTCCCGGCCATTTTCCAGACCACTCTCGAAACCATTCCCCCCGCCTCGCTCAAAAGCAAACCCTATCTCCAGGCCGATCCCCAACTCATTGAGCAGCGCGCTACGGAGCTCTCAGCCCTAGGCGACCACTCCCATCCGAAAATCGGCCTCAACTGGGCCGGCAACCCCAACTACGGCAGCGACCACGAACGCTCCACTACCCTCCAGAATTTCCTTCCACTCCTCGAAATCCCCAACATTAGCTGGCTCTCCCTGCAACACGGTCCGCCGTCCCTCCAAATCGCCCAGCTCCCGCCCCACCTTCAGCCTCATGATGCCTCCTCCCAGGATCGCGATCTCGCCAACACCGCCGCCCTCATTGCCAACCTCGATCTCGTTATCACCACCGACACCTCCATCGCCCACCTCGCCGGCGCCCTCGGCAAGCCTCTTTGGCTCCTCTTGCCCTGGCAATCCGACTGGCGCTGGATGCAGGACAGCCTCACCACCCCCTGGTACCCCCAAGCCCGCCTCTTCCGCCAGTCCAGTCCCCACAACTGGTCCGAACTTGTCGAGCATCTATCGAACGAACTCCGCCTATGGCTCAATTCCCGCTAACTTGCCAACTCGCTACGCGAAGCGCTGACTTGCCGCCTGTGATACAACGGAACGGTTACCGAAGCCGTGCCGACACCCCTCCAATACGCGCTGGCCTATGACATTGGCGGCAGCCATATCTCGGCCGCCCTATGCGAGCAGGGAACATACACCCTCCACGGCCTCACCCGCGCCCCGCTTCCCGATCATGAGTCCGGTACAGGCCACTTTTCCGCCGCCAGCTTCGTCCGCCTCATCCACACCCTCGGTGAAGCTGCCGCAAACTCCGCGCATGTTGACCGTTCCCAGATCGCCGGCGCCTGCCTTGCCATGCCCGGCCCCTTCGACTATGAGAACGGCATCAGCCACATGCGGCACAAGCTGCAATCCCTCTTGAATTTCGATCTGAAATCCGCTCTCGCCGCTCGCTTTCACTGGCAACCCAGCCAGCTCCGCTTCGTCAACGACGCCGCCGCCTTCACCCTCGGCGAATCCGGCGCTGGAGCCGGTAAAGGCTACGCGCGCGTCCTCGGACTCACCCTCGGCACCGGCATCGGCGCAGCCTTTGCCATCAACGCGCATATTGCGGACAGCAGCCCCAACAACGCAGAGGGCGTGCCACCTGGCGGCGAAATGTGGAACCTTCCCTACAACGGAGCCACCGTCGAAGACTTCGTCTCCACCCGCTTCCTCCGTCACCAATTCCAGCAGCTCACCGGCCTCGAAGCCGAGGTCTCCACCATCGCCGACACCGCAAAAGGCGATCATCCCTGCCCTGAACCACCGCTTCCACCCGCCGTCCCCGCTCTCGATCCCAACGATCCCTACGCAGCCCACTGCCGCGCTCGCCAGGCCTTCCAAGATTTCGGCCGGCACCTCGGTTTAGCCCTCAATCAGCACGCCGCCGCCTTTCGCCCAGATATCGTCGTCATGGGTGGCGGCATCGCCCGCGCCTCCGCGCTGTTTCTCCCCGCCACCCGTAAAGCCCTCACTTTCGAAACAAAACTAGCCATCTCCGCCCTCATGGACGAAGCCCCCTTGGCCGGCGCAGGCGTCCACTGGTTTTCTTCAACCATCTAGCAAAAGCGGGTGTCCCATCTTTGTCGTTGTTGTATCGCGACTAAGGTGGGATATTTTGTATCTATAGCTTTATATGGCTGTTTACAGCCTTTCGATGACCCAAAACAAAGGCGGTCGGACCAAGAGCCCGACCGCCTCATTCAAATCATTGAACTCTATCTACCGCGCAAACCCAACATAATTCCGCCCCGCATACAACCGGAACCCGCCACCTTCCGCCAAAACTTTCAACGGCGTCGGCCTCTTCAGCCCCTCATCCTTATGCGAATCCACCGTGAACAAATCATGCGCGCCAACATCCAGCACCACAAACTTGCTCTCCGCGATAAAGCCCACGCCATAGACGCCTGCCGGTAGATCATGCCCCTCGATCTTGATCGGTGTCTCGGCAATGAAATACGCCTGATACTTCTGCGCAACTTCGGACGAGTACCCGCTGGTATCCACTAGCGTTGCCAGTACAAACGTTCCATCGGCAAACTTCACCCCGCCTGAGTTGCGCACTTGCGTGGTCGCCGACTGGCCTTTGAAATACACTGAGGCCGGCAGCAGCTTGCTCATCTCCGCCTGCGACAGAACCGTATCTCCCGCCTGCGCCTCGCTGCTCCGCGCCGCGCCCAGCGCTCCCGCCATAACCAATGCCACAGCCATCAACGCTGCCGGTCCCCGCTTGCCGATCCGCATACCCATCTTCATTCCTCTCACCTGAAACAGTTCCCGAAGTATACCGTGCCAGCAGCCCATGCGTGTTTCATCTCATGTTGAGAGCATGACTCCAGATTTCAACCCACAGTTCCCTGTTCAGCTCCGCTGTGTCATTTAGATCATCCAATTCCATCCCCGATGACTATGCTTGTTAAACGTTAGGGGAATGCTGCTGAACCCGTCTCAGACCAGCACTCTTACAAAAAGCTCAAAGCCTCAGGAAAGCCCTTCAAATGTTAGCAAGACCCAGCAATCTGAGGCCCGTGAAACAATTCGCCGCAGCATTCCTCGCCTGTCTCTGTCTCTGCCTCCCATCGATCGCCCAGCAACCATTAGCTCCCACGGCAGAAGATCTCCTGCCCGAACGCCGCGTCCCGCTACCGGACTCCCCTAACCCGCAACCCACGGGCACGTTAACCCTCGGCGAACGGTTCCACCTCGAGGTGCACACCAGCCTCGGTATCTCCGCCTTCCTCGTTCCGGTAGGCGACGCTCTCGTGGACATGGCCGATCCGCCCGATCACTATCCACGCGAATGGCGCGATGGCGGCGGGGCCTTCGGACGCCTCTATGCCTCCGAATTCTCCCGTCACACCACCGCCGGATTCACCCATTTCACTGTCGCCGCCATCGATCGCGAAGACCCGCGTTACTATCCCAGCCTTAGCCATAACTTCGCCAAGCGCACGGTACACGCGCTTGTCTTCACCGTCGTCGACCGCAACACCTCAGATCGGCGCACCCTCGCCCTCGGCAACCTCGCTGGAAGCATGGCCGGGGGCGCTGTCGGCATGGCCTACTACCCCGATGGCTACAACGATTTCACCCACGCCTACCAGCACGCTTCGATCGAGTTGACATCCTTCGCCTCCCACAATCTCCTGGCTGAATTCGCTCCCGAGGTCGTGCACGCCCTCCGCAAGATGCGCGTCTCCGATCGCCTTGCCAACGCCTTCCTGCCGGAGAAATCCGTAGGCACCGCGCCGCATCCCTAGGCAAACAGCACCTCTCCACGTCCTGACAAAACAATCCCCGCCGCTCAATACCACAGCGGCGGGGATTCTCCTTGCATCGAACTAATCGATCAAATCTATCAAATCGATCAATAAGATCGGGTGCCAGTCCGAGACACAGTTCCATCGCGCCAAGGACGGGATAACAATTTAATTAGGCGCAGTCTTGTCCTCAACCTTGTCAGCAGTCTTGGCCGTTCCTTTGGCCGCGCCATGAACCACCTTCTTGGTTCCAGCCTTCGTCTTGTCCGTAGCTTTTTCAGTCCCTTCTTTGGTCTTCTCAGCCGCCGTTTTGGTGCCGCTCTTGGTCTTGTCGTAGGCCTTTTCCGTGCCTTCCTTGGTCTTTTCGGCGCCAGTCTTCGTAGCGTCCTTGGTCTTCACAGCGGCAGTCTTCGTTCCGCTCTTGGTTTTGTCGTATGCCTTCTCGGTACCTTCCTTGGTCTTATCTGCAGCCTTCTCGGTGCCTTCCTTCGTCTTGCTCGCCGCGGTCTTGGTTCCCTTGGCCACCGCGTGACCGGTCTTCTTGGCCGCGTCCTTGGTGTCCCTGCCTGCGTCCTTTACATCCTGCTTCGCGGTGCTATCCTGAGCCGCGCTCATCGGTCCCGCCCCCAGCATCAATGCGCTCGCCATCACTGGTAGCGCCATCCACACTTTCATCTTCATCGCCTTGCCTCCTTACAGCTATTCCATTGTACTGAGACGCATATAGACCCTCTGCGCCATAGCGAACACGCATTCCGCTACTGAGACCCAGAACCGACTCCAGACACCCCCGGCATCTCCGGCTCCGCCACGCCATCCGCGCGCGGATCCGAAGCGCCAAACTTCATTCCCGTCGCCGAGTCGAACATCACCACCTGCCCCCGCCCCATCGTCGTCGAATACTCCTTCCGAACATCGAACATATGCCCCATGCCGGTCAGCTTCTCCCGCACCTCTGGCTTTACCCGTGACTCGATCACGATGTTGCATCCCAGCTTCGCACTCACCGTGAACCGCGCCTCTTCCAGCGCTGCCTGGATATTCATCCCATAATCCACAAAGTTCGAAACAAACTGCGCATGAGCCAGCGGCTGATTCATCCCACCCATAATCCCAAAGCCGATATGCTGCGTCCCCCGCTCCATGAACGCAGGAATGATGGTATGGAATGGCCGCTTCCGCCCTGCCAGCGCGTTGGGAGATTTCTCGTCCAGCGAAAACAATCCGCCGCGATTCTGCAGAACAAATCCCTCGCCCTCCACCGTCACCGCCGACCCGAACGATGAATACACGCTCTGAATCAGCGACAGCACATTGCCGTCCCTATCTACCACCGAGAGATACGTCGTATCGCTCCCGCCCAGCGCCCCCGGAGCCACATCGCAATTGGCTTTTTCCGGATCGACTAACTTCGCCCGCTTGGCCGCAAACTCCTGCGAAAGCAGCTCCGTCACCGGAATCTTCCCAAACCGCGGATCGCCGTCATACGCCTTCACATCCGCATAGGCCAGCTTCATGGCCTCGATGCGCTCATGCAGCTCGGCCACGCTCAGCGGGCCATCTGGCGATGGTTGTGATTGCCCCATGATGTTCAGCATCTGCAGCGCCGCAATCCCATCGCCATTGGGAGGCAGCTCGTACACCGTCCAGTCCCGGTACTTCGTCGAAACCGGCTCAACCCACTCCGCCGAATACGAGCTCAAATCCTCCGCCGTCATCGTCCCGCCCTGCGCCGCTGAAGTCTTCAAAATCGCCTGTGCAATCGGTCCCTTGTAAAACGCCGCCTCGCCATCCTTGGCAATCAATGCCAGCGCCTTCGCCATCTCCGGATTGCGAAAGACCTGCCCCACCGCCGGCGTCTTGTCTCCCGGCAAAAATAGCCGCCGGCTCTCCGCATACGGCCTTAGCTTGTCGCTCGCATCCGCCCAGTAACTCTGCACCACCTCCGGCACGCCATAGCCATGCTCCGCATAGAAAATCGCCGGCTCAAACAGCTCGCTCCACGGCCTCTTGCCAAAGCGGTCATGCAGCTTCGTCCAGCCATCCACCGCCCCTGGCACGGTCACCGAATCGATCCCCACCTGCGGCATACCTGTAGTTCGAGTTTGGGTAACGCCCTTGGCCTTCAAATGCTCGATGGTCAAGCCCTTGGGAGCCCACCCGCTGGCATTCAGCCCATACAGCTTGCCCGTCTTCGCCTCCCAGTAAATCGCAAACAGATCGCCGCCCATTCCATTGGTCATCGGCTCGGCCACGCTCAACACAGCATTGGCAGCAATCCCCGCATCGATCGCCGACCCGCCCCGCTCCAATACCCGCGCCCCGGCCTGCGAAGCCTGCACATAACTGGTAGCCACAATGCCATAAGGCGTCACCACCATCGACCGCCCATGCCCCCGCTCCTCAGCCCCAGCCAGCAGCGAACTCATCCCCGCCAAAACAACAATCCCAATCCAAAATTTCCGCATAATCCTCCACCAAGAATCCCAGACTCACAACATCAAGAATGACGCGAAGATACTACACCGTGGCAATCGTCCACACAGATTTCGCTTAACCCAATCATCCGGCCTCCGGCCAGCGGCAGTTCTGGAGCACAGACATTGACAGGTAATCGGGCATCAAACGCGCCCAGGGGATGAGAGAAAGCAAGTGTAAAAAATCACGCCGTTGGTAACAATTTTCTTGTGTGTGCAGAACTTTTGGTCCATTATTTCAGGCCTTACGGAACGGGAGAGGATTTCTGCGCTGTAAGAAGAAAGAGAGAACGATCAATGCCCGAAAAAACAGCACCGATCTCAGTACGCGTGACAAAAGCTGGCGCCAACGGCTCCCCAGTTGCAGAGATAAGAGTCGCCAACAACATCAGTGCAGCTCAACTGGGCGCCGCGCTGCAAAAGGTAGTCACCAACGACCAGATCTTGAAGCTCGGTGGCTTAAAGGCCTGCGGCGGATGCAAATCTGGACTCGACATCAACATCCTCGGCGGCCTCCAGGAAATCGTCCAATTCGAAGTCTAAGCAAATGACAATTGAACATTCGCATATTGGGGTTGGAGCCCTCTTTAACCCCAGTATGTCCGCCTTTATTGAGCGATCGCTCTCCTGTCTCGACTATCTCGCCGTGATACCGGATCGCGGCTGGGTCGACCACGGCATGGGTTCGTCGTCTCGATTTCAAATGCTCCCTTCGGCAGAAGCGCTGCTTGAGCAGGTCGCGGGTCTGCGTCCAGTAGTTCTTCATGGCATAGGATTGTCCATCTGCAGTGCTGAATTTTTCGACAAAGAATACGCCTGCAACCTCATCGATCTGGCGCAGCGTTTCAATTCGCCCTGGATCAGCGATCACTTGTCCTTCTCGCGCGTAGGCACAGGCCACGAGTTAAATGCAGCAATCACTCTTCCTGTCCCTTACGATCGCGAAGTCCTGGACCTGCTCATTCCCCGCGTGCAATTCTTCAAGCAAAGACTGAACCGCCCGTTCCTTCTCGAAAACAACGTCTATTACTTTCGCTATCCGGGCCAGGAGTTCACAGAAGAAGAATTCCTGAATGAGCTATGCGAAAAGGCGGGAAGCGGCGTCCTGCTAGACCTGCACAATCTCTACACGAACTCCGTGAATCACGCATTCTCTGCCACCGATTACCTCTCCAATCTGGCAATGCAAAACGTGACCGAGATCCACATCGCAGGCGGAATGCCCATGATGGGCTTTCACACCGACTCCCACACCGGCCCCGTACTTGAGTCCGTCTGGGATTTGCTCGAACATGCCATCCCTCTAGCCACCAACCTGCGCGGCGTAACCTTCGAATTTCACGAGTCCTCCTACAGCATTCTGGGAGAGAGCGGAATCCTCGAACAGATCGATCGCGCACGCTCACTCGTGAACGCCCATAGCAACCGGGAAGTCGGCGTCTGATGTCGCTCCTGATGTTTCAGCGCGCACTCGTTGAGTTGACCCTGACTCCACAGAAGGCACGCGCTCTTCGGCTCGGAGATGAGAGCATACTCGCCGGTTTCGAATTGACCGGCCTTGAACGAGATCGTCTCGAAGCTGTCGTACGCCAACGAGGGATGTCCGTAAGCTGCAGCCTCTCCCGCGGAAACCGCCTGGAAATGATCTTCCAGAGCTTCCCTATGACCTGCGTTCTCCTCAAACCCATCCTGCGCGAGTTAGTCGACGAACTTTGGACAGATATCCAGCCAACTAACTATCAGCTCGCTGGAGAAGAAACAATATTTGCAGCACTCTTAACTCGTAAGCTGGCCGCGGACAATCTATCGATCCTTTATCTCGAAGAAATCTTCGCCTACGAACTGGCCTGCATGGAGCTGACCCGCCAGGCTCGCAATCCGGCCCGCAATCAAACCGGTACAGACGCAAAGCTGATTGTAGATTTTCAGCATTCGCCCGATGACCTGCTGCCGCCGCTCAGCCAGCTCACAACTCCTCCCGACGGATTACCAGAGGGCAATTATCGGGCGCGTGTGATGCTGATCGACGACCAGTTCAAAGTCGAACTGATCGAGTCGCGCACTTAGTTCGCTGGCGAATATTTCATAGTCCTCTTTCACATCGCATCCAGAGCGCAATTCTGCAGTGTGTCAATATTAATCGAACACTCTGCATTCCCAGCCAACAACCATGCCAGGGAGATTGCCCATGCGTATCCTAAGTCTCACCCGCTTATCCGTAGCCTTCCTCTTCGCCATCCTCCTCAACATCCTCGCAGCCTCCGCCGAACCCTCAAGCTACTCCGACCTGCTCAAATTCTTCGACGAATGGCGTGCCTTCGCGCAGCCAACGCGCATCAACAGCGCAACCGGCAACATCCCTGACTACAGCCCCGCCACGATGGCAGCAAAAGCAGCAGCGCTGCCCGAGTGGCGCAAGCGCCTTGAAGCTCTCGACACCACTAACTGGACAATTGCCCAAGCGAACGACCTCAAACTCATCCGCGCCGAGATGAACGGCCTCGACTTCGACCTGCGCGTGCTGCAACCCTGGGCCCGCGACCCAGCCTTCTATCTCCTCATCTGGCCCGCCCGCACCGACGTCCCTCTGCGCGAGGGTCCACTCGCCGCCCCTGAAATCGCGCTCTATAACTACCAGTGGCCGCTCTCGCCCGCCGATCAAAACGAACTCACCGCCAAGATCGGGGCAGTGCCTGCGCTGCTCACCGAAGCCAAAGAAAATCTCAAGGCCAGCAACGCCCGCGACCTCTGGGTCTACGGCGCCGGAGAGCTACGCAACCAGTCCCACGCCCTCGCCTCGCTTGAAGCAAGCACGCTCACTGTCAGCACCCTCGAAGGCAGCCAGCACGCCGATCTCACCGGTGCATCGTCAGAGCTGCACGCCGCCATCGTCTCTGCGCACAAGGCTACCGATGAGTTCATCGCCTGGCTCGACCAGTTAGCTCCCACCAAGACCGGACCCTCCGGCGTCGGCAAGGAAAACTACACCTGGTACCAGCAGAACGTGCATCTCGTCCCCTGGACATGGGACGAACAAGTCGTCCTGCTGCAGCGTGAACTGGAGCGCGCGCAAGCCTCGCTGCGCCTCGAAGAACACAATAACCGCAACCTACCGCAAATCGAGCCCGCCGCCGACACCGCAGCCTTCGACAAGCTCACCCACACCCATCTCGACAAGTTCGTCGACTTCCTCATCAAGCAGCAGATCATCCCCGACAAGCCTTACCTAAAAGCTGCTCTCGAACCGCAACTCGGCCACTACATTCCCGAAGACCAGCGCATCTTCTTCACCCGCATCACCCATCGCGAGCCCATGCTGCTGCTCTCGCACGACTATCACTGGATCGATCTCTCGCGCCTGAAGTTCGAGCCCAATCCAGACCCTATCCGCCGCGTTATGTCGCTCTCCAATATCTGGGATACCCGCGCCGAGGGCTTCGCCACCGCCTTCGAAGAGCTGGTGATGCACGCCGGCCTCTACGACGACAATCCTCGCGCCAAAGAGCTGGTCTGGATCATGCTCGCCAACCGCGCCGCCCGTGGCCTCGCAGCGCTTTACGTCCAAGCCAATGAATTCAACCTCGAAGAGGCTGGTAGGTTCCACTCCACATGGACACCACGCGGCTACGCCAAGCTCGACCAGCTCACCGCCTTCGAACAGCTCTTGTATCTGCGCCAGCCCGGCTACGGGACAAGTTACGTCACCGGCAAGCTGCTCTTCGACCGCCTCATGACCGAGTACGCCCATGAGCAAGAGCTCGCCGGCAAACCCTTCGTCCTGCGCGATTTTATGGATCGCTTCAACAATGACGGCATGATCCCCATTCCCCTCATGGAAACGGAGATGATCTCAGCTCCAAACCGTCTGCCTTAAAGCCGTCTAGCCTGGTAAAGGCTAGTACCGGTAGGTCCGCCAGTAGCTGATCAACGTCGGATACATCGCCGTCAGGTTCGTCTGCACATGGGTCACAAATCCGGCCGAGCTGTTGAAGCGGTACAGCCCCACATTGGGGTCGAAGAAGTCCCACTGCGTCGCCGTCACATACGATCCCATCGCATGTCCGGCTGAATCCGAATGGATCGTCAAGAAGGTGTAGCCGAGCATCGCCGACAGCCCGGTTGCCACCGCATTGAAGGTCACCGGCCGCGTCTCCGTCGGCGTGGGGGGCGTCAGGCCTGCAGCCCTCATGATCCCTGCATCGCCGCGATCCAGGCCCTTTTCGCCGCCCGACTGCGAAATCGCAAAGCTCGCCGGATCGCTCAGTTCGCCGCTCGTCTTCACGGGCCGTCCCAGCTTCTTGCATGTAGCAATCCAGTTCGACGTCATGCCGCAGCAAACCCCTGGCCCCAGCACTGAAGCCACCGAGTTATCCGTCGAAAAAATCAACCCTGTGCCCACGCTGGGCGGCCTGAGGGTAATGCCAAATGCAGCCATGCAAGTTTCCTCCAAATGAAATGGTTTTTGATCTCGGCAGCGAGTGTAGCACGGGAAGGTAAATTCACTTCCCGATATTGGGCCGCTTCGCCCAATCGCATGTTACTTAGGGAACCCTCCCCAACCGTCGATGCTTCCCCGCAGCAACCTGTCCATAGTTCCGATCCATGATTCCGAATTAAACCCGCCGCAATACGCCATCCGTGTGAAATGCTGGCTGCACATGGCCGCTCCAGAAAACTCTGCCGGCGCCAACAGCGCACAAGACCATCGACTTCGCCGTCAGTTGGGCGTCCGCGATCTCGTCCTCGCGCAAATCCTCTGCGTCGTCGGCAGCAGTTGGGTAGGAGTAGCCGCCGGACTCGGCCGCGCCCAGGCACTCACCTGGATCGCCGCCATGCTGCTCTTCTATCTCCCCGTAGCGGCGGTGGTCATCGCCCTCAATCGCATCCTGCCCCTCGAAGGCGGCCTCTACGTCTGGGCCCATCGCGCCTTCGGCAACCTCGGCGGTTTCCTCACCGCGTGGAATCTCTGGGTTTATGGCATCGCTGTCACCGCCACCATCCTCTACGCCATCCCCACTGAGCTCGCCTACCTCATCGGCCCCTCTGCCGCATGGCTCCCCGAGAATCACATCGCGTCTCTCTCCATCGTCATCGCAATCATCGCCGCCGTCACCCTGGCTGCCTTGCATGGCCTCGACTGGGGCAAGTGGATTCACAATATTGGCGGCCTCGCCATGCTCACCGTCTTCCTCGGCCTCATTCTGCTGCCCGCCTGGGCGCTCTTCAACCATTCCATCGCCCACGGCATGACCTTCGCCGTCCAACTGCCGCCCACCAACCTGCGCTCCTTTGCCCTCTTCGGCCAGTTACTGGTAGGCGCGCTCTGCGGGATTGAATACATCGCCATCTTCGCCGGAGAAAGCCGCCAGCCCGCCAGCAGCATCACCCGCTCTGTCTGGATCGCCTCACCTATCATCTGCGCCATGTTCATCCTCGGAACCAGCTCTGTCGAAGTCTTCGCCGACGCAAATTCCTCCGGCCACATCGACTTCATCGCGCCCATCCCGCAAACCCTGCGCCTCGCCCTCGGCAACTCCGGCATCGGCAATTTAGTCGCGATGGCCGTCATCCTCCTGCTGCAACTAAGGCTCCTCGGCGCAGCCAGCTATATCTTCACCGGAGTTACACGCCTGCCTATGACCGTGGCCTGGGATAACCTGCTACCTGCATGGTTCACACGCCTCCATCCCCAACGCCGCACTCCGCACAACTCCATCCTGCTCAGCGCTGGCCTGGTAACTCTGTTAGTCATCGCCGCCAGCATCGGCGTTCACGCTCAGGAAGCCTTTCAAGTCCTCTCCAACGCCAGCCTCACCCACTATGAACTCGCCTACATGGCCATGTTCGCTATCCCTCTCATGGGTGCAGCATCCCTGCGCAAGCAATTGCCGCCATCCCTCAAATGGATAGCCCTCACGGGCTTTTGCGCCGCCCTCTTCAGCTTGCTCATCTCCGCCTATCCCTTTGTGGACGTAGTCAACCCCCTGGCCTACGCCATCAAAATCGCCGGCGCCGTCACCGCCAGCAATCTCATCGCAATCACCTTCTACAAACTCCGCAACCAACGCCAGCACGACGGTCCGGACCCTCGCTGAGATATAGTGGCTTGGCAATATATGGGAGCTAAAAATGGCGCGTAGATTAACCCTGACCCTGATGGCAGCCTCAATGACACTCGCAACCAACCCCTTCGCCGTCGCTCAGCACGCCGATCTCCTGGTCATCGAAAAAGGCGCGCAGTCCCTCGCCATCGTCGATCCCGCCTCCGGCAACAAGCTTGCCAGCATCCCCGAGGGCGGCATCACCGGCCATGAAGTCATCGCCTCGCCCGACGGCAAGTACGCCTACGTCCCCATCTACGGCAACTCCGGTGTCGGCAAGCCCGGCACGGACGGCACCAAGCTCGACGTCATCGACATCGCTTCACGCCAGGTCGTCGGAACACTCGACTTCGGCCATGGCGTCCGCCCCCACTGCCCGCTTATCGGCCCCAAAGACCACCTGCTCTACGTCACCACCGAGCTCGACAAGACCATCAGCATCATCGACGCTAAAGACCCCAAGGCTCCGAAGATCGTAGCCACCATCCCCACCGGCCAACCCGAGTCGCATATGCTCGCACTCTCTCACAACGGCCTGCGCGGATACACCGCCAACGTCGGCCCCGGCACCGTCTCCGTCCTCGACATTCCCAATCGCAAGACTCTCGCCGTCCTACCCATCTCCAAAACCGTCCAGCGCATCTCCATCTCGCCGGACGACAGCATGGTCTTCACCTCCGACCAGACCACTCCGCAGCTCGCGGTCATCGACACCGCCACCAACAAGATCAAGAAGTGGATTCCGATGCCCAGCCACGGCTACGGCAGCGCGCCTACCCCCGACGGACGCTGGCTCATCGTCGCCCTCGATGAAACCAACAAAGTCGCCGTCATCGACCTCAAGACCCTCGAAGTCGCGCACGTCATCGAAGTGCCCGCGCATCCCCAGGAAGTCCTGGTCCGGCCCAACGGCAAAGTCGCCTATATCGCCTGCAACATCACCGACCAGGTAGCCGAACTCGACCTCGCCACCTGGAAAGTGACTCGCCTCATCCAGGTTGGCAAGTCGGCCGACGGTTTAGCCTGGGCTGCCAGCCACTAAATCTGTCACAAAAATGGCGGCATTCGCTATCCAGTCTCTCGTCTCTCCAGTACAAATGAGACAGTACAAA
>Ga0206990_1075_pt1 | contig 21831 bp, 21 predicted proteins | sample Alteio_BWMinCont_8_FD_153283 | JGI IMG/M metagenome (GOLD analysis project Ga0206990, IMG submission 153283) | Enriched cells from forest soil in Barre Woods Harvard Forest LTER site, Petersham, Massachusetts, United States -... | ecosystem: Environmental > Terrestrial > Soil > Temperate forest >... | reverse complement strand
ACGCGCCCCTGGAAGCATAGCTAACTTCGTTTCTACAGTAGAATCGAAATGTGCGACGGAAAAGAGTTTCCATTCAAAGGAGCCCCGATTTGCAAACAGCGACTGTTCCGGCGGTCAAAAATGCAATGCTGGTGGTAACTGGAACGGAGTTCCTTTTGTCGATGGTAGAGCATCGTTGGGCGGCTGCGAATGGTAATGGCATGGAGATCGAGTCTCAATCAAAAGCACAACAGGAATTGGGTAGGATCGAACAGCAACTGGAGCGCCTGCACTCGTTGCCGGGGCAGGACGATGACGTCCGCGGTCAGATTCAGCAGCTTCACGACCGCATTCACGCTCTGCAAGCCCAGGTTGCCGCGCATTTCACCGCGTGGCAAAAGGCGGAGCTGGCAAGGAATCCGCAACGCCCGCTGATGCTCGAATACGTCGACCGCATCTTCACCAATTGGAGCGAGATTCACGGCGATCGTGGATTTGCTGACGATCACGCCATGGTTTGTGGAATGGCCCGCTTCCACGGTCAGGAAGTAGCCGTGATCGGCCACCAGAAGGCGCGCGATACCAAGCAGAACGTTTTCCGCAACTGGGGCATGACCAATCCCGAGGGATATCGCAAAGCCCTGCGGGTGATGAAGATTGCGGAAAAGTTTAAGCGGCCCATCTTTACTTTTGTCGACACAGTGGGCGCGTATCCCGGACTGAGTGCCGAGGAGCGCGGCAGGCCGAAGCCATCGCCAGAAATTTGCGCGAGATGGCGCGACTCGAAGTTCCAATCATTACAACTATCACTGGGGAAGGTGGCAGCGGCGGCGCACTGGCCATCGCCGTCGCCGATCGCGTTCTGATGATGGAGAACGCGATTTACTCAGTCATCTCTCCTGAATCCTGCGCTGCGATTATGTGGCGCGATTCCACCAAGAAAGAGCTGGCTGCGCAAGCGCTGCGCATCACCGCTGCGGACTTGGCGGAGTTTGGCTGCATCGACGACATCGTCCCTGAGCCCAAGGGCGGAGCTCACACCGACCACGAAGCGGCGGCCGGTTTGCTGGATGCCGCACTGCTCAAACATTTTAATGAGCTGACAAAGATGTCACCCAAGGAATTGGTCGCATCACGATATAATAAATTCCGCAACATGGCGCAGTTCCTGCGCGCGGAATAAAAAGCATGAGTCCCAGTGTGGTACTTTGGTGTCTGAATTCCGCCTCCACAAGCCTGTTCGCCAGTACGTCGCTGCCGTATAATCAAGGGTACTCCTCATTCACTCCAAGCAGACTCCGGGTGAGCCGACTTCCGCTCACTCAAAGGAAGGATTAGGTAAATGGCCACCACCGATGTAGCCCTCCACGATGCTTTAGGGCAACGGGAGCCAAAACGCGTCGTCAACAATATGAGCATTCAGGTTGCGACCGTGAACGGTTCGGGCTCGCAAAGTTCCAACACTGTACTTCTCCGCAGCATTTTTCAGATGGGCGTCCCGGTCTCCGGCAAAAATCTTTTTCCCTCGAACATCGCCGGACTGCCGACCTGGTACACCATCCGCGCCAACAAAGATGGCTACATCGCGCGCAAGAAAGAAATCGATTTCGTCATCGCCATGAATGCCGAGACAGCGCAGGAAGACGTTATGTCACTGGCGCCCGGCGCGGTTGTGCTTTATGACGAGCCGCTGAATTTAAATAAGGCGCGCACCGATTTGGTTTTTTATCCGGTTCCCTTCGACAAGCTGGTTGCGCCCGTCTGCCCCGAAGCCAAGCTGCGCAAGCTGGTCAAGAACATGATCTACGTGGGCGTGGCGGCGCAGTTGCTCGGCATCGACATGGCCGAAGTGGAAAAGGCCTTGCGCAAGCAGTTCGCCACAAAAGTGAAGGCCGCCAATCTGAATCTCGCGGCAGTTCGCGCCGGTTACGACTATGCGACCGCCAACCTTACCAAGCAAGATCCATATTTCATCCAGCGCATGGACAAAACTCAGGGCATGATCATTATCGACGGCAACTCCGCGGCCGCGTTGGGCTGCATGTTTGCCGGAGTTACGGTTGTGACCTGGTATCCCATCACACCGTCATCGTCGCTGGTTGAAACCCTGATCGATTATATGAAGGAGCATCGTATCAATCCGGATGGCAAGGCGACATTCGCCATCGTGCAAGCTGAAGACGAACTCGCTGCCATCGGAATGGTTCTGGGTGCAGGATGGGCAGGTGCGCGCTCGATGACAGCCACTGCCGGTCCGGGCATCTCGCTGATGGCTGAATTTGCTGGCCTTGCATACTACGCAGAAGTTCCCGGCGTGATTTGGGACATTCAGCGCGTTGGTCCGTCTACCGGTTTGCCCACACGAACCTCGCAGGGCGACATCCTTTCGACCGCGTTCCTTTCACACGGCGATACCAAAAACATTTTGCTCATGCCATGCTCAGTCGCGGAGTGTTTCAGTATGGCGCAGGACGCTTTCAATCTGGCCGAGCAGTTCCAGACTCTGGTGTTCGTAATGTCGGATCTTGATCTCGGCATGAACAACTGGATGTCGGATCCGTTCGAGTATCCGAAAGAACCGATTAACCGCGGCAAGGTGCTTACCAAAGAAGATCTCGACCGGTTAGGCGGGTTCTCCCGCTACAAGGACGTGGACGGCGACGGTGTTGGTTATCGCACACTGCCGGGCACTGAGCATCCGGCTGCGGCCTATTTCACCCGCGGCACCGGGCACAACGAAAAATCAGGCTACAGCGAGCGTCCCGACGACTTCGAACGAAACATGGAACGCATCAACAAAAAATTCGAGACGGCGCGGTCATTCGTTCCGCGCCCCGAGTTTATCGCTGGTGGAAAGACTAAATCGAAAATCGGCATTATCGCCTACGGCACTTCGCACTGGGCGATTATCGAAGCGCGCGACCAGTTGCGCGATGAATACAACATAGAAATTGATTATCTTCGCGTGAAGGCGTATCCATTTTCGCGGGAAGTTCATGAGTTCATCGAACAGCACGACCGGGTATATGTGGTGGAACAAAACCGCGACGCGCAGATGCTCTGCCTGATCAAGCTTGACATCAAGCCGGAACTGGTGACGCGGCTGCGAAGCATTGCGCACATTCACGGGCTGCCGCTCGATGCGCGCTCCGTGACCGACGAACTCATGACCATGGAGGGCAAATAACATGGCGACGACCAGCACACCCACTCCCGCACCGAAAATCAATCGCATTGGCCTGACCGTTCTCGACTATCGCGGCGGCAAGACTACGCTCTGCGCCGGCTGCGGCCACAACGCGATTTCCGAGCGAATCATCGATGCCATGTATGAAATGGGAGTTTCGCCCGAACGGGTTATCAAGCCCAGCGGAATCGGCTGCTCCTCGAAGAGTCCGGCATATTTCATGAGCCGCTCGCACAGCTTTAACGCTGTGCACGGCCGCATGCCTTCTGTCGCGACCGGCGCGATGTTAGCGAATCATAAGTTAATTGCGCTTGGCGTTAGCGGCGACGGCGACACCGCCTCCATCGGCATTGGGCAGTTTGTTCACCTGATGCGCCGCAATCTCCCAATCATTTACATCATCGAAGACAACGGCGTTTACGGCCTCACCAAGGGGCAGTTTTCCGCCACCGCCGACCTTGGCTCAAAGCTGAAGAGCGGCGTCCTGAACGATCTTCCTCCGATTGATACTTGCGCCATGGCGATTACGCTGGGCGCTACTTTCGTCGGCCGTTCGTTCTCTGGCGACAAGCGCCAACTGCACAGCATGCTCAAGGCCGCCATCGCTCACAAGGGAACGGTCATGCTTGACGTGGTTTCGCCCTGTGTCACGTTTAATGACCACGAGGGTTCGACGAAATCTTACAAATACATGAAAGACCACGAAGAGCCGCTGCAGGACATCAGTTTCATCCCTTCGTTCCAGGAAATCGATGTCGATTACGATCCCGGTACCACGGTCGAAGTCACCATGCATGACGGCTCGAGGCTGCGTTTCAGCAAGCTCGAAGAAGAGTACGACGCGACCAATCGAATCAAAGCCATCAGCCGCCTGCACGAAGCTCACGAGAAAAACGAAGTTCTCACCGGAGTGTTCTACGTGAATCCCGAAGCGCCAAGTTTCATCGACATGCTGAACGTTACCGAAGAGCCGTTGGCTACGCTGCCGGAGTCGGCAACTCGCCCGGGAAGGCAAGTGCTAGATCAGGTGATGGAAGAGTTGCGCTGATCGACCATCGATCGAATTGTCATCCCGAGCGAAGAGAGGGATGACCGTCCGTAAAAGCTCAGACCTTGGGGCTGATCTCAGTTCCAAACGAATATTCATTCAGCGGACCGAAGCGCTTCTTCTCCGCGTACAGGCGCCATCGCCGCCATACAATGCGCAGGCTCGCCATCACCGGAATTGAAAGATACACACCCAGCACACCCGCAATTTCCGCACCCGCCAATACGCCAAAAATTGCCGCCAGCGGATGCAGTTCCATGCTCTTTCCCATGATGCGCGGCGAAATGAGGTAGTCCTGAATCAAACGCCATGCGATCAGGAACGCGAATAGCATCAGCCAATGTGGATACGACATGAGCAACGCGACTGCAAGAATCACAACTCCGGCCACCAGTGGACCAACGACTGGAATAAATTCCATCATGCCACCCGCTGTCCCTAAAACCAGCGCATAAGGCACCCGCGTCGCCGTCATAAAAGAGATGTACACCACCATCGACAAAGCCGCGAGTTCAAGCTGGGCGCGGATAAACTGCGCCAGCATCTCGTTCAGGTCGGTAAGAACATCATTCAAGAACTCGCGTTGCGGGCGGCTCTGCACCAGGGATAAACCAACTTGGCTGAAGCCGCGCCCGTCCTTGAGAAAAAATATTGCGAGGATCGGCACCATGATAAGCAGCCAGGCTTGTTGTGCGACTTCCGCGACACGTAGTCCCGCCTCTTGTGCCACATTGCCCAGGCGGGGATCAGATAAAACCTTCTGTAAGAGTTGAGTAGTCTCGCCGCTCCATCCCCGCTCTTGTCCAATCTGATGTGCCAGATCGCCGGTGTTGACGCGCTCGATCAAGGACGGCCAGGATTCCCCGAGTCGCCGCGCTTCGCGCGCCGTACGTGGTCCCACGAAGAAAAAAAACGTGCTGAGCAGAATGGCAAAGAGAAGATAGATAATAGCTATCGCCGGTCCGCGCCCGCGTGTCCATTTCTGCAGGCTGGAAACCGCCGGGTCCACCAGGTAAGCGAAGAAAATTGCAAACAGGAAAGCAATCAGTGTGCGCCGTGCGATGTACAAAAATCCCAGCACCAGCGCGAAGAACAGCGTTGTCAGCAACACCCGCAACGTGCGTGAGTCAACGAGGGCCAATACGACCTAATCTCGCACCACTTCTGTGTTGTCACCCAGGATCAGAATTCGTTGCAGTTTAAACTGGTCATCCATCCAAAGCGTCCAGTTGTCCGATTCACTCTTCAGGTTCAGCCGGTTAAGCTCCTGATCCGTGCCCCGGATCGTAACTTTTTCTCTGCCGGCAAACTCCAGCGTCACCGACACGGGAGATCGCGCGTGCGGATTCAATGCGCCAAACGGCACTGGCTGCTTCAACGGACACTGCAGCGCACCCTTATCCTGTTTGCAAGTAGTAGCCAGATATTTCCACGCCAGCACTTCTCTCTGTACAAAAAAATAATCATCCAGCACGCTGCTGGAGGCGGGAATGAGGAACGGTTTCTCCAATTCCTTGTCCTGTGGGCTGTTCCTATAGCGCTCGAGCAGGAAATCCTGGTTGGGCACAACCACAGCTTGGGATTGTCCCGGGCTCACTTCTTTCCATTCGTACTTGCGCAAGTCGCTGTTGGCAGCCATCTGCCAGTCCGATGTTTGGTCGGCTTTATCGACTCCCGACTCGCTTTTGAACTCGGAGACCACCGAGCTGCCGCCGCTGTTCTGATGGATGGAAAAAGTTTCCGTGGCTACCCGGCGCCCATTCATAAAAACGCCAAAAGAACCGGAGTCCACCATCTGAACCGCCGCTTTGTCGTCCTTACCGGACGCTGCCGCAGCAATCGACGCTGCGAAAGAAAACAGCGATATCACGACCAGAACGGTTATCGCCCACTTCCCTATTCCAATCCCAGACTGCATGCCACCTCCGCCGCGATTGCGTCGACATCTTTACCGTCAGTATCAATCCGGATGGCTGCTTTCATGTAAGAGAGCCGCCGCTTTTCGTATAGTTCGCGAAACTGTTTTGCGTCTTGCCGCAACGGCCGTTCTTTGTTTTCGCCATCGCATCGCCGAAGCAATTCATCCACCGGTGCATCAAGGAAAATCGAATGTGCTTTTACTTGCTCGATAAGCGCCGCGTTTTCGGGCTGCACGAATGCTCCTCCGCCCAATGCCACCACGCCAGTCGATAAACGGAAGTCAGCGAGCACTTCGCGCAACGCGGCTGTTTCCGCTTTGCGAAACCCCGCTTCTCCAGACTCGCGAAATATCCGCTCGATGGTTTTCCCCTCGCGCTGCTGAATCCGCTCGTCCAAGTCTTCGAACGGCAAACCTAACCGCCGGCTAAGAGCACGCCCAACGGTGGTCTTGCCCGCGCCCATGAAACCCACGAGAAAAATCGATCGCCTGCTGCCTACACGTTCGCGAGCAAGCGGCTTGACCGCAGGTCGTGAACCGGAGCCGGTCTTCGACTTACCGAAACGGTTCTGCACCCCGCTCAGTCCGATGGTTCAGGGTTATTGTTCGCGTTTCTTGAGATGGATTTTACCACTGAAGGAAAGCAAATTAACTGAAGATGCGGCCTGCCCTACGGTGCCTGCAAAGGCACTCCCGGACCGGGTCACGAAGGATGTGTGCTCGGGTTGCAGAGGGAAGTCGTTGTCCACCCTTCCCTGCACTGAACGGGCGACTACTTCGATGGAAGCATAAGACGGGGCAATCGCCTCGATATCACCGCTATGGCTGGTCAGCGAATATTGCCCGCCCTCGCCGAACTCGCCGTCATAATGTATTTTCCCGCTACTCGAATTGACGTGAACCGAGGCGCCGTTCACCTGGTGGAGGGAAACATCCCCGCTAACCGAAGTGATCTCCACGTATGCGTCGTTCACATTAGTCAGGGTCACAGGCCCGTTCAACGTCTTTACATGAACCCGCCCGGCGCTGACATCTCGCACATCGACATTCGCGGTGCTGCCTTCCAAAAGCAGATCCCCATGAAGTTTCTCGATATGTAACGGACCAGTCGCGGTATGCAGGGTCACGTTCGCATCCATGGGCACGACAACTTCGTAATCCACGCGCCCGGAATCCGAGTCGGCTCGCTGCAGAAGGTGAGAAACCACCGCTACCCGGTTCCCACGCTTGCTCTGATCAATCTCAACTTTGCCGGAGTAAGAAGTCGCGGTAACACTCACGTGCTTACCGATCCCCGGTTTCACCGAGATTGGGCCGTACAGGTTAACAATGGAAATGTTGGCTCGCCGGCCAACTTTGAAATGCATTTCCTTACGAGTAGTCTCCGCTGCGGCAAGAGCAGCCACGATAATGATCATCACGACCGATACAGTTGCGATGCGCTGCTTCCGGTACATAATAGACATCTCCCCAATGCCAGCAGTACGTCGCTGGTCCCGCGCCCCGGCTATTCTACTACTGTAAAGACCGATCGAGGGCCATCTCGTAGACCATAGCCTTTTGTTCGTACGCATTTCTCAGATATTGCTGTGCGACTTCATCGTTAGGATCGTTGTTTGCCGATTGCTCAGCGTCGTGGATGTAAGCATTTACCGCCCGTAAATTCTGTTCGTATGCATCACGCATCGATGGTGTCCGCGCGGCCACCGAATTCAGCAGCTGCATATCCTCGCTGGGCATCCCCTCAGTCTGCAGATCGGCGGTGACCACTCCGGCGGGCGATTCTTGCCTGGCTTGGTGCTTCGGAATGCCTCCACGTTCGTGCAGCAAGACACCAAAGAAAATAAGGGATGCGGCGGCCGCCGGCACCAACCATCGCAATTTCCAACTCAATCGTGGAGGATGGACCAGAAGATTGCCTGGCTGCTCGCGAATCAGCCCTTCCTGCCGTAACGCGACTTCAATGGAATTCCATACCCACGGACTGGGCTCCTCGCAGCCTTGCAAGAGCCGTCCTTGCTTCGAAATCTCGTTCAGATCCGATACCAGCTCAGAACATGCTGAACAGGATTTCAGGTGTTCATCCTGCTCAATACGGTGGTCGTTCCCAAGCTCGGGCAGGACCCGCTCGAACTCTTCACAGGTCATACTACCTCCCAATGTCTGTTGAAATCCTCACGGCTTTGTGGCCTTTTCGGCTCTGCTCGTTCTGAGGATCTCTCGTAACTTCATCCGCGCCTTGTGCAGCTGTGACTTGCTGTTGCCGATGGAACATCCCACCATGGCAGCGATTTCATTATGCTCGTAACCTTCAACGTCGTGCAGCAGGAAAATCATGCGATAGCCGGGTGGCAGCGACTCAATCGAACGCTGCAATTGCATCCGGTCAATCGATCCCGCCAATCGCGGATCATCTCCCCCCAGTTCTTTTCGTGGTGATTCTTCCTCCGTCTCAATATTCTCCTCGAGCGGAACCACGGGAAGACCCTTCTTGCGCAGTTGCATCAGGACAACATTCACCGCCATCCGGTGCAACCAGGTCGAAAAAGCGGACTCGCCGCGAAAAGTTCCGATTTTACGGAACAATTGCAGGAAAGCTTCCTGAGTCAAGTCCTCAGCTGCCGCCGTATTAGCGGTCATCCGAAGACACAGCGAATATACGCGGCGCTTATGCAGGTTATACAGTGCCTCAAAGGCATCTGCATTGCCCTGCTTAGCTCGTTCGATCGCTTCTGCTTCGGAGAGCCTGCCTTGCTGTTTTTTCGCGTCCGTCAAGTCGTCATTTCCGGCCGCATCTTGTCAGATGCGACGTAAGTATCTTTTCGTTGTACCGCTTGCAGGTACTTTAGTGCTAGCTTAGAGCCCTGCAAGAATTCGAGCGATGCAACAAGTTGCAGCTTATGGGCTTGCAGGTCACAATGTTAGACGAGTTTCGGGGTGGGTCAGATATCGCCTTCCATGCAAGTCCGGTCAAGCCGATTCTCTTTAATAATTAGTAGATTCACCAACCGGAAGAAAGGTCCAAAGAACAACCCACGTCGTGCTGTAAGCGAGGCATTAGCTCGAGTTTCTTAGCCGCGGTTAAGCCGACGCCGACGCTGTAGTGATGGTTTCCAGCCCGTGACCTTCAGGTCCGGTTTCCCTTTTATGCAGCAGATAGGCGAAAAACACTCCAAGGAAGCCGAGAACCGAAAAAATCCACATTCCCAAACGGTATCCTCCCGGATTATCTGCGCTGGCGTGGCCGAAATCATTGGCCCAGCCAATCAGCAGATTGAACCCGAACAGCCCAATGTTCTGAATCATTGTCATTAACCCGTAGGCCGTCCCCAGCTTCGACTGGTCCACGATATAAGCCACCGACGGCCACATAACCGCCGGAATAAGCGAAAAAGCCACGCCCATCATTATCATCGGAACGTACAGGTTGATATGCGTGTAGGCCATCATCAGATACACCGGAATCAGCATCAGGGATCCCAGCATCATCAGAATCGCCCGCCTGCCCACCCGATCCACCATCAGCCCGAACAAGGGCGTAGCAATCATGGCAAAAAGGGTCAGCGTGCTCGAAAGGAATCCGCCAAACTCGCGCGAAGTGCCGTGGGCTTCCATGAAGAACTTCACGGCGAAAGTCTGGAAAGGAAAAATTGCCGAATAGAACGTGACGCAGAGCGCAACAATGAACCAATAGCTCGTCCCAAACTTGAACAAATCGGAGAAAACCACTTTGTCAGTTGATACATCCCCGAGGTGATAAACCTTCTCGGCATGCACCTCCATAACCCAGTAAATTATTGCTCCAATCACGCAAAGGCTTGAGACTCCAAGCGCGATCAGGAAAGGCCAGCGCCAGTTAGCGTAAGCCGCTCGCGCCCAGGTAGGCGAGTTCAGAGCCGCGAACGAACCAAGCCGGCAAATAGTCAGGTTCATGCCGAAAGCAAAACTTAGCTCTTTGCCCTTGAACCACCGGGCCAAGGCAGCTGTTACCGCGACAATCAGCGACTCCGCCCCCATGCCAAAAATCAGCCGGCCGGTTGCCATCAACCAAAGATGCGCCGAAGCCACGGTGATTGCCGGACCGATAAAACAAAGCACTCCGAAAATCATTGACGACTTTCGCAGGCCGATCCGGTCAATCAGCACCCCGCCGATGACCACCGTAAATATGTTGGGGAAGCTGTAGATGGCCTGCAGCAAGCCAATGTTCGAATCCGAAAAGCCCAGCTGCAACTTGAGCACGTCGGCCAGCGGGCTGAGAGCGTCGTAAACGTAATAATTTCCAAACATCGCCAGGCTGAGAAAGATCAGCACCATCCAGCGATATAGCGGGGAAGGCTCAGGCCGCACCGAATCGGGCATCAACACTCCCTTCATTCATTCATCAAGAACGGAAGGCAAGAAGATAGCAGATGGCGGCAGCATTGGCACGCGCAAAGAGTCAGGGAGGGACCGTTCTGAATGCCCGCATACCACGCGGTTGGTTTCAAACGGAGGACGGGCGTTCTCGCCCATGCTCCAATGTGTTAAAGCAATAGTACCGAGTGGTAAGCCGCAAAGCGGCGCAGGAACGCAGCCCCCGGACGTAAGCCGTGAGGTAAAAGCGTACGAAACAAGCCCCAGCGGGGGGAAAGAGCAGGCGTACGGCTAGCCCATTGTTTTTCCTGTGAGTCTTTTCCTCGACCGCCCCCGCCGTGATAAAGTGTTAAAAATCGCGGCTGGCGGAGGCTCGAATCAACTCCGCTGAAAGCCGCTCCCACGGGGTGATTTATGGGACAAGTTTACGATATCGTAAAAGATCGCCGCGTCTATTCCATTGACGCCAGCAGCACCGTGCTCGAGGCCGCCCGTTTCATGATGGAACATCGCATCGGCGCTTTGCCGGTGCTGCGCGACGGAGAAATTGTCGGCATTTTTTCCGAGCGCGACGTAATGAACCGCGTGGTAGCTCTGGGACGCAGCCCGGGAACCACCAAAATTTCCGAGGTCATGACCGCTAACCCCAAGGCGATCAGCGTCGACGAAACCATCGACAACTGCCTCTTCCTCATGCGTGAGTTCGGCTTCCGCCATTTGCCAATTACGGACGGCAAGCAGCTCAAGGGATTGGTCTCGCTGCGTGACATCCTGCTGCGCTACGTCTCGCAAAAAGAGGCAGAAGCCCGCCGCGCCAGTTAAGCGTCTCTGCATAACGGCTTTCAGGTGCCTTTGTGTAACTTTGTGTCTTTAGTGGTTCATGAAGTTAAGACCTACCTCTCATCAAGTTGGACATTACCCATCGTGTGCGTAGAATGGTTGGTTTACATTCCAAATGGAGAACTTATAGGTGAGCGAACCTGTGCGCGTTAAGATCAGCGCTCTCGGAACCTACGTCCCGCCCCGCCTTTTGACCAATGCCGACCTGGAAAAAATGGTCGAAACCAACAATCAATGGATCATAGAACGCACCGGCATTCGTGAGCGCCACCTTGTCGACAAGGGTGTAGCGACCAGCGACCTGGCCGTCGAAGCCGCGAAGAAAGCGCTGGCGCAACGCGGCATCGAAGCCAGCAATCTCGACGCCATCCTGGTGGGTACAGTCACGCCGGACATGTTTTTCCCTTCGACCGCATGCCTGGTGCAGCACAAATTGGGAGCCAAAGGAGCCTGGGGCTTCGATCTTTCGGCCGCCTGCTCAGCATTTTTGTATGCATTGCAAGTCGGAACTCAATTTGTTGCCACCGGCGCTCACAAACGCGTAATGGTGATCGGCGCCGACGTAATGTCGTCGATCATCGATTACACCGACCGAGCCACGTGCATCATCTTCGGCGACGGCGCCGGAGCGGTAATTCTGGAACCCGCTGATACCGACGATTTAGGCGTGATCGACTTTATCCATGAAGTCGATGGCTCCGGCGGATGCTATCTCTACATGCCCGGCGGCGGCAGCCTGCATCCTTCGACGCATGAGACCGTGGACGCGAAAATGCACTACGTTCATCAGGATGGACAGGCGGTTTTCAAATTCGCGGTGCGCAAGCAGACCGAACTGTGCGAAAAAATCCTGGAACGCAATGGGATCAAAGCTGCCGACATCAATGTGTTCATCGCGCATCAAGCCAACAAACGCATAATCAACGCCACTGCGGAGCGATTGGGCCTGCGTCCGGAAAACGTCGTCATCAACATTGACCGTTACGGAAACACTACTGCCGGCACGATTCCATTAGCGATGGACACAGCCCGCCAGGAAGGCAAACTCAAGAAGGGCGATTTGGTGCTGCTGGCATCCGTCGGCGCGGGATTCACGGTTGGTGCGACGTTACTGCGCTGGGCTTACTGATTTCGGAATACCCCAAAATCTTGTCATTTCGAGCGCAACCAGGTTGTCCGCTCGCGGACGACCTGGTGGAGTCGAGAAACCTGCTTTTCTGGTCGTGTCGGCAGAAAACAGCAGGTTCCTCGACTACGTTCCGTCATCCGAAGAACGGATGCCGGAACTCCGCTCGGAATGACAATGGCAAGAGATTGATTGTCGGGAAAGTTCTGTGCCGTCAATGAGGCTCACGCGCCATTGGCGCCGCTGTCGCTTTTCTTCTGCTGCTCGAAAGGTTTCTGCAGGTACTTCCGCGCTTCTTCGAGCGCCCCCTGGGTGTTGTCGTTAGTTTGCAAAGCCTGCCGATACTCGTTGGTGGCACGCTCCCGCTGTCCGGTAATATCAAAGATTTTTCCCAACTGGATGTGGCTCCAAACTTCGGTCCATCGCGGGTCGCCATCGCCATTCAGCGAGTCGCGATAAGCGTTGGCCGAAGCCTGATAATTCTTCTGCAAAAAGAAAACTTCCGCCACCCGGTAATGCGCCAGCGAACTGTTTTTATTCACCTCGAGAGCTTTGTTGAATTCTGAAAGCGCCCCGGCGAAATCGCCTTGCTGAACCAGCGCCTGCCCGCGCTGGATGGAAGCTCGAAGCTTTACGTCAGAAGAATTTCTCAACACCCGATTGTCGGGATCAATCGAAATCCGCCGCGGCTTGCCAAAAGTTTCCAGCGTAAAAGCCGAATCGGTTCCGACCACGTCAATCCGCTTTTCTTCAGTTTTACCGTCGGTATCAATACGCAGTTCGACTGGCATGCGGAACAGGTCAAGATCCTGCGTGACCTGTCCCACCACCCGAAAGCCCGGACATTTCTCCGATGGCGGACATTTATTTCCTAACCGGTAAACCGTGTACTTGGTCTTGAACTCGGGAGCCCCGGTAGAGTCAAGCCATTGGGTGAAGAACCAGGTGAGCTTCTCTCCGTACGACTGCTCGGCGATGGCGGTAAAATCATCGAGCGATGCCGATTTACCCGCATATTTCGAGGCAAAAGTGCGCATCGTTTGATCGAATTTCTGATCGCCTTCCACCCAGCGCAGCATGTGCAAAATCATTGCACCCTTGTCAGTCGCCAGCGATTGAAATTCGGGCGAAAACATATCCAGCTTGCCAATGGTCGCCAGCGGCACGGAATCATATGCCAGCGCCCCGACCGACATGTCTTTCACCACTTCTTCCAGACCATTGGCGCCGGCGGCATTTTCCACATAACGAGCTTCTGAGTAGCGCGCGAAACCATCGCACAGCCACCAGTCATCAATCGAAGCCGGACTCACCGAAACTCCCCACCACTGGTGCGCAATGGTATTCGCCAGCAACCGGTAATTCACTTTCTCAGTTACCGCCCGGCTCGCCACGGCAGCCATCTCCGGCGCCCACGCCGAGGGCACCGTGTCATCCGGAAGCTCCACGATTCTCAATGTCGTCGACGGCGCGGGACCATAAAGCGTCACGAAGTAAGTAAATTCTTTGATCGCGGTCTCTGCATACATCGCCCCCAGATTCTGGTGAGTCGGTTTGAAAAACAGATGCAGATCGACGCCAGCCTCATCGCTCTTGAATTCCTGAAACGTTCCCGCAACGATGCTTCCCGGAAAACTCGGCTTGTTCCAGACAAAACTAAATGTCTTGGTGGATCCTTCTGTCGCAGCCGCTTTTTTTGATGGAGGCGTATTGTTGACCGTCGAAGTCCCACTGCCAATAACCACCATGTGGACCGGCACCGTAATGTTCATGGTCGCAGTGAAGCGGTTGATCCCATAAGCATTCACCGGAAACCAGCGCCCCGCGTACAGCAAGAAACTCGTGTCGTCGTTAATGGAAGCCAGCTTCATCCCCTGCACCGGACTGTCGTCCGCGGAATCGAGCGTGCCATCGTAATCAAATGTCAGCGTAGTTGACTTGCCTTTGCTCAGCGGTTTCGCAAGCTGCACTCGCACCGTAAAATCCTGGCTGATGCGCTCAGGTGACAATGTCTGCCCGCTCTCATCGGTCACCTTGCTCACCTTCAAGCCATTATGCAGTTCAAAAGTGGCCGCGTTAATGTCGTCCAAAGCTGTGAATTTAACTTTCGCGCGAGCAGAAATTTTGTGGGTATGCGGAGTGAGCTCCGCGTCAATCTGATAGTCGTCGACATGCAGCCGCGTTTTTTCGGCGGCCAAGGCTGGTAGCGAAATTGAGACAAGCAACAGGACAAGCAGGCTTGCTGTGCCCCGAGGCTGGCGCCTAGGTTGAAAGAACATTCAGGAACGTCTCCCGGGAAATCCCGCAGGTCTCTAAGCTCTATGATTCAGATTGTTACGCAAAAGATGCTGGTAGGACAAGGGTTACATGTTTTTTGTTCCTCCGCCACTCGACTCCGCCAAGGTTTTCCATCGCGGCTGGTCTGTTATCCATCTATCTAAGGTATCTTTAGAGATCCGCAGTGGACGGCGGCGTCTCGCCCGTCCATCGGACGAGAACGCTCGGCTCTATAGGATGTTATGGCCTCGGAAGAAGAAGTATTAGGCAAAGCGTACGACAGCCGCCTGATGAAGCGGCTCCTGACCTACCTGCGCCCCTACAAATGGCAGGTCGGGATCGCGCTGGTTTCCATTCTGCTTAAGGCCGGCGCCGACGTCCTCGGGCCATATCTCACCAAGGTCGTGGTCGACAAATATCTGGCACCGGTTCAGGGATTACACACGCCGTTCGCTCGCTTCCTCAGCAACAAGCCGCTGGTTGGAATCGCACAGATCGCTTCCCTCTACGTCGCCCTGCTGGTCTTCAGCTTCCTGCTGGAATATTTGCAGACCTATTTCATGCAGTGGGCCGGGCAGATGACCATGTTCGACATGCGCGCCCAGATCTTCCGCCATCTGCAGCGCATGCACATCGGTTTCTACGACAAAAATCCTGTCGGCCGCCTGGTTACTCGCGTCACCACGGATGTCGACGCCGTGAACGAAATGTTCACCTCGGGCGTAGTTTCGATTTTCGAAGATGTCTTCGTGCTTGCCGGAATTGTTGGGATCATGCTCCACATGAACTGGAAGCTGGCGCTGATTACCTTCGCCGTGCTCCCGCTCATCGGCCTAGCCACGAAGATGTTCCGCGACAGCGTCCGCAGTTCCTACCGCCGCATTCGCGTAGCCATTGCCCGAATCAATGCCTACCTGCAAGAGCATGTGAGCGGGATGGTCGTGCTTCAACTGTTCAATCGAGAAGAGCGCGCCTACGAAAAATTCTCCGAAGTAAACGCGATTCACATGGACGCGTACAAAGATGCCATCCTCGCGCATGCCATCTATTACCCGGCCGTAGAAATTCTTTCCTCGATCGCCATCGCCTGCGTAATCTGGTTCGGTGGCAATGACGTTATTCGCAGCACCACAACTCTCGGCGTCCTGGTTGCCTTCATCCAATACGCGCAGCGCTTCTTCCGCCCCATTCAGGATCTCAGCGAGAAGTACAACATCCTGCAATCAGCCATGGCGTCCAGCGAGCGCATTTTCAAGCTACTGGACACGCCAGTAGAGGTTACGGCGCCAGCCACCATCAAAGCCCCCGAAGGCCCCGGCCGCATCGAATTCGACCACGTCTGGTTCGCGTATCGTTCTGTCCCCACCAACGACCACGTGGGGACGGCCGCCCCCGGCCGTCCGGTCGAGCAAGGCTCGACCGACTCCGAACCCGACTGGGTTCTCCGCGATGTAAGTTTCGCCATCGAGCCCGGAGAAACCGTAGCCTTCGTCGGCCACACCGGAGCCGGCAAGACCACAATCATCTCGCTGCTGATGCGCTTCTACGATGTGCAAAAAGGCGCAATCAGAATCGACGGAATCGACGTCAAAGATATGGACCTGGCCGATCTCCGCCATCGCATCGGCGTAGTCCTGCAAGACCCATTCCTGTTCAGCGGCACAGTGGCCAGCAACATTCGCCTGGGCACTGAAGGCATCACCGAAGCTGACGTAGAAAAAGCCGCCGAAGACGTGAACCTCGCCGACTTCATCCGCAGCCTTCCCAACGGCTTCAACGAAGAAGTGCGCGAACGCGGCAGCACGCTCTCCACCGGACAAAAGCAACTGATCTCATTCGCCCGCGCCCTGGCGCACAGTCCCGAAATTTTGATTCTCGACGAAGCCACATCCAGCGTAGACACGGAAACCGAATTCCGCGTCCGCGACGCCCTCAGCCTCATGGTCGAAGGCCGCACATCGCTCGTAATCGCGCACCGCCTTTCGACAATTCAGCGCGCTGACAAAATCATCGTCATGCACAAAGGCCAGGTCCGCGAAATGGGCTCGCACCAGCAACTGCTCGCGCAGCACGGCATCTACTACAAGCTCTATCAGCTGCAATACAAAGATCAGGAACTGGCAGCTGCCGGTCCACAAGTCACCGCGAACGCAGATGACTAGATTTCCGCCCTTGTAAATGACCACGTGTGAGCACGGCGCCCTGGCCGGTCGAGCAAAGTTCGACTAGCCTTTACAATGCTCCCGTGCGAATTCTCATCTCCGCGGGCGAAGCCTCCGGTGAAATGTACGGCGCGCAACTCATCGAGGCTCTCCGCCGCCGCGATCCGTCATTGGAATTTTTCGGCGTAGGCGGAGACCGCATGCGCGCCGCCGGATGCGACACCGTCGTCGACGCCAAAGACCTTGCGGTGGTCGGCATTTCCGAAATCGTCAGCCATCTGCCAAAAATTTACGGTCTGTTCAACAAACTGATCGCAGAAGCCGACCGTCGCCATCCCGCTCTTGCCATCGTCATCGATTCACCCGCTTTCAATTGGCGCGTAGCCCGCCAGATGCGCAAGCGCGGCATCCTCGTCGTCTATTACGTTTGCCCGCAATTCTGGGCGTGGCGGCAAGGACGAGTCCGCTTACTGCGTAAATATATCGACAAAGCTCTAGTGATTTTTCCTTTCGAAGAAAAGTTTTACCGCGATCGCGGCGTTGATGCGACCTTTGTCGGACATCCGCTCGCAGATCTTTCCCCGCCTCAGACCGATCGCGCAACCTACGCGGCAACTACCCATCTCGATCCCACCAAGCCATGGATCACGCTCATGCCCGGCAGCCGGATGAAAGAAGTGCGCATGAACCTGTCCACAATTTTAGAGTCAGCCACGAAGCTAGGCACACAATATGAATTCTTATTGCCAATCGCACCCACACTCGATCGCCGCTTTCTCGAATCACTGATTGGCAGCCGCGAGTCCATCCACTTGGTCAGCGATGCATTGCCCGCGCTAGCGCAATCCCGCGTCGGAATCATCGCCAGCGGCACTGCAACCGTAGAAGCCGCATTGATGGGCACGCCATTCGTCATGGTGTATCGCGTGTCGAAACTCACCTATTTGCTGGGACGCCCACGCGTCAAAGTCCCGCATTTTGCCATGGTAAATTTGATCGCCGGAAAAGAGGTTGTCCCCGAATTGGTGCAGCACGATTTCACCGCCGAAAAGGTAGTGGCGCGTCTGCGCGAAATTCTTGCCGATGGCCAGCCGCGCAACCAGATGCTGGGAGGATTGGCGTCCGTAAGAAAGTTGCTGGAGGGAACGAACGCAGACCATCTTCATCCCGCCGAACGCGCCGCAGAGGCCATATTGAAGCTCCTGCACCAAGCGCCGGTTAGGACGTAGCTCTTCCGGGATACCAAAACGGTTTGCACCAACCGCAATCCGCCCGACTGACAATTGACGAGCACCGACAGCGTAGGTACTCTGGAAGTGCTCCAACGCAATTAAAGGAAAACCCTGGTGGCAGTGAAATCCATCCAACTCGGACAAGTCTGGCGCAAAGACGACGATGGCCGCGACTACCTCGTCACCAAAGTCTACAGCGAGGTCTTTTCGCAATATGCCGTGCTGCGTCCGGCCGAGGTCACCGCGCCCGACGCCCCCACGGTACGCGTGAAAGTCGCCAAAAGCGCCCAGGGCGCCTCTCTACCCGGCTTCACCTTTACCCAGGAAGGGTCATTCTAATTGTGGTAAGGACCGGACCATGTGGCGAGAGCGTCTCGCCTGTCCGGCAGGACGGCACTTTGAAAGCCAATGACTGAGAAAATCCTAGCCGTCCTCTTCGCCTTCATTCATTCCGTAATCGCCACCGGCGGCTACGCAGGCCTCACCCTGCTGATGGCCATCGAATCAGCCTGCATTCCGCTGCCCTCCGAGCTGATCATGCCTTTCGCTGGCTACCTGATCTTCGAAGGCCAGATGAAACTATTCTGGGTCGCCACCGCTGGAGCCATTGGCTGCAATCTCGGATCGCTTATCGCCTACGAAATCGGCTGCTACGGCGGCCGTCCCCTGGTAGAAAAATACGGCCGCTGGATCCTCATGGGCAAACGCGAACTCGACTTAGCCGACCGCTTCTTCGCCCGCTGGGGATACCTCGCTGTCTTCATCGGCAGGTTACTGCCAGTAGTCCGCACCTTCATCGCCTTGCCCGCCGGAGTCGCGCGCATGCCCCGCGGACGCTTTCATCTCTACACTTTCCTGGGCTCCTGGCCGTGGTGCTTCGCCTTAGCGTTTTTAGGCATGAAGCTAGGCGAAAACTGGCGTGGCCTGGGCAAATATTTCCATCAATTCGATGCAGTAATTGGAATCGCACTCGCTGCAGCAATAATCTGGTTCATCTGGTCGCACTGGCAAAACCGCATGACCGCCACAGAATAAATTGGTTAGCGCCGGCATCCTGCCGGTTGTCCTCCAGGCGTCTCGCCCGCAAAAACTCGTTGCGACCAGAAACCTGTGGAACCATAGCCGCGAAGCGGCGCAAGAACGCAGCCCACGGCGTCAGCCGTGGGAAAAGTAGGAAACAAACCAGCCCAGTGGGGCGAAAGAACCGTCTTCCCACGCGCTACAAGGTTTATATTCTCTCAGCAAGAACGGAGATCCGAATGAAGCCCTTCATCATCGCGCTAGCCGTATTATTCCTGGCTCCAACTTTAACTTTCTCACAGACCACGCCCGCGCCAGGCCAACCCTTTGTCGTCGAATACTATTACAAAACCAAGTGGGGACACGCCGACGAATTCCTGCGCCTCTTCAAGAAGAATCACTATCCATTACTGAAAAAAGAAGTCGAGATGGGCCGCATGCTTAAAGTCTGGATGGACCAACCCCGCTACCACACCACCGAAGACGGCCGCTGGGACTATCGCGTAACCATCGTCTTCAAAAATGTCACAGTAGCCAACGAACCCTTCGATGAAGACGCTCTCAAAAAGCAATTATTTCCCGACAAAGAGACCTACGAACGCGAAGAGCAGCAGCGTTTCGAAATCCTGGCAGCCCACTGGGACCTCCCGGTAAAAACCGTCGACTTAGACGCGAAATAACAAACAATGGAGGACGGGCGTCTCGCCCGTCACGGAAGTGTCGATACCTCGAGCAAAAGCCCAACTCTTGAAAGTCGTTTGCATTCAATGCCAGCAATGCTATCATTGACAGCATGGCTACGTTGACCATTCGCCAACTCGACGATAAGACCAAGACCCGGCTGCGGGTCCGTGCGGCCCATCACGGACGCTCGATGGAAGAAGAAGCCAGAGAAATTTTGCGATCGGCGCTAACCACTTCGACGCCCGCAAAGGGAAACTTTGCAGACGCCGTCCGGCAGCGGTTTGCCAAACTTGGCGGAATCGAATTGCAGTTGCCGCGCCGCGACCCCATACGCCGTGCCCCGGAATTCGACGAGTGATCGTCCTCGACACGAATGTGCTTTCAGAGCTCATGAGGCCCAAGCCTTCTACCCGGGTCGTGACCTGGGTTGCGAACCAGCCTGCAGCAGAACTCTTTACCACGTCAATCACTGAGGCAGAAATTTTTTACGGAATTGAGCTGCTCACCAGAGGCAAGCGCCGCGAGGGCTTGCTGGCAGCCGCGGAGGCTATGTTCGCCGAGGATTTGGAGGGCCGCATCTTCGGATTTGACAGCGATGCAGCCCGAGTTTTTTCTAAGATCGCCGCTCACCGGCGTGGTCTCGGCAGACCTATCACTCATGCAGATGCGCAAATCGCAGCCATCGCTCGAGTCCGCGGGGCGAAGCTCGCGAGCCGCAATATCGCAGATTTCGCAGGCTGCGATCTCGACCTTATTAACCCCTGGAATGGCCCCGCCTCGCCATCCGATGCCGCCATTCGCCGTTGAATCCTCCCACACCACATTCGACCCAACCATGTTGCAAATCCCATCCCCATACGAGAACATAACTGTTTGCCTATCATCGATAATTCTCATAAGGAAGCCTCCACCAAGATGGCGACTCGGCAGAAATCCGCAAGAACTCAAACCAGCAAACAAAACGGCAGCGCGATTCAACCCCCCAAAGGCAAGCTCGGAGTAATGATCCCCGGCATGGGCGCGGTCGCGACCACCTTCGTAGCCGGCGTAGAAGCCATACGCAAAGGCATCGCCAAGCCCATCGGCTCGCTCACCCAAATGGGAACTGTCCGCCTCGGCAAACGCACCGACGCCCGCTCGCCCAAGATAAAAGAATTCGTCCCCCTGGCCGCGTTAGACGACCTGGTCTTCACCGGCTGGGACATTTTCCCGGAAGACATGCACAGCGCGGCCACCAAGGCGGGAGTGCTCGATCGCGATTTGCTCGATCAAGTGAAACCGTTGCTAAGCTCCATCAAGCCCCGCAAAGCTGTGTTCGATCACAACTATGTCAAGTTGATTGACGGCCCCAACATCAAGAAAGGCAAGAACAAAATGGATCTTGCCGAGCAGCTGCGAGCCGACATTCGCGACTTCAGAAAAACTTCCGGAGCCTCACGCTTAATCACTATCTGGTGCGGATCCACCGAAACATACATCGAGCCCACCGCCGCGCATCAATCGCTGAAATCTTTCGAAAAAGCGCTCACGCAAAACGACGAAAACATTGCACCCTCGATGATCTACGCCTACGCTTCTCTAATGGAAAGCGTCCCCTTCGCCAACGGTGCTCCCAACCTGACCGTCGACCTTCCGGTAATGCACGAGCTCTCGCGAAGGAACGAAGCTCCCATCTGCGGCAAAGATTTCAAAACCGGACAGACCCTGATCAAAACCATCCTCGCCCCCGGCTTCAAAGCCCGCATGATTGGCCTCAACGGATGGTTCTCCACCAACATTCTCGGCAACCGCGACGGCGAAGTGCTCGAAGATCCCGGGTCGTTTAAAACCAAGGAAGAATCCAAACTCTCCGTGCTCGAACACATTCTGCAGCCCGAACTTTATCCCGAACTCTACGGCAATTTCACTCACAAGGTCCGCATCAACTATTACCCGCCGCGCGGCGACAACAAAGAGGGATGGGACAACATCGACATTTTCGGCTGGCTCGGCTACCCCATGC
>Ga0206990_1064_pt1 | contig 21979 bp, 19 predicted proteins | sample Alteio_BWMinCont_8_FD_153283 | JGI IMG/M metagenome (GOLD analysis project Ga0206990, IMG submission 153283) | Enriched cells from forest soil in Barre Woods Harvard Forest LTER site, Petersham, Massachusetts, United States -... | ecosystem: Environmental > Terrestrial > Soil > Temperate forest >... | reverse complement strand
TCTTTATGCAACTAAGGAACAACTTACTGGAATGCCAAAAACTTTAATCATAACTGATGAAAATGATGTTTTACGTGATGAGGGGGCTGCTTATGCTCATAAACTAATGGATGCAGGTGTTTCAGTCGTGGCTGTATGTTATTTGGGTACGATTCATGATTTTATGATGTTAAAACCTCTAAGTAATACTAATGCGACTCGTAGTGCTATTGAATTCACAATTATGAATCTTAAAAAGAATTTAGGCTAAAAATTAAATTATCGGATAACTTGGATACTCAGCTATTCCACACATATTCTTATTTCGAGCTAGAGAAACATAACCTGATATGCCCCAATCCAGTCCCCAAGAATTCTTCAAAATCCAATATTCTTCTCCTTTGTCCGTAACTCCAAACCCGACTGCAACAACTCCGTGATCATCGTTGGGACCACAAGCAGGATCATCAATAATTCCTTCCTTATAAAATTGCCAAAAAGAATTTCCGGCGTATACTGCAACTGAAATAGGTTGTTGATAAGCAACAATGTATTCCATTAAATGTTCTGTTTCATTTTGATGACCACCGACCGGATCAAAATCGACACACCTCGCAACTGATGCTACCGGTTTGGCTGGTTGACAATCATCATCGGTTGCAGTATAAGGGTACGATGCATTAGTCGTTAATCCATATTTTTTTGCATATTGGAATGCAAAATCCATCAATCCACCGCCGCATCCAAAATTCCCCTCCGGTCCAGAACAATCCACTAATTGTTGTTCGCTGAGGTTGAACATAGTGCCTCTAGATAATGTCCATGCACTCTCGAAAGCTCCTACGGCGCTAAATGCCCAACAGCTACCGCATTGTCCCTGATCCTTTATTGGAGTAACAACACCCTTTTCACGCCAATCAACCTTATCAGGAATATAATTATGCTCGATATTTATGATGGATGTATTTGTGCAAATATCTCTTGGAATGTCCTTTCCGTTCTTTCCAAATCGATTGAAATCACCAAATTCATCTTCCGTCATAGCACCAAATTTATTCATCTCTAATTTGTAACTGTGATTACCGCGGTTATGTTCTTCAATATATTCAGAATTCTGAAACCATATCTTGAATCGAAAATCATCTTCAGATCCAAAGTTCATATTCATTTTCTCTTTCCATAAACCCCATTCAGTTTTTCTATCAATTGAATGACTTTGAATTAATTTTAGAATACACAGGCCAACAAATAATCTGATAATGGAATTACGAGGCATATTGGCAGAAGAGAGGTGTTGATAGGGAATGGTTATACAAACCCTTCAAATTTATATAATTTCAATTTTATCACGGTATTAAAACAAACGTGGCGTTATCCCGAGAACTATGACTTTTTCTTTTGCCAGCCAATAATTTTAATTATATTATATAATATTAGTGTTATATAATGCCTAGTCCATGTGGAAATAATATTCACGATTCGGAAAAAATGAATAGATGTTGTGAAGACACATTTATTCCAGTCAACGTATGTTGCGATATAGCGTCTAACCTAGCTCCTCCAGATTCTTTTTTCAGCGACCCAAATTATGGAGATCATGTAGAGAACATTGATGAAACAGGCAGAGAATATATTGTTAGCCAATTTCTTGCTTCTAATGAACCTATGTATGGATTTTTTAGTGCTCGTGTGTATAACGTGAATATTCCTTTAGAGGTAGTACTACAATATATTATTCCATCTCCCGAAGAGATTCCATCTCCCGAAGAGATTTATCAAATTCCTATAATTATTTTACGTGATGATCCAATCGAAGGTATTGATCTTCGCTTGACCGGTCCCTTCGCCAAACAAGGTTCTGAAGTTATACCTATCTTTGGGTCTGGTGGTTCATTTACTCCGGCAACCATAGAGTTACTTCCGGGTCCATTTGAATTTGAAGGATCCGTAAATGATGTGCCATTTAGAATTAGAATATTTGACCATGGTTTCCCTTACGATTTCTGGGATATAAGCGTAGATGGACCTCTAATTTCAAAGGTTTCACAATAATTCTAGGGCAAATAATAAATTAAGATATCGATGGCTTATTCTGATGTTCTTTCCGATCGAAATCACCAATATATCGGATAGAGAAATAAATTATCTGCGTTGGGCGATAGATTGAATTGAAAAAATTGAATAAATGAACTGATTGTTGATTCCATTAATGCCGATAGGTATAACATTCAGTTATTCGGTGATGGCTGCTGCAGTATCATTGAAAGAATCGATTCAGAAGTTTTTGGATGAAAAACCAGCTCCGTTTGATATTTATGATGTCACTCTGACGACACGCATGCAAGCTGCTGTTGATCGATTTGATATTAAGCGCTCGAGTACTTATGATCATTACGGAAATGCGGATGATTTGGTGAATTTGTCTGATTTCCTTGGTGGGATTGGTATGAATACGCCCGCAGATGTAGAAATCATGGGGGAAATCGTTCGTGGTATTACGAAAAAAATTTGTGCTGCTTATTCGAAAGATTCAGCATGGGTCACTGTACGGGTTTCAACGCCGAATAAATTATTCGGGGAACCGAGATGGCATGTTGATGGATTATTTTTCTTGGAGCATGATCCGAAAATTCCACAGTCAAAATTTATATTCACTATCAAGGGACCTGGGACTTTATTGGCAGATGTTAGTGAAGAGCTTAGGGGGGAGTTCACGGCTGTTCGTATGGTTGTTGGGGATGATGCAAAAGCGTTTGATCTCCGTGCTGCTCGGAATAAAGTGATATCAGCGAGTGCAGAAACGGAAAAGAAATTATCTCAATTGCATAATTCGAAAGGAGTGATTATCCTTGTCGGGAATCCAACCGATGCGGCTATTCATTCAGAGCCTTCAATCGATGCGCCCCGAATCTTTCTTTCCGTTCTACCAGGAGATTCAGCCGATGTCAGCGGATTACAAAAACGGTTCGCAAAGCCATAATTCGCTTTGATTTTATGTTTATTCCCAAATTATATTTTGTTCCCTCAACTAATATTTTGCTAATCTAAATCACGCATATCCCAACATTCGCAATGTACAATTTTACATCCGCTATCTTTGAAACGTTGCAGTAGATGAGTTTGATCCTCCTTAACATGGATGTGAATCCATTGCAAATGTTTAAGAGATACCAGATCTTCCAATTTAATTGTACGATTTAAACATACATTTAATTTCCTTAGATTGGCCAAACGTATTAAACTCATTTTTGTTATATTCCTTTTATGCTCCAGATCCCGATTAATAGACCCGCCGATATTCAAGATCTCCAAATTGGTGCATTCAGCTAATCTTGAATCGTTGATAAAATTATTTTTATGCAAATTTAATTTTCTCAGAGGAAGATGACTGAAACATTCACCTGTTATATGTTCATTATTTGGAATAACTAATATTTCTAAATTCTTGAGAGGAAGTAGATCTTTATCAATAATGGGTAACATATATCCTATTTCCAATTTTTTCAAATGCTGCAGATTTTGAAATGCCTTAGATAGAGTTTCTCGTGTAGGTGGAATATATTTTTCATCGCCACTCCTATGCAAAATTAATGAAGTCAAATTAGTCAAATTATTAATGAACTTAGCTATTTTTAAATCTAACACAATCGATAAATCTCTCAATGCTGGTAAAGTTCGTAACATGTCGCCCGTATCATCTAATTTTTTCCATTTAAATGTCTTCAGTTTCTTCAAATTACGCATATGTGGAGCGCCCACATCAGATAACCGATTCCAAATTTCCAATTCTTCTAAGTTAGTTAATGCTGCAATGGCAGTTCCATCAATCGGACTTCGAACATTCAATTCTATTAGATTCGTTAGCTTTCCTAAACCGAGCCCGGTTAAACGTTTTTTATTATATTCACATAGGCGATACATAGGCATTCCGCCGCCACCGCCAGGATTCGAGTCGAATACATCAAGCTCCAAACTAGTCAAATTAGTTAATTGTCCGATCGATTTGTCAGTAATTTCACCCTTTATACTGATTTCTAAGTTGCGTAGATTAGTTAGATTTATAATGTCATCATCTTTTAAAAACGTAGATTCTGAGTGACATCCAATTTTAAGATATGTTAGCTGTGTGAATCTATTTAGAAATGCGTAGCTAGGGCAACAACAATATGAAAGGGTTAAATCGTTCAGGTGCGTAAATTTTTTGATGTTGGTTTCATCGATATTGTGCATGGAATATATGGTTAGATTCTTGATGGGGAGATTGGTTAATGGTTCCAGGTATTCATAGTCGGCGTATATATATACTGAAGTAAGATTAATTAGATTTGATAACAGGGATGGATTACCCTTGTCAGGAGAGTGCGGATAATATTTAGAATGTGTCAGAGAGAGGGATCGCAATTTAGATAATTTAGTTAGCTGTTCGAATGTGATTTTGGTTGAATTGGTGATGGTGATGCCTACTATTGGTAGGTAGTTGTTTAATTTTTTTTCGTCGAGATCGGTGGATTTTGTGTCATCTTTTGTTATGATCATTTCGCCTAAGGGGAAACTTTTTTTGAGATTTTTTAGTTCAGTGCCTCTTGATTCGTCAATGGATTGAATGGTTGCTAAGATTTTTGAGTTTGTGGTTATTGAAAAAGATATTTTTTGAGAGCATTTTTTTAAATTGCATAGTTCTTCGGGTGTTAGAAGCTTGGGTAAAAGGGTTGCGAGGAAGGGAGCTTCGAGAACATTCATTGTGTACAAAAGATGATGTGTTTTTTGGTCTATATGCTGTCCAAAAAGATGAATTATCAATTTTAACAATTAGCAGATGAATGATAAAGAAAATTTTGCTGCAGAGTGATTACAACCCGCCAGCATAAATGCGATCCTTGAAAGGTTTCAATTCTGGAGAAAATTCGAGACCATGCCGAGCCCATGCATAAATATCACAGAAATTGGTGATACTCTTGATAATCTCCCTGGGAATGAGGACGTGCGTTACCTCATCTATTTGCTTGCGAGTTCCTTCTTCCTCAGGGCCAGTCGTCGAATTGATCATCCGAATGCGCGAGGAGAACGAAAGGGTGTCTTTGCCATCAATCGTAGAAATGCCCCAGTCGAGAGGAATAGGTTTGCGTCTGAGACGCGAAGATACTGGTGTATCAAAACCGGGACATGAATTCGAATAATCAATTTGATGAGCCCAGTTGCCATCATAAAGCGGAATTGATTTTACGGACACTACGATTCGTGCATTAGCGCGTCCCATAGTGATAGTGTAAGCCAATGATTGTGTTAGAGTTTTGGCATCACTAACGATGACAGGAACAGGAGCATGAACGACTCCCGCAGCAGGTGCTTCCCTTGCCGGTTGATTTGCCATCGTTGAATGACTTGATAAACTAGTAATATGAAACTCCGAATAATGGGGTGATCAATACATTAATATTATCAACTTTTATGCGGCTTTGACAACATAATCCATGATTAGTGGAAACAATGCGGTTGCAAGACAAAATAAAACCTCTTTTACTTTGTCAGTTATCATTGTTTTTGTCCCGCAAATTAATTCAATTATTTCTTCATTCTTTTTTTTCTCCGAATCATCATACAAATATCCCTTTTGATATCTCCTAACATTGTGCTGACCAGAGACTAAATTCTGACAAGCGTGTGCATAGTTCAATGCATATTGATGATGAGAAACACCACACCTCAGTAATTTAGCAATAACAATGGAATTTCGATGTTTGGCGGCTAGTTCAAGTAAGCTATTAAAATCTCTGTCCAAACTGTTTAAATTAAATTTGGCTTCAACAGCTCTATCGATTAACGTGCATGTCATAATGCTGTGACTTTCGTTGTTCCGGGAAATCCTTTCGGAAAGAAATGCAATTATGTATCGATTCTGCTGCTCTTTGCGTTCTTCCAATTTACTGAAGTATCTTTTGTCAGAAGAACGAAGTGCAACGGCGTATTCATTACATGTTTCTTTATAGTTATTTAATCCGCGAAAATACTTTCTGTGATTTTGTGTTGTTTCTGCCCAAGTTCTTACTTCCGATTTTGGCGGGACAACACGCGGCATATATTCATCATACTCTTCGCGCATTCGTTTGGCCTTGCATTTATCACAATTACACATGTGCAATCGTTGAAAATAATAGTGTTATTGATATGGAGGTGCTCTGATATTATTATTTCAATTTTTACGATGATGGCCGGCGAATCAATTCAGATAAGAACCATTTGGTTTTATGCATTGTTTACAACCTCATGATTTGAATGCGCTGCGGGAAATGGTGATAAAAAATTTGAATATTACAACTTATTGGCGACCTCTTAGATTTTAATCATAATGGAGTTAGTATTATGGAGCCATCTGAAGATGAAATTAAGCGGGGGGCATCAGCGGTGTCAGAAAGTACGACAGCTCGACCTGTCGAAAGGGAGTCTCGTGCCAGAGTTGTGGTTTTTTCGAAAGCTATGGGAACGGTTGATAGGATTCTGGTGTTTATCATGCCAGGTCTTAATGCGGATAAGAATCCAAGAATGAATCCGCTAATGAATGAGCTCCGGGTGGCTATTGCCCAACTGAAATCGTTACGAGAAATGAATGAAAAAATCTGTTATAAAGTAATCGCTCAATATGAGACGGCGATGATGGAAATGATCCATACGAAAGAGAAGCTGGGGGAGTGGACAAGGAACCGTAATAGGTTAGAAAGAGAAAAGGAAACAGAAGTGGGACTTAGCGGGAGGTATACAAAGTCAATTATTATTGCAACAAAAATAGAAAAGAATTTGATGCAACATGAGATTATGCAAATGGTGGCTGGTTTAGGGAAATCTACGCTGATGCATCGTTACTATGCACATCATTTTAGTCTTGGACTATGTATCTACGACTATTTGTTGTTTTCAGAACCGGTATTTGCATTTGAAATTTCTAAGAATAGTATTTTCGAGGATGGCTCTGGTGTAGTGGTTTTTGGTATTACTGCCAAAGATATCGGACTCTGTTATCCAGAAATTTTGTGGGAAATATCGTGAATACAATTACGAGAAAAAATTTATAAATCAATCTCGGGATGCTCGGTTCTGATATACTCGATAAAACTTTTTGCAGCGACCCTACTAGCTGTGTAACGCAATTGACCCATTCCCACATAGATTTGATGGAACAACTCCTTGCGCTCCTCCTTAGTAAACTTATAACCAATATCCTTAATCATTCCGGACAAAAATCGTCTCTTTTCAACATTATTAGTTAGCCCCATAACTTCCAAAATACCTATCGAAATTTCTCTCCTCGCTAAGGGATTTAGTTTAATCAAATACCTCAATATTTCTTTCTGGTCACTCTCTTGAAAATCCTTTCCACGTAAAACTGTGTTAAAATAATCAACGACATCCGACGAATCAATTAAATCTCTCTCAGCCAACCAGGCAAAATTATCGAAATTAACTATATTCTTACTATAATTCCCATCAATTCTTCTTTTCATAATTATTTTTTTGACAACGGAAAATACTCCATTTGATACCGGACACTTTTTTGCGGTCACCATAATCTCTTCAAGTAGATTCGGATCATCAATACTCTCTATCAACGGTTCAAGACGAGAACAATCCCAGGAAGCATTCCACTGATGGGTAGCAAACTCTTTTAGAATTATTTTTTGTCGTGAAACTTCACTCAACGGATTCAATTTCATCAAATACTCCATTATTTCCTTTATCTTACCCTCATCAAAATCCTTACTCCTCAGCGCGCTCAACATATAGTCAGTAACATATTCTGAATCAATTAAATTTCTCTTTGCTAACCACATAAAATCATGATAATTTGATGTATGCCCGCTGTAGTTAGCATTGATCTTTCTTTTTCGTATTATTCTTTTAATGAGACCAAATAGGTTCGTTGATGGATGCAGATTTATCTCTTCCACAATTTCTTCAAGTAGTTTTTTATCACTAATACCGTCTATTAAGGTTTGATATACGGAAAAATCAGAGTAATATTTGTTCCGGAGTCCAGCAATAATCATTTCTTTTCGTACAACATTACTTTTAATATTCGTGGCTAATCGATCGAATATTTCAATGTAGCCACTAGAATCATAATATATAGGCAATTTAGCTACAAGTCCTACCACAATTGTTTCGTCTTTAATATTTGAGAGAACATCAAATGATTTAAGAAGTTTCAATCTCAAACCATTCTTATGTAACTCAACAAGTGGTATTGAGTGCAAAAACAGTGACGTAAGGAGTCCGTTCGAAATCCACCCACCGAAATAAGGCATAATATCCGTGTAAAATATTTTAAAAAACTCTGATTTAAAACCTTTGTCTTTGAAAGCATATTTGATTGTTTTCCGATACAATTGTGGGTACAAGTAACTATTCTCATGAAATCCATAGTAAGAGTCTAATTTGTCAAAGAAACTTGGCAATTCGCTTTCTTCTTTGCGCGTGTATCGGTATGCTGCTCTTAAACCAATAGCTCCGCCTGCTACGCCCACTGCGCATAATGCAGCAGTTTTGGGTTTTGCTATAGCGTAATTATGCAGTTTTCGCACTATTGGTAACGCCGCCCTTTGTTGAATCGCCGAATAAAAGCGTGTAATAAATACAGATCGGCGCATCGGCGTGAAGTATTATAGTTCGGTTATTACTACTTTTCAATCATTCTTCCATATCAATTTTTTATTAGTCAGGGAGACCGTTTTTCTTGATCAAAAAAAAATTTGAAAAATATAACCGTTCGTTAATTCCATTTATTCGGTGTTGCTTTATCGCTGCCTCTATGGAAGGAAAGATGTCAAAAACTTTCAAGTGCGATGGGATTGTATTCGGCGGTTTTCTATGTGGTCATAGATCAAGAGATATTGATGCGCTAAAAACCCATCAAGATCAATGTGAAGCATACAAAAGGTTAAAATCTCTCAGAAGAGATAAGTTTTTTCACCCAGATGAGCAACCATCATTCAAAGAACTTCTACTGGAGTTTGCACGTGTGGCTGAGGATGTCCGTTATCGAACGACAGATTTATCGGAGTCATTCTTGGACATTCCATTCTTTGTTACATGGAATGCCGTTGAAGCCATTAACTTGTACTTTGAAGATCCGCGGTTGAGCTTCTATCCAGAAAAAACGGATTGTAGTCTCAAAGCAAATCTGAGTACGATTGATTTTGCTCCGCCAGCGTTTTGTGTTAAAAGGACTGAAATTAACTTCATGAAATTCGAATTTTTGATAGCACATTGTGATTATAGGCTTACAAAAGGCGATAGGGATATCTATGCCCACGAGAGTCGTAATGGGTTCTCCTTTTGGGAGCGGCCAATGATACTCGGTCGTACACCTCTTGCGCTTTGGCAGCATTTTGATTGTAGGTTCAAGGATGTAATTCACACCACATGCCGTAAACTATTTATCGAAAATGGACACACTGTTAAATTTGATCCATCGCCCAAATTCGCGATGCCTGAAGCATTGATGCTTGAAGTTCGTAAATATCTCAATAAAATAGAAAAGCCTATTCGATTACATTTCGAAATTATTATTGATACATGTCTTTTTGCTGGGAGTTATAACATTGTGTGTGACTATTTTCTGGGTCCTTAATCGACATTCATCAGATATTTAAAAAATTGAATATACAATAGACTGTACTTCGCTGTAATACAATCGATGGCATTCACCGATTTCTGCGAATATGCCTTCAGACGATCTTAAAATAAGATCTGGGAGAAAGGCAACATTATTGGAACTCGAAATATTAGGATGGGCAACTGGGCTCTTTTTGGGGATTGTTTTGAATGTCCTGAGAATGTCGGAATATATCGAGATCAAAGAAGATATGCAGGATGTTGATTGGATGAATGATAAAACCAATTATAACAGATATGTCAACAGCATCATACAATTAATATTCGGGAATATCCTTTTGGTTTTCTCATTGTCCTCAGCAGTATACTTTTGTTCGTCGCTGCGTTATTCCAATAAAATCGGTGAAACAACCGAGAGTGGGCTTGAGGAACAAGCGGAAACTACGGGAGTAATCACCCCCTCTGCTGCAGAATATGGTACTTTTCCGGCCGGATAATTGGCTAACACTCATTAGATTAGCACACGGAACTTATTCCGGATTATAAACAAACTATATCAGACCAAGTTCAATCGCGAGGGCCGTCACTCCGGGGAAACGCAATACTTTGGGATAACCCATGTAACAGTAGATACACACTTCGCCTCTTTCGGTGGTTTGCATGGACTCCATATGATGATACACTTTACAAATCGCACATGTCTCAAGACTTTGACATTTGCACGATGAAGGATAACCGTATTTCGGCGGTAGAGTTTTTTGTTTCAAAGAGCATTTTGTGCAAATGAATGTTAGTGTGCCTTTTTTTGTTCGGTAGAGGGTTCCGAGTGAACTGCACATCTTTTTCGAACAGTGGGGACATTCATATCGAAATGTGCAGGTGTGAACCTCGTACTTAAACTCTTTAGAACGACGGTAGATAATAGCGCCTTCGATTTTTTTATCACTCATCGCTGATACTATCTGTTTGGTTTTATCAACACACAAAGCAGATAGCCGAATGATTTGATGATGAAATTTGAAAAGTAATAGATCCTGCAAATAGTTCAAAATTTCAATTTTTTATGTTATGCATTAACATTTTGACATGGGTCACATATCGCTCTCGGCGCGCGCCTCCTTCAAAAATCATCAATATGTTTTAGATCCGTCATTAAACACACAAAGATTACCCTACGCACTCTATATATGTTGCTATCTCTGCTTGAATTTACTCGGTGGCCAAAAAACTAGATTACAGTCAATGCTAAATCATTTTTGATCGGTTGGTGCAAAAAAAGCTTGATCGTGAATATGGCTCTAGCGAGGTACGAGCCCAGCTGCAAACACGAGACCCCCCTGCCGAAGGCTGTGGGTGAATCCGCGTCGCGAACATCCCCCGGATTTAACGGAGTGGAATGTAAACTCGAAAGGGAAGGGTTATAGGGGACCGACGGATCCCCTATTGAGCGAAGCTCAGATCAATAAGGACTAAACAAGCTTAAATTTTCACCAAGTGGCTTTGTTTGAATGTGATAAAATTACTGAGGTGGTTTAAAGTATTTAGAAGGTGTTCATTGTATTAGTTTGGATAACTGGCAACGAATAACTGATCGGGGTTTATAATATTTAAAAGGAGTTCGTGTAATTGATTTGATTGGGTGCCATCAGGTAACCAAAAAGAATTTGGAATCTTTGGGAAATGCTGCCATATACTATCCTATAATTTGGGATGAGGAAAAGTCAGCTAGTGAGAGTAATTTAGCAAATGGTGATAGAAGCACTTTGGCATCGGCTGCTGATATATGGGATAGTGAATTATGATACTTTAGGAGTTACGTAAATCGCGGCCTTTGGAGTCACATTTTGTGTTAACGTTGAAATAAGTTCACGCGTTGAAAACTCCCAATGTTTAAACAGTGTCTATCATGTTTACACATGATTTAATAGATTCTATTGGGCGATTTAAACGCGTTTATAGCGATGATGGCCTCCGATTCAGCGCTCTCGATCAGCTACTTCTGTTTTATTTAATTATATTGGTATTTGAACACTTTGGCCTTGCTTATGGTTCACTAGAATCGTCCATAGCCATAAATAAATTGGAATAGAGCATAATAACTTTGAAAGTAATCTCCCGTTCATTTTTATTATGTATATATATATATATATATATATATATATATATGAGTGTGATTGGTAATCGGGTGAAGGCTGTATGGGTTAATAGGTCGAAATTATTGAGTGATCCGGAGAATGGAACAGTGGTGTATGGATCTGTGGGAAATGATGAAGAGGGAAATATTTATACAGTTGGAACAATGATTGGTGAGGCTAAGTTTGGTCAGTTTGTTCTTAATACGACTGAGAATACTCCCACTCCATTTATTACGAAGCAGAATCAATGCGGTGAGTTTATTTATGCCGTAGCGGGAACAGTGACGGGCGGTTCCGTGAGTGGGGGAATAAGCAAATTAAAAAAATTGGGAGAAGAGTTATTTGGTTCAGTTTTTGAAAATGTAGCTAATCCGGCTGCTTTGGGGGTTACTATAAGTGTGGATGATGGATTATATATTGGGGGGAGTTTTATAGGGGATTTGGAATTTAATGGAGTGAGATTAAGCAATCAGAGTGGGGGGAATATGTTATATGTTGTGAAATTAAATAAGGATAATGGCGAAGCTATTTGGGGTAATGCAACGATGAATGTGAGTGGCGATTTGAGAGTAGTTGGAATGACTGCCGATGATCAATCGTTGTATTTAACGGGACGGTTTATTGGGGAAATCAATTTTGGAACAGCGATGATAAATTCAGATAGTACTAATTTTTATGTGACGAAGATAAATAAGAAAAGAGGGAAATTTATATGGGCTTCGCAATCTTCAGAAACGAATGTGGAGGCTGTTGTCAATGGTGTAGATTTATATATCAGGAATAATGTATTATATAGCGTGGGGTCTTTTTTTATAAGTGCCCAATTTGGGTCGACTGAAGAATTGGTAAGTTTATCCACTGATGCATTCGTAGTTGCTATCAATTCTTGTAATGGTGATTTTATAAAAGCGGTACAGACTAAAACAGCTAATGGGAATTCTTCTGTTAATGGTATGGCTATTATTGGAAGTTCTGGCGAGATTTTTATTACGGGGTATTTTGGGGGAGAAGTCGCATTTGGCAAGATGATACTTACATCGCCGACTGGTATTTTCGCTGTAACGTTTATATCAAAGTTGAATAAATATTTGGAATGGGTTGAGACTGTTGCTGGTGATGCAGTGATTAGTGGGGCTTCCGTTGATTTTAATGCAGCTGGTTCTATAGGATTGGATGACAAATATGTGTATGTTGCTGGGATTTTTATCGGAAATTCAAAGTTTGGAAATATAGATCCGTTGATATCGGTGCCGAATCGTGCTTTTTTCTTAGTTCGGTTATCGAGGAGATTGAAGTTTGATACAGCGTTTCAGAGTACCAATTTAAATTTGGATGGGTCGCAAAATTTCTTACCGAATAAGGGGTTGACGGTTGTAGATGATAATATTGTTGTGTGTTTGGGGGTTTACACTGGATCGACGAGAGTGGGTCAATTGTTGGTTGAATCTGATATTGCGATCCATATTGGTGATTCGGGACAAAATGTCTGGGTTGCACAATTACAGATATTATAGCTAATCCAAAAAGGAAGTGGACCGTTGATTGATGGGTGATATGAATATATTCTTAACATGCTGATTCATGGATTAATTCATGGCGCGGTTAAATAGAATATAGAATAATCTTCTGCCAATATATAATGAATATAGATCAAAAATTGTTTGATCCGAAATGTACGGTTAAGGAAATGCGAAAGATTATGAAAGATTTCGTTTGTGTTAGGAATGCTGATGGGAAGGAATTGGTGAAGAAGGATTTGTTAATTTGTCGTGATAAACTTCAAATATATTGTGATTCGGTCAATGAGCGTAATTATCGGAAGTTTAATTTCGGTGATGAAGTTGTTGAGCTCAATGATGAACAATATAAGATAGTTGTGGCTAAGATGACCCGTAACATGCGAATTATCGCTTGTGCAGGATCGGGGAAATCGACCACCATGTTGTGTAGGATTAAGTATCTTATTGATATGGGGGAGTTGCCGACTAAAATTTTATTGCTGACGTTTAACAAGGCTGCTCAGATGCATTTACAGAAGAAGCTAGTTGAACTGTTCACAGTGATGGTGAATGTCACGGTGCGGACGATTGATTCTTTTTCATGTGCCCAATGTTATAAGAATTGTAAGGTCATTCCTGGTTTCAGTTCGGACCTTTCTGTTAGAGAGTATGCCCCGTTAATTTCGAAATTTATGAATACTGCCGATGGAAAAGCTATTGCGAAGAATTATAGGTTTGTATTCTTCGATGAGTTTCAAGATGTCAGTGAGGATCATTTTAATATCATTAAATGTTTCGCCAATGAAGGTTGCGTTGTTACGGTTATCGGCGATGACGCTCAAAACATCTATTCGTTCAGAGGTACGAACGTCTCATTTATTCTAAATTTCGATAAATATATCCCGAATGTTGATACATATATGCTTACGGTTAATTATAGATCGACGCCTGAAATTATTGAGATGGCTAATGCGAGTATTTCATTTAATGAAGATCAAATTAAGAAAAGTATGGTGCCATATCATAAGTCTGTTGGGATAAAGCCGAATATCACTGTTTTCCGGGATTATGAGGAGCAAAATAGGGAAATCTTGAATGAGATCTTGAAGTATGCCAAACGGGGTGTTGCTTATGATAAAATTGCGGTGATATCTAATGGGAATAAGGCGCTGAATGAATTTGAATCGAGTTTGGCTCAGTTTAATCGAGATTCTAAGAATGATATTCCTTATGTCTCGATGATTAGTGACGAGAATAGTAAAGATTTCGCACCTAAATCCTTGGGGAATCATTTGACATTAACGACGATTCATAAGGCGAAGGGTTTGGAATGGTTGATTGTTTTTATTATTGGGTGCGGAGATAAATATTTTCCGAAGAGATGTGATGCTGTAACTTTACAAGAAGAACGGCGGTTATTTTATGTGGGTGTCACGCGTGCTAAGGAGGAATTGTTTTTGGCTTGTGTTGTGAAAGAGTTGCCATTTACTAGATTCGTTGGGGAATTACCAAAAGGGCTATATGAGTTTACGAAGGAATGCGAACAATTCGGGAATATATTTGGGCAAATTAACAATGAGAGGAAGGAATATGTCGAATATAAGGTGACTGATATAATTCGACAGTTCAGGCCGAGTGATATTAGTTTCTTGAGGGAGAATAATATGATACCGCAGTGTCATGTTGAAGAGATTCATGGGGAGTATGAACATGATGAAATGGTCAATAAATATTATCTGCATGCTGATTTTGGGGAATTCATTGATAGGTATTTGACTAGGAAATTCATGGAACAAGATCGTGGGTTGAAAAGTTACGATGATCTAGCTTCGAGACAGTTATTGTATAGTATCCAATTGAAGCGAGATGAGTATAATTATTTTATTTCTTATTTGAATCCGGCTTATGCTGAGTTTGATATGGAAAATAATTTTTCGGTGGAGGTTAATGTCGTTAAACTATTCGAGTTCTTGGGGGCGAAACTTGGAGTGGGGAACGTTGAGAGATGGAAGGGGATAACGCTGGCTATAATGGTTAAAGCGAAGGAAGTTGGTTTGATGATGCATCAGGTGCAAGCAATTACGTGTAATTATCTTCCGGGGGAGTTTAAGAAGGAGAAATTGGTTCAGTTTGAGATCTATAAAAATGTTGCAAATGAGACTGATAAGATTTTGAGGGAAGTTTATGAAATTTCGTTGGCGAGTAATATTTTGGAGAAACGGAGGAGATTGTTGTATAGGAGTGATGTGTATGAATCGTTCGTGAGGGGGAGGGATGATATGTTTCGTGATATGAAATGTTATGTTGATGCGTATGAGGGGAATAAGAAAAGGGTTAGATGTAAGCAAGTTGTTCGGCATACGAATGGGGTGAAATTTATTTGTGGGGAGTTGGATTTGTTGAATCTGACGGATGGGTGTGTGATTGATTTTAAGTGTTCGTGTAATGGTTCGGATAATATAGATTGGTTTCTGCAGATGATGGCTTATAAGGTGTTGTTTGAATATGGGGGTGGTCAGAAGATTGGTAGATTACAAGTGTATAATCCGTTGAGAGGGAAGATATTTACTTATGATGTTGCAGATTGGGATAAGCATGAAGTGTTTATATCTTTGATGTACAGGATAATAGATCGGATGAGTGGTAAAACTGTTGATCAATAGATGAGAGTCGATTTTTTTAATATTTATTGTTTGTTCAGAGAGGTAACAATAAATGGAATTAGGAAGCTCCTTGAACATATTCAAAAAATATTGAAAATAATATCTCCAAATGGACAGATACAAATTCGTCACAAACAAACATATGAGACACAAACAACACCAACAGAGAAAATACCAAATAATAAAGAAATTAAAAAAATCTCTCTCACATAAATACAAAATAATTAATATATTCGATTATAATGATCTGTTCACATATATTTTGAAATTCGCAGACGAAAAAGATAAGATAGAGCTAGCGTGCGCAAATATTAAAATCCGAAAATTAGTACTAAATTCCAAATTATGTCCAGTCTATTATAAATTCAATGCAACTTTCTTTGTGAATAATATTTCAAATCAAGAGGTTTTAGATATTTATAAGCGGTATTCTGATATCTTTAAAAAAATTTTAACGGCGCAATTTTTAAAAACGTATTGTTCTTGTTGTAGTTATGGATGTTGTTGCTTTCAGTTCCATAAGGATGAGAAAAAATGCTTTGCTTGTTGTATCAATGGTTTCTATCCTTTTCGAAGATGTTGCCAACGCGTTCTATTTTCAAGTAGTGTGTTAGCAAGATTCACGGCAACATTTAAAAAACCTGTGGCTAAATATATATTTCCAACCAAACCGAGCAAGAGTCATCCGCTTAGCTTACAACCTGAATATGAACTTAATCGAAATAGTCGACCCATAGGCGCCGCCGCCATAAAGAATCGCATGAAATATAAACAAAATAATCGCTGACCATTAAGTTCGTACACGTAAATTTTTTTATTCAACTTATATACAGATAATGGACAAATTTTTCGATATCGATCACATTGCATTTAAAAGAGAATTCGGTTTAATGATTATTGGCGGTATAATATTTACAATCTCATTTATTTGGCATGACTACTTTAAGGACATTCAGGAAATGTTTTTCCCAATTCAAAAAGGGTTATTGGCAAGAACTATATATATGATCATTATAACTGCGTTGTTTGTCTTTATTGCTATGAAATTAAGACCATTTTTTGGGTTGTCTTCTACCACTAAAGATCATGAAATAGATCCTTTATTAAAATTCGGTGATAATTTGAATAAAAGAAGAATCAGAAATACAAATTCAGAAGAGACGAATTTCAATCGATGAAGCTTAGGGACATAATGAAATGGCTCTCACTACGTTTTGGGAATAATTACAAACGTATAATGTCTTTTTATTTGGTGAAAGAGTGATAGTTGAAGGTGTTTCGCCAATTGGAATGACAGGAGCGACAACAATATTCTTTTTTAAACAAATGATGTTGATGGTGCCCTCGCCATATGTGAGGTCTGCGTCTGGATGTGCATATAGGGCATTATAGTTGGAGATGTAAAGGTAATTATCAGATATTGCAATTCCCGATGGCTGAATGCCGACTTCAATATTTTTGAGAATTTTATATTTTTTAAGATCGACTAAGCTTACAGTGGTTCCATATGGGGTGAAATTATTGCTACCAAAATTCGTGACATATGCGTATGAACAGCATTTTGTCAGGGCTATGCCAAAAGGTCCGAAGAATCCTTTAATAGTGGCAATTATGGTGTTAGTTTTCCGCTGAATCACTTGGAGCGTTCCAGTTCCTGGATTACCATCAACATAACAAATGACATATAGCAGACGCGAACAAGCGCTTAAGGCAATTGCAGCAGGGCCTTGATCGACTTCGATCGTATTGGTAATTTTTCGCGTTTGTAAGTCAACTACGCTGATAGTTTTACCATTTCCGCTGTGGACGCCACCAGATGCGCCATAATTTGTGACATAAGCTTTTGATTTTGATAAAGCGATGCCGCCTGGTCCATCAAAACCAGTAATGACGCCGGATACGGTATTAGTTCTTGTGTTGATTATTGAAACGGTACCTTCTTGGCCAACTTTGCTAGGACTTCCACTGTTGCAGACATAAGCATATTTTCCTGCGCGATCGATCGCGATTCTGTATGGTTCATTGAACGAAGGGTCTGAAATGTTGAGTTGCTTTAGACTAGTTTCTAAATTTAAAACAGTAACAGTATCACTTCCAGGAATGCCATAATTATTACTATCGGCCACGTAAGCAAATTTATCATCTGGTGTAATCGCTATGGCAGCCGGAGTTATTCCCACAATAAAAGTTTTATCAACACATCCACTCATATTATTATATACTATCAATCAAGATATTAGTATATTCACGTGAAGATAATTTTTCAGATTTTCTATATGTCAATTGGTTAATGGATTGGTTAATAACGTTTGCAAATTAGATAAAGTCCTGTTTTGCTATCATGTGTCGTTGCCCATTCGCCCTTGCCCCATCCAATATCAACTATTGGAATTGCATCTACACATCCTGATAATTTGGCAATAGAAGGTTTCAGAATGTAAAGCGCACAATTAATTGTTAGTACTTCATTGCCCGGGGTAACTTCAACTCACACACATTCTCGATCCTTTCCGAATCTAGGGAGCGTTTTTTTTATCTATTTGCCTTTGATAACTTTCAAGATCAATCCACAGATAATTGGCCAAATTGGAAGCGTTTGCTGATAAATTCGGTCGATTCAATTCTGGGGAATCCCGAAGAGCATCGAGAAGCTCGTGCACATCGTGTTCTGCCCGAGCATTTTGATAAATTTATGATTACGAGGGGGATAATGTCAGTCATTGAAACACACTAATCATAAGACTCCTCACTGTTTTTTTAATTATATTGTATAAAATTAGTGTTATACAAAGTAGATGCCATCTGAAACTAATAATTTTCTCGATTCCGAAAGAATGGATCGATGTTATGAAAATACGTTTACTCCAGTTAATCAGCATTGGAATAGAATATATTCCATTGATCCGATAGATTCCTATTTCATCTTCTCAAATTATGATGATTTTAGAGAGTTCACAAGTGATGCGGGAAGGGGATATCCGGTTAGTCAAGTTGTTGTTCCTAATAATGATTCCGAATTGGCAAATTTCGTGGGTTTTTCTTTCCCGGATAAAGCAATAGTGCAACTGTATGATAAACCCGGATTGGAGGCGGATCATCATGTAGTTGCAGAATTATCCACAGTCCCCCCTGAACGAAATAAAACGATTTGGGTTCGATTGAAAGGTCCAAATACTATCTGGCTAGAACTGTCTCCAGTTAAACCTATTCTTGATGATAAAATCTTTGCGCTTGACGAACAGTATACGCCATCCTTCACACGTTTTTTTGAATCGGAAAGGAAAGTGTTACCTCTTAGAATAAGAGTGTATTTTTACTATGATACGTCCCGTAATTTTACTGATTATCGTATCACTATAGAAAATGTACCACTAATCGAGGAGGTTTAAATATATAATGTCTTACCTTTCAATCGAACGATTCCGTAGCTAGCTATAGAAGGGGTCAAAAATTTTGGCATTAGTTTTTCATATATGGAAGCACTCAATCTTTCATATATATATGTGAGATACGATTGTTCTTTTCATTTGATCGGAACAATGGAAATTATATTGCTAACAATATTCGAGGTTGTTGTTTGAAGCTAGCATACAAGCTGGATCACCACATTTACAGACGATTTCTGGGTAGTGAGTTGATTTGTTTATTCCGTTTTCGCAGATCTTGAAAGCGTATAACTTCTTGAGGGGTAGGGTGTTTGGAGCTGTATTCTCATGAAATGTTATTATGGATATGTCGCAATATCCACAAAAATCGAGGCCGTCAGCGAATCGTTCAAAGAAATCTCTTTTTCGCATGGTTCGATATATAATCTTGCCGTGAGAGTTGGTTACGTCCAAATCACCTTTTGATATGATGCTATCAAATTTGATGATTGCTGTATTGTATTTCCCTTCGGTTGGAATGATTTCTGTCAGTTTCTGTTCTAACTCTTCGAATAATTTGATGTGGTTGATCTTCGTGTTTTGGTCGTATTTGTTCTCTGTGTGCATAGGTTCGATTCTAGTGATCTGTACGCCGAGAGAGCTTAAGACGTTAGCGAGCTTTTTGGCTTTTCTGGATTTCTTTTTGTTCCCCATAATAATTTTATATTGGAAAAAATTTTTTTGAGTGATGTGCGCGATTTTTTTGTGTGAGATGCAAATACTGTTTTCAAGTGATGGGAAAAGTGGGAATTGGTTATCTTTGTCGAATCATATATTGGTGACATCCGGGCGGAATAATATGTTGGCTTCAATCAATCAGTATCATTAATCAAAAACGTTAGAAGGGGTCAAAAATTTTGGCATTGGATTTTCGAAGTTGGAAGCATTCAGCGAGCCATATGTGAGATTCAAATGTGGATTTCAATTGATGTGAACAATGGGAATTATATGATATTGCTTATCTTTGTCGAATCATATATTGTTGACATCCGGCCGAGATAATATATTAGCTTCAATCCATCGAAACCATCAATAAAAAACATTAGAAGGGGTCAAAAATTTTGGCATTGAATTTTCATATATGGAAGCATTCAACCTTCCGAGTAAGGGATCCAGACAGACTTTTCAATTGATAAAAACAATGCATATTGGCTAAATATTGTTATATACGTCGAATCATACCTTCTTAAACGTCCGGGCGGGGGATATATTTGTTCTAATGCAGTGAAAACATCAATCGAAAAAGTTACAAGGGGTCAAAAATTTTGGCATTGAATTTTCATATATGGGAGCATTCAACTATTTGCCAAATAAGAGATCAAGACAGCCTTTTCAATTGATAAAAACAATGCATATTCTATTACGACACCCCATCATAGAAAAGAGTTGGTGCAACGATATATATTGAATTAGGAGGCAGTCATTATATTGATATATATATATATATATAGGGAAAGGAGTCGGATCTGTTTGGAGCAATATGTGGAAACATTAACTGATGAAGGGCGTTGGTCAATTCATGCAAGATCCATTTGGTTTTATGCATTGTTTACAACCTTATGATTTGAATGCGTTCCGGGAAATTGTGATTGAATGAATTGAAAACAACGCCGAAAAAGAGTTAATGCTACGATATGATTCGAAATAGGAGGCAGTCACTCCATTGATAGAGCGCGGGGGGTAGGATCTGTTGGGAGTAATATATGGAAACATTAACTGATGAAGGGCGTTGAATCAATTCAAGAAAGAACCATTTGGTTTTATGCATTTCTTACAACCTTATGATTTGAATGCCAGGCGGGAAATGGTGATTGAATGAATTGAAAACAACGCCATAAAAGAGTTAATGCTACGATATAATTCGAAATAGGATGCAGACACCCCATTGATATGGCGCGGCGTTAGGATCTATTGGAAGCAATATATGGAAACATTAACTGATGGGGGCGTTGAATCAATTCAGGTAAGAACCATTTGGTTTTATGCATTGTTTACGACCTTTTGATTTGAATGCATGTGTGGGAAATGGGATTGAATGAATTGAAAACAACGCGGAAAAAGAGTTAATGCTACGATATGATTCGAAATAGGAGGCAGTCACCCCATTGATAGAGCGCGGGGTAGGATCTGTTGGGAGTAATATATGGAAACATTAACTGATGAAGGGCGTTGCGTCGATTCATGTTATAACCATTTGGTTTTATGCATTGCTTACAACCTTATGATTTGGATGCGTTGCGTGAAATGGAGATAAAATGAATCGAATACAACGCCCAAAAAGAGTTAATGCTACGATATAAATTGAATTAGGAGCAGTCACCCCATTGATAGGACGCGGGGGTAGGATCTGTTGGAGGAATATATGAATGATTAACTGATGAAGGGCGTTGGGTCGATTCAAGTCATAACCATTTGGTTTTATGCATTGTTTACAACATTATTATTTGGATGATGCGTAAAATGGAGATAAAATGAATCGAATACAACGCCTGAAAAGAGTTAATGCAACGATATAAATTGGATTAGGAGGCAGTCACCCCATTGATAGGACACGGGGGTAGGATCTATTGGGAGCAATATATGGAAATATTAACTGATGAAGGGCGTTGGGTCGATTCAAGTCATAACCATTTGGTTTTTATTCATCTATTACAACCTTATGATTTGAATGC
>Ga0206990_1073_pt1 | contig 22008 bp, 12 predicted proteins | sample Alteio_BWMinCont_8_FD_153283 | JGI IMG/M metagenome (GOLD analysis project Ga0206990, IMG submission 153283) | Enriched cells from forest soil in Barre Woods Harvard Forest LTER site, Petersham, Massachusetts, United States -... | ecosystem: Environmental > Terrestrial > Soil > Temperate forest >... | reverse complement strand
AATGCTCATGAAGATGCAGCTTACTGCGCCATTTGATGGTGTCGTTGGTAAAAGCAAGGTCAATCCCGGGGATTATGTCACGACGGGTCAGAGCATTGTGTCATTAACCGACACCAAACACTTGAGAATTGAATATAATATTTCGGAAAAATTCTTGCCTGCATTGCGTTCTCAGCAGGAAGTCCATATCACAACTTCTACATATCCAGGCAAAACATTCATAGGCAAAGTGTCATTCATCTCACCTACCATTACGGCTGAGAATCGTTCCGTCGCGATTTATGCCGATATTCCCAATGATAATAATGAATTGGCGCCTGGCATGTTTGTCAATGTTATGCAATCTCTGGGCACGGATGAAAAAGTGATGATGGTTCCTGCCCGCAGTCTCGTTCCTATGCTTGAGGGACAGCAAGTTTACAAGGTAGTGGATGGAAAAGCTTATGCCGTCACGGTGTTAACAGGTAAGCGCAGTAATGAACAAATACAAGTCTTGCAAGGCCTTGCCCTGGGTGATCAGGTGATAACCGATGGGCAGCTTAAGGTGAAAAATGGTGCAGAAGTTCAGGTTAAAGGTTAGTTAACATGAATCTACCCGCATTTTGTATCAGAAGACCGGCTTTCACCATCGTCATTAGTTTGGTCATGACTATTATCGGCATTATTGGATTCATGAATCTTCCTGTACGCTGGATACCCAATGTGACACCGCCGCAGGTTTCCATCACGACTAATTATCCTGGCGCCAATTCACGCCTCGTGGAGCGCGATGTCACCAAAGTGATTGAAGATACCTTATCAGGTGTGAATGGCGTTGAAATGCTTACCTCAAACAGTCGTCAGGGAAATAGTCAAATTACCATTCGCTTCAAACTTGGCCGCAATATGGATACCGCCGTGGAAGATGTGCGCAGCAGCATTGAACGTGTGCGTTCTTCATTGCCTAAAGATGCGGAAAGTCCCATAGTCACAAAAGCGGATCCCAATACAGAAGCCATTTTGTTTATTTCTTTCAATGATACACGCCGCACTGAGCGTGAGTTAAGCGACTATGTTGACCGCTATGTCGTCCCCTCTTTTGAAACAATTGATGGGGTAGGGAGTGTGTTGGTTTATGGCAAACGAATTTCCGCCATGCGCATATGGCTTGATCCTCTGAAAATGGCAGCGGCAAATGTGACGGCGGATGAAGTATCACAATTACTGCGAGACCAAAACGCTTCCATCCCCAGCGGTCAGATTCGTGCCGCCGAGCGTTATTATAGTGTTGTAACGGATACCGGTCTTAAATCATCCGAACAATTCAATGATTTAATTATTCGCAATAATGAAAATCAGGCGGTGCGTGTAAAAGATATTGGTGAAGCAAAACTGGATGTTGAAGATGCAGATTCCGTGTTTCGTATTAATGGAAAACCAGGCATTGCATTGGGTATTATTCCACAGTCAACCGCCAATCCGCTGGATGTGGAGCAACACGTGCAAAAAGTTTTCAGGGAATTAAAAAGTGTTTTGCCGCCCGGCATGAAGTCCAGCATTATATTCAATCAGGCGGATTATATTCGGGCATCCATTCATAGTGTGTATGAATCATTCTTTGAAGCGGTTTTATTTGTCTGGTTAGTGATTTTCATTTTTCTTGGCAGTTTTCGCGCAACGCTCATCCCGATTATTACCATTCCTGTTTGTTTGGTGGCAACTTTTTCCATACTGTATTTCCTGCAATTTTCCATCAATACCATCACATTAATGGCGTTCGTGCTTGCCATCGGGTTGGTGGTCGATGATGCCATTGTCATGCTTGAAAATATTAGCAGGCATATGGAAAAAGGATTATCTGCACGAGAGGCGGCATTGAAAGGGAGTCGTGAAATTATTTTTCCGATTATTGCAATGACACTGACACTTGCCGCAGTTTATGCACCCATTGCATTTACACCGGGTTTGCTCGGTGTATTGTTTCGTGAATTTACGTTTACGCTTGCAGGAGCGGTGATTGTTTCCGGGATTGTTGCGCTTACTTTAACTCCTATGATGTGCTCACGTTTATTAAATAATGTAAGTCATACTCCCCATCGATTTAGCGAATGGCAAAATCGCCAATTAATGCGTTTGCAATTGCAATATCAACGCGTACTCACATTTTTATTGGCGAAAAGAAATTGGGTCATTTTAGGTTTGTTGCTGATTGCGGGATTCGGTTCTGGACTTTATAAATTTATCGCATCCGAACTCGCGCCTGCAGAAGACATGAATAAACTTTATGTTTCCATTACCGCTCCTCATGATGCGAGCTCACAGTACACGGATTCCTATGTCAAACAGATTGAGGCTTTATACGAAAAAATTCCAGAGATAGAATCGTATCTCAGTATGGGCGGCATGCGCTCACCTTCACATGCGTTACAACTGATCATGTTAAAACCGCGCAATCAACGTAAACTTTCAACCGAACAAATAATGGTAGCACTGACTATGCAAACCGCTTCCATTTCAGGTGTAAGAGTGAATGTTTTTATTCCACCGCCGCCACTTGCGGAAGTGGCCAATGAAGAAGGGGAAAATCTTGGACTGGTTCTCATGACTTCCAGCGATTATTCGAAATTGCAGCAGACAGGCAAGCAAATGGTTGATGCAATCAGACAACTTCCTTTGTTTTCCTATGCGGATCATTCCCTGAAATGGGATAGTCAGCAATTTCAGGTGAATATTGACAGAGACAAAGCTTCTGATCTTCGCGTCACTATTCCATCTATCACTAATACACTTTCAACACTGATTGCCGGAAAGATCGTTGGAAAAATGGATGATGCGAATATCTGGCTGCAAATGAATAAAACATCGCTGGCTGATCCTGATATTTTTCAGCAGCTTTATGTGCGAAGTCAAACTGGAAAAATGGTGCCTCTTGGAAATTTGCTCAGTGTGAGTGAGGCGACAACCTCAGAATCCTATCAACATTTTGAGCGGTTGCGTTCGGATAATATTCATATGACACTGCTGCCCCATTACAAGATTTCTGAAGCGATAACAGCACTGGAATCTGTCGCCAAACAAACGATTCCGGAGAATATGAAATATGCTTTTACGGGTCAGGCGAAAAGCTTTTTGGAATCCAGTGGAAAAACAGTGTTGACATTTTTACTGGCGCTCATGTTTATCTATCTTGTGCTGGTTGCCCAATTTGAAAGTTTTATTGATCCACTGATTATTTTATTTACCGTTCCATTTGCTATGGTAGGTGCATTAATCACCTTGAAATTATTTGGCGGGACATTAAATATTTATAGCAATATTGGCTTAATCACGCTGGTTGGTTTAATTTCCAAACATGGAATATTGATTACCGATTTTTCGAATCGTTTGCGTAGTACGGGTAAAACCATTCAGGAAGCGGTGATTGAGGCGTCCATGCTCCGGCTTAGACCCATACTCATGACAACAGCAGCCATGGTGTTAGGTGCGTTGCCGCTTGCTTTTGCATTTGGGCCGGGTGCTGAGAGTCGTCAGCAAGTCGGATTGGTGATTACGGGGGGCTTATTATTTGGAACGTTTTTCTCGCTAATAGTTGTGCCTATCACCTATACTTATTTGGCTCCATTTAGGAAGGTGGCTGAAATTGAGGCTGTTCCTGAAATAGATTTTTTGGCATGAGTAACTCGGGGTCCTGTCATGGCGGTATCCATTTTACGTGCTCGCAGGCTGCGCGCGTAAAATGGATACCACCATGCCACCCTTCGTGCGAGAGCCGTTTCTTAATTAATAAAAAGCTTTTAGGAATTATATATGCAATTATTTTATGAAATTTTCCCCGTATTTTTATTTTTTCTCGCCTTTAAATTTTATGGTATTTATGTTGCGACCGTTGTCGGGATAGTGACGACTTTCTTCCAAGTCATCATCACACGCGTGTGGATGCGAAAGTGGGATAAAAAACAATTAATTACGCTTGGGATTTTTATTATATTTGGCGGCATGACTCTTTATTTTCATGATCCCATTTTTGTAAAATGGAAACCCACCATTTTATTTTGGCTATTCGCCATCACACTGTTAATCACGCAATTTTTTACACAAAAACCTTTAATGCAACGCATGATGGAAAGCATGTTGCAAGATAAGGGACAAATCCCCGGGTTAATCTGGAAACGACTTAATCTGATATGGGCTTTTTTCTTTACGCTGTTGGGTGGCGTCAATCTTTATATCGCTTATTTTTATAACGATGCGATCTGGGTCAATTTCAAATTTTACGGCGTTACACTTGCGTTATTCATATTTAGTATTGTTCAGGCACTTTATTTATCGCGTTTTTTGGTCGAAGGAGAAACTGAAAAATAATGATTAATCATGAGAAAATTGCTCTCATGACTTCGCGTTTGCAGCGAGCATTTTCACCGAGCGCTCTTCAAGTCATTGATGAGAGTGAGCAACATGCGGGTCATGCGGGTCATCAAGGCGGCGGACGGCATTTTGCCATTGTGATTTCTGCTGAATGTTTCAATCAAATGACGCGGGTTGCAGCACACAGACGTATTTATGCCTTGTTTGCAGATTTAATGCCGGAAGAAATACATGCGTTGAGAATTAAAATTTCACCTTCCCCAATTCTTCCGCCGTCAACATAAATACTCCGCCGTCGCTACGTTCAAACTGAAGCCAGGTAAATGGAATATGAGGAAATTGTTCAGCGAGGGCATGTTCACTATTGCCTACTTCAACAATAAGTATTCCATGCGGTTGTAAATAATTCTTCGCTTCTTTTAATATTCTGATAGCAATATCGAGACCGTGCGTGCCAGCAGCAAGTGCCAATGCAGGTTCATGCTGGTATTCGAAAGGAAGATCAAACATTTCCTGTGTGCTGACATAGGGAGGGTTGCTGACTATCATATCGTATTTTTTTTGTGGGATAGCAGCAAACATATCGGATTCAATCAGATTAACCTGATCTTCAGCAGCATGTCTTAACAAATTTATTTTTGCGACAGCAAGTGCATTGGTTGAGATGTCAGTCGCATCGATAATCGCATCAGGAAATGCTTTGGCACAGGCAATGGCAATACAGCCGCTGCCTGTGCATAAATCCAGAATAGTGTGTACATGGTCTGCATTAATCCAGGGTTCAAATTGCTTTTCAATCAGTTCTGCAATGGGTGAGCGTGGTATCAGAACGCGGTCATCCACATAATAGGGTAAGCCTGCAAACCAGGCTTCATGAGTCAAATACGGAACAGGAATTTTTTTTTCGACACGCATATCAATTAATTCGAGTAAATGTTTTCGTTCTTCTTGCAAAAGATGTGCATCAAGCACAACTGGGCTAATATCATGGGGTAAATGCAGTGTGTGTAAAACGAGTGCGACTGCCTCATCCCAGGCATTATCTGTGCCATGTCCATAATAGAGTCCGCCTGAATTAAAACGGGTGGTGGCGATACGGATAAAATCACGAATGGTTTTAAGTTCAGTAGTGTTAGTCATGGGCTGCTCTATTTGATAGTTAGGGATAGTATAGTTAGGATTTCAAAAAGAATGGCGTATGTTATCATACCCTCCCATACGGGAAGCTAGCAGGAATTTTCATGACCAACAAAATAGGTTCGTTAATTATCGATTTGCAGGACAAAATAGTCTCTCCTGAAGACCGTGACATATTAAATCATCCCCTCATTGGTGGCGTCATACTTTTTGCGAAAAATTACGAGTCACGTGAACAATTAACTCAGCTATGCCAGCAAATTCGATCAACACGAAAAACCCCTTTGCTGATTATGGCGGACCAGGAAGGCGGGCGAGTTCAACGTTTTATACAGGATTTCACCCGGCTTCCCTTTATGGCAGCTTTTGGAAAACAGTACGATGAAAATCAAGCCCAGGCTTGCAAGACAGCGAAAGATTGCGGCTGGTTAATGGCGACCGAATTATTGTCAGTGGGTATGGATCTCAGCCTCAGTCCGGTTCTTGATTTAAACAAAGGGGTCAGTACTGTTATTGGCGAGCGTGCTTTTCATTCCCGTCCGCAAGATGTTATTGCCATTGCCAGTGCTTTTGTGAGCGGCATGCATGAAGCGGGCATGTCTGCAACCGGCAAACATTTTCCAGGTCATGGATCCGTGCATCTTGATTCTCACGTGGCAAATCCCATTGATGAGCGGACGCTTAAAGAAATTGAACAGGATGATATGCTGCCTTTTGCGGGCCTGATACAAGCGGGCATATCAGCGGTGATGGCAGCGCATATTGTTTTTCCCAATATCGATCCCATGCCAGTTGGTTATTCGCGTTACTGGCTAACGGAAATATTACGTCATCGTCTGGGTTTTAAGGGAGTGGTATTCAGCGATGACTTGAGCATGGAGGGCGCCAATATTTCAGAAAATTATACTGACAGGGTCAGGGTGGCAAGAGAAGCAGGATGTGATTTTGTGTTGATTTGCAATAAAAGAAAAGACGTTATTCAAGTGCTGGATGAGTTGCCAAATGCAGCACACCAGATTGAGTGTGAGAAATGGAAAGGGTTGCAAGCAGATTTGTCAGGGTGGGGTAGAGAATCCTATGAAGAAAATCCTCGCTGGAAACAGGTACGAGATGCGCTAAATAAATTGTAAGTGCTCGGGGTACTGTTGTTGCACTGTCATTCTGAGAGCGGGCATGTCATCCTGAGAGCGCTTTTTGCTCGAAGGATCTCCAAAAATGGGGCACCATCGCTGGAGATCCTTCGAGCAAAAAGCGCTCTCAGGATGACATGCCCGCTCTCAAGATGACATGCCCGCTCTCAGAATGACAGTGCAACAACGCCACCCCTAACGCTTACAATAAATTACAGGATAATTTTATGGAAAATATCGATCACATTAATTCCGTCCTCGAATCAGCTGAATGCCTTTATAGTCATTCAGAAATCAATGAAGCACTGGATAGAATGGCCGCGGAGATGACACAACAATTGAAAGAGACACAGCCGCTCGTCTTGTGTGTCATGTCAGGTGCGCTGATTGCTTGCGGTCATATTCTCACACGTATGCATTTCCCCCTGGAAATTGGTTATCTCCACGTAACACGATATCGAGGAACCAATAGGGGTGGTGATTTGCACTGGCTAGTTGAGCCGCGGCAAAACCTGAACGATAGAACGGTTCTTGTCATCGATGATATTATGGATGGCGGTTTAACGCTTTCTGCTATCATCGATTATTGCAAGCAAGCCAAATGCAAGCATGTGTACACTGCTGTCATGGTTAGCAAAAAACGTGAGCGTGAACCGGGTGTCAATTTCGAACCGGATTTTGTGGGTGTAGAAACAGAAGATAAATATTTGTTTGGATTTGGACTGGATTATAACGAATATTTGCGTAATATTCCGGGAATTTATGCTGTGAAGGAAAAATAAAACAAGGAAGCGAATATGCTTTTATTCACCTGGTTCATGCTATTCCTCGCGCTTATTTGTGTACTAGCCTACCAGCGTGCTTCACTCATTATCTGGTCCATTTGTTTTACACTGTTATTAATTTTCGCGACACGATTTCATTCTCTCACGCTTTGCTTACTCTTTTGCTGGCTGTTTTTTTTAATCTTTTTTATTCCACTCAATATTAAACCCCTGCGGCGGCGCTTGATCAGTCAGCGCTTATTGAATTTTTATCTTGCAGTGATGCCAACCATGTCGCGCACGGAACGCGAAGCAATTTCAGCAGGAACCGTTACCTGGGAAGGGGATTTATTTCGCGGTAATCCTGACTGGGACAAATTATTATCTCATGCACCAGCCCGATTAACTGAAGAAGAGCAAGCCTTTCTGGATGGGCCGGTTGAAACTTTGTGCGCCATGCTGAATGATTGGGATATCACGCATCATCGTCTGGATTTGCCACCCGATGTTTGGCAATTCATCAAGGATAATGGATTTTTTGGCTTGATTATCCCTAAAAAATTTGGTGGAAAAGAATTTTCTGCTTATGCGCATTCGCAAATACTGGTGAAGCTGGGTGGTGTTAGCATTACCGCGGGATCGAGTATTGCAGTTCCAAACTCACTGGGTCCTGCTGAATTATTATTGCATTACGGCACTCGCGAACAAAAAAATTATTATCTCCCTCGTCTTGCCAAAGGTCTGGAAGTGCCTTGTTTTGCGCTGACTTCACCTGTTGCAGGCTCAGATGCAGGCTCCATGACAGACCATGGCATTGTTTGTTTTGGTGAACACAATGGTGAAAAAACACTAGGCATACGACTCACATTTGATAAACGTTATATTACACTTGCACCTATCGCTACCGTCATTGGTCTTGCTTTTAAACTATATGACCCAGAACATTTACTCGGGCCCAAAGAAGACATTGGTATTACTTGCGCATTAATTCCACGAGCAACACCAGGTCTTGAAATAGGCCGTCGTCATTTTCCATTGAATACGGCTTTTCAGAATGGCCCCATTCGCGGAAAAGACATATTCATTCCCATAGACTGGATCATAGGCGGTCGTGATAAAGCCGGAAAAGGCTGGAAAATGCTGATGGAATGCCTCGCCGCGGGGCGTGCCATTTCATTGCCTGCGAGTGCGATTGCAGGCGGCAAAGTATTATCGTATGCAGCGGGCGCTTATGCGCGGATACGCAAACAATTCAATCAGCCTATAGGTAAATTTGAAGGTGTGGAAGAACCACTTGCTCGCATTGCCGCTTACACCTATATCATGGATGCGGTGCGTACCTTTGCGACAGCAGCCATTGATTGCGGTGAAAAACCCTCTGTCGCTTCTGCGATTGTGAAATATCACACTACGGAATTTGGGCGTAAGCTTGCTTCTGATGGAATGGATATTCATGGCGGCAAGGGGATATGTCTTGGCCCCAACAACTATTTGGGAAGAGGGTATGAAGCGGCTCCCATAGCAATTACTGTGGAAGGTGCAAACATTCTGACACGCAACATGATTATTTTTGGGCAAGGTGTAATACGCTGTCACCCCTACATTTTGCACGAAATGGAAGCGGCTCGATTACAAGACCCTCATGAAGCACTCATCGCTTTTGATAATGCTGTGATGAAACATATTGCATTCGGCATCAGTAATGCTGTCCGCAGTTTTATTCTAGGTATAACGAGCAGCTTCATTGTCAAAGCACCCAAAGGTAAAATGAAACGCTATTATCAGCAAGCCACTCGTTTCAGTTCAGCATTTGCCTTGATTGCAGATGTTTGCATGCTGGTATTTGGCGGAAGTTTAAAACGCAAGGAAAGTATTTCCTCACGTTTAGGCGATATCCTCAGTTATTTATATTTATTATCCGCAGTTTTAAAATTCTTTCGCGATCAGGGAGATAAGCTTGAAGATCTTCCCATCGTGCGTTATGCGAGCTTGTATTGCTTATTTGAAATGCAGGAACGCTTTCATGAAATCATACAAAATTTTCCAAATCGACCCATAGCTTTTCTGCTAAAAATCCTGATTTTTCCGCTGGGAGAGCGTTTTTCCAAACCAAGAGATGCGATTGCGCATAAAGTTGCGCAGTTACTGATTTCACCCACGGGTACACGAGAAAGATTGTCAGCAGGTGCATATTTAACCGAACATCCTGACAATATTCTTTCTCATCTTCAGGATGCTCTGGTGAAAACCATTGCTGCAGAACCCATTGAAAAAATCATCAGGACAGCAAAAAAAGAAGGTATCGTCACGGGATATTCGATAGCAGAACAAGCACAATCTGCAAGAGAGAATCAGATTATTAGTGAGCAAGAATTAAATCTCTTTATGCAGGCGTATGAGGCGCGTAAAAAAGTGATAGCGGTGGATGATTTTTCGAATGAGGAATTGGGTGTTGCATAAAAATTTATTTTTCTACCTTCTCATACTGACGGGCTTTTTCATGCTGTTGGAATGCAGTTATTTTATTCAGTGTAATAGCGCCTACCTTTCTGATTATACGTTTGTATCAAGAAATTTGAGCATACCGCTCAGCATTCTGCCAGGTATTTTAAGTTTTATTGGCACGCAAATCGTGGTTCATCTTGTGTATTGTTTTATTCTGTGGGTGGTCATCGAGTATAGCTATACATTCCTGAAACCCATCATGAGCAATCAATTCCATTATGCTATTTCACTGTGGATACTGAGTGCCATCACTTTTCTGATAGCCAATCAAATTTATTTTCCCAATTCAAAATTTGCTGAATTAACCGCACTGATATTTTTCAATCCGGCTATCACAAAAATAGCATTCGTTGTATTTGCAGGTTGTTTCAGTATCACGGTATTACTCGCATTGATTGCATTGCTTAACAGATTAACACTGGGTTTAAGTGTTTTAGCAATACTGGCAGGTTATTTCATCCTCACATTTCCCTCTACACAAAACTATTTTGTAGCGACATCATCACGTCCGAATATCATCCTGGTTGGCATTGATTCCTTGCGCCCAGATTTTCTAGGCTATTTCGGCTCTGAAAGAAAAACACCATTCCTCGATTCCATGCTGGAGCAATCAACTGTTTTTGCAGAAGCAGTGACGCCGCTTGCGCGAACGTTTCCTTCGTGGACGAGCTTATTAACCGGGCAATATCCACGTGAAACGCACATTCGCTCCAATCTCGCGACTCAGCAAGCACTTCAAGTTGATACAACACTGCCTTCCATTTTACAACGCAATGGATATGAAACTATTTATGCCACGGATGAAACACGCTTTAGCAATATCGATAAAAATTTTGGATTTGATCGTATCATTAGCCCACCCATGGGCTTAAATGATTTTTTAATTGGCAATTTTAATGATTTTCCCTTGTCGAATCTTGTCATTAATACAGTCGTTGGCAAATGGTTATTTCCATACAGTTATGCCAATCGCCCCGTGCATTTTGCATATAATCCCAATAGTTTTTTAAATTTACTGAAACCATCACTCGCAGAAAAGCGTGAAAAACCCTTGTTTTTAGCGGTACATTTTTGTTTGACGCATTCGCCTTATTTGTGGGCGAGTCTTTCAGGAGAAAATGTATCGGTACAAGAACGTTATGTGGCAAGCATTAATCGTGTGGATGAACAGATACGGGATTTTTTTGTGTTACTGCAAGAATACCATTTGCTGGATCATGCCATGGTTGTTCTCTTGTCTGATCATGGCGAAGCACTGGAATTTTCAGGCGATAGAATCACAGAGAAAGAATTGTATCTCCCATCAACTGCTGCATCTTCTGCTCCGAAATTTTATCCGCAGGGTCTTCTTCATGAAGAAATGAATCAATCTGCAGGGCATGGAACGGATGTGATGGGATTGCCGCAATACCACAGCTTGCTTGCATTCAGATTATATGGAGCAGGGGATTATCAAACGGGGAATATCGCAGGCGTGGTTTCACTGCTGGACATTAAACCCACGCTGCTGTCATTTCTGCAATTAAGCGCACCGAATTCAAGCGGTATTTCGCTTTTAAAATGGATACAGAAAAACCAACCGACTCAGCTTCCCGCGAGACATATTTTTATTGAAAGTGATTATTCCCCTACGGCCATTCGCACGGTATATCCTGAAGAACGTCAAGTGATGCTGGAAGGGATTGAACTTTTCGAGATTAATCCGCTGACCACACGCTTAACCGTCCGAAATGAGATGACAGCAAAAATCATTGGCAGCAAACAGTATGCGGATATTTATGAGGAGTGGATGCTCGCCTTGTATCCCCAGGATAAAAATACGCGCATGCCTATACTGGTTAATTTGAATACGGGTGTATGGACGAATGATTTGCAGAGTGTGTTTGCACAGCATTCCCCGGCGCAATTAATGCTTGCGAAATTACGGGCGTTTTATGGAGATGAAATTGCAGGTGTGATGTAGATGTAGGGTAAGTGTTCACGGTGGCGTTGTTGTACGGCGGTCGTTGTACGGCGGATCGTCGTTGCGAGGAGCGCTTTTTGCGACGAAGCAATCCAGTCTTGGCCTTAGCTTTTAAGTCAAATCTACTTCTCTAAAACCAAGTCCCAGACTGGATTGCTTCGTCGCAAAAAGCGCTCCTCGCAACGACGATCCGCCGTACAACGACCGTCGTACAACGACTTCCATGCAACAACGCCACGTTACATTACCTTAAATCTCACCTCTACTCGCTATCCTATGCCTCAATGCATTCGTACTGTCATCCATCAGCGCTTTACCACCGCTAGCCTTAAAGAAATAGAAAGGATTTTTGCCATCCATCAATTCATAAACCCATACAAAGCTCGCTAATCTCGCAAGATTACGTATGCAATCGATGAAAAAGCGTGTCCATTCTGGGTCACGGTATGCTTTCAGGGCAGCGTTGGCATTATTCATCTGTGTCCTATAGTTATTCAGCTTATCCACTGCGAGTGTGTCAGGTGCATTTAATGCAGCAAGCATGTTCGTGACAGCAGCCTGTTTTGCTTGATGCTTAGTTGAGCCATCGTTGCTATTATTGAGATGTGTCTGATATGTTGTAACTCGCTTACGTAGGTAGCGTACTATACGGTTATTTTTTTCTTGATCATCACTCAGAGCTTTATTCAGTAATAATGAAGTTTTTTGAGTACTTATTTGAGTACTTACCTGATAACTATTTTGATTATTCTCTATTTGCACTTGCTGCAGCTGGTTCTCATTATCGAGTTGCTGATTCTGTTCTCGCAGTTGCAAGTTTTGTGCTTTCAGTTGCTCTATTTGGGCATTGAGTTCTTCCACAGTTGCCGCATGCTTGATATCCTTATTCTGCAATGCAGTTTGATGCTCTAAAGTTAGGTTTTTGATCTTTTCTCCATGAGTAGCCTGCATAGCAAGAATCTCATACTTCTTCTGACTAATTTCCTTATCCTGCTTTAGAACTTCCATGCGCAGCACTTTCACTTCCGCTGCATTACGAGGGCTGTTAGCGCGTAATTGAATGTCTGTATAAAATAAAACACTGAGCGTGTCAGGCTTAACATTCAAAGCCTCCATTTTCTCTAACACCTTGCTGGCACTTTGTTTTAACACTTCCTGTTGTGCCATGATGTGGCTTTGCATGACAACTTTTATATCTGAGTGATTCTCAATGCCAGGTGTAAGTGTATTCCACTTCTTTTTCAGGATTTCAAAATCACAGCCATCCATGACCGTTTTCATTTTCTGATTGAATGTTTCCAGATCTTCTATCAGTTGTTGCGTTTTGATTAGCCAGTCTAATTTTGCTTGTTCCGTGTTTTCAAATTTGCAATTAAAGTGATTCACAGATGAAGTGAATAGCGCATCCTGGTATTGCAGCATCGTCTCAGTGAGTTTCTGACGAATGGTAATGTTGAGAGATTCAGCCCGCTTACTGGTAATCGCATCCGTGGAATTTTTTGCAGTCAATAAAATCGCAAAAATGTTTTTAACGCAATTCTCGCAATTACTGGTGTTAGCTTTATTTAAATGATTGTCCAGATAAGTTTGTGTGAATACGTTAACCCGATCAGCGAGCCAGGGCTCTACTAAACACTGACCTCGTCTTTCAGCTTTCAGCAAAGTATCCATCAAGTCAGTCTTATCCACTAGCGAGCCATGAATATTTTCTTTCTCTTCATGAGGTTCAAAAGCGTATCGAAAATTTTCCATCAGCCATTCAATCTGATCTGGAAGTTCTCTCTTGATGGATGCAACTTCTTCCATCTTATTCTCAAGCCATAAATCGAGATGCTCCTGGTTTACAAATTTATAGTCTCCATGCGGATTCAAGTCGTATATATCACAGTCGTGTTTTTTGCCATTGCGAACTTTCCGTGTCTCATAGGGGCGACCTAAACCAGTATAATTATCTTTTTCAAGCTTTTTAAAATCTGGCAGGTTATCCAGCATTCGATTGTAGATTCCAAGCAATTGTGTTCTACGGGCTGCTTTATCTGCAGAAAAATAGGTATTCGTGAGAGCATCCAATTCTGGATGTTTCAAGTCGATTTTTTCCTTATTGTGTTTGTATTCAGAGAAGAAGAAATCAAGCCAACCTACCCAAACTCTATCTTGCACACTTGATAGATCGCCGACCTTATCCTCATTATGATTACCTTGCGCACCATCGCCGTGGCCATGGATGCCTGGGTTTACTTCAGAATTCATCCCGACGGGATTAATAACTTTAAAGTGGGTTGAGGTTTCGTGCTGTGCGATGAAGCCCTTGCTATTTCCTTCTTTGATAATCGGTGGTAAATAGTCAAAATAACCTTCTGGTTCATCCCAATTAATTGCTTTTAGAAGGCGATCGAAATCTCCCGGAACAGGATCAATTGTAAAAAGTTTTATATCGAGTGCAGGATTTTCAAAGTTGTGTAAAAGCTTATCTTTCATGGCATTATCTATGCCTTGATCAAGCTTTGAATCACCGATTAAAGCTGTTAATTTATCTTTTGTACTATTCCAGCCCATACTTCGACAACTTTTGCTTTCAGCAATAATGGATGCAAGCGGGCGCCGTTTCTTTGGATCAAGCGCGGCATCCGTTTTCAAGGTATCGAGAACACGTTGCAGTTCGTGTGCTAGAACCATACTTTCTGCCGCACCTCGGCTGAAACCAGAAATATTGATTTCGGTTTTTCCTTGTGCAATGGCATCGAGGGCTAAGAGTAAGGATCTTGCTATTCTGTCACCCGCTTCCTGCGCTGCGAGCCCTACACCATTAATCACATCAGCGGAGGATGAGTGGTAAGGATGGGGAGAATTAGCCGTTATTACAGCTTTTTCATTTTTATCTTCTAAAAGGGTAGTTAATTGTGCGGCGCAGGAAAGCGTATTGCCACGCGTGTAAAATTTGGGACCAAACGAAGACTGACAAGGACCCGGGACATAATCTACACCCGTCCCTAATAAGAATAAAAAGTGTCTCTTATCAGAATTGATTTGCTGATCTTGCTGGTTGCCAAGATTTGAAATTAGATTATCAAAATACGCACTCATACCACCCCCGTTAACTTGCTTATAGATTTAATATGCCTTGAATTGTCTCATCCCTCCCTTAAGACAGCATTAAAAACGCAATAATTAATTTTTGCATTTTTCCCTCAGCACCTCTCTCTTTATACACAGCCCATTTTATTTGTTCACAATTTGTTTATTTACAGCGGTTAATACAACAAATTATGTTCAATCAATGAGTTATTCTTACACATAACACTTAACACTATGATTAATAATATATATCTACTTGTGTCCATTTAATGGGCTTTTTGCGCGAACTCTTAATTCTAGGCGTTTCAAGTGAGTTGGCCATAGCTTATTAACAGACTTATCCACAGTTTCTGTGGATAGTTTACGAGGGCTAGTTAAGCCTCCCTTAAGGTTTGTAAAAAAAACTACCGCTGACTTCCGTATCGCTATATACTTTTTTCGGTTATGGAATAAGGATATTCACAACATGGAAGTGACGAATGTCATCAGCGTTTTAATCGTCATGGGACTCGTCTTTGCAGCGGCATTATACCGGCTCTCAAGAATGACCTGGACAGTGTTAATCGGCATAGCACTGCTAGCCATCACCGGCAACGGTTATTTGTCACCTGTACTACTGATTATTTTCTGGCTGATTTATCTTTTTGCAGCTTGTTTTGCAAATTTGCATGATTTGCGTCAGCGCTACCTCATCAAACCCTTATTAAAAAAACTGCAGGATAAACTACCCACTATTAGCAACACAGAACGCATCGCGATTGAAGCGGGGGATACCTGGTGGGAAAAGGAATTATTTTGCGGAAGTCCTGACTGGAAGAAGTTATACGACATTCCTCGTCCCAGCTTGTCAGAGGAAGAAGAACATTTTTTGAATCATCAGGTGGAGCATCTTTGTTCGTTGTTGAATGATTGGGAAATCGTCTTTAATGACCACAACTTGTCGAATGAAGTCTGGGAATACCTTAAAAAAGAAAAATTTTTCGCCATGGTGCTGCCTAAGGAATACGGTGGCTTAGGATTTTCAGCACTGGCTCATTCAACTGTGGTGACAAAACTTGCGACCAAAAGCATTAGTGCGGCGGTGACTACCATGGTACCGAATTCGCTGGGGCCGGGTGAGTTGTTAGTCCGTTATGGAACAGAAGAACAAAAAAAATATTATCTCCCACGTCTCACTTCCGGCACGGATATTCCCTGTTTTGCCTTAACTGCCCCCGATGCGGGCAGTGATGCAGGTGCTATTCCTGATACCGGCATTATTTGCCGCGGTCAGCATGAAGGCAAAGAAATCCTGGGTATTAGAGTGAGTTGGGACAAACGCTATATTACGCTTGCACCGGTTGCAACTTTACTCGGTCTTGCGATTCACGTTTACGATCCGGATCATTTACTCGGAAATAAAACCAATGTGGGCATTACCTTATGTCTCATTCCCGTCTCTCATCCTGGTGTGGAAACAGGTTTACGCCATCTGCCCATGTTTACGGCATTCATGAATGGACCTACTCGCGGCAAGAATGTGTTTATTCCACTGGACTGGATTATCGGTGGTACCAGCATGGCAGGGCAGGGTTGGCGCATGCTGATGGAATCACTTTCGCTTGGCCGTTCCGTTTCATTGCCTGCTCTCTCAACGGGTTGCAGTAAGGTTGCCTTTCGTGCAACCGGTGCTTATGCAAGAATTCGCAAGCAATTTAATACAGCAATCGCATCTTTTGAAGGCGTGGAAGAAAGTCTGGGTAGAATTGCAGGCTTAACTTACATGCTGGAAGCATGTCGTATCATGACAGCGGGAGCGGTGGATCAACACATTAATCCCTCTATTGTTTCTGCCATCGCGAAACTTCACATGACTGAAATGTGTCGTCGTGTTGTCTCATCTGCTATGGATATTCATGCAGGACAAATGATACAAACTGGCCCGCGCAATATTCTCGCCAATCTCTATCTCGCCATTCCCATCAGTATTACTGTGGAAGGCGCGAATATTTTAACGCGTAATTTAATTATTTTTGGGCAGGGAGCGATTCGTTGTCATCCGTATATTCTGAAGGAAATTGAATTAATCACGGCATCTCAACCTTCCATTAAAAAACTGGACAGCGTTCTTATGTCGCATGTTGGATTTTTTGTGGGGAATTTTTTAAGATGTTTTGCTTACGGCATCACGGGCGGGCGGTTTATTTTTTCTTCCGCTAAAAATAAAAAAATAAAAAAATGCAAACAGCAATTAACACGTATGAGTGCAGCACTTGCACTGCTTTCAGATGCAAGTCTGATTGTATTGGGCGGTAGTCTTAAACGTCGCGAGCGGGTTTCTGCGCGTTTGGGCGATATCATGAGTCATTTGTATATCGCATCAACGGTGTTGAAATATTATTATGATCATAAAAATCCTGCTGCGGATCTCGATTACGTACAATGGTCAATACAGGAATGCCTTTATAAAATCCAAATGGCATGCAATGCTTTGCTGCATAATTATCCGTATCGCGGATTAGGGAAATTACTCAAATGGATTATTTTCCCATTTGGCGCAGCGTATCAACTTCCGTGTGATAAATTGCAGAATAAGTTAGTGGAGCAAATGGTCACACCTTCTGAGCTTCGTGATCGTATCACCCAATATTGTTATTTAAGTCATCAGGACAATGATTTAATGACGCGCCTTGATCTTGCCTTGGCACAAATCAACGTCATTGATCCTCTGCAGAAAAAATTGCAAAAAGCCTTGCGTGATGGCCATGTGTCCAATGCCTTTGAATTTAGCGAGCGTATTCAATACGCACAAGAAGCAGGTGTATTGAGCGCGGAAGAAGCGCGTTTATTAACCGAATTTGAAGTGTTGCGAAAGGAAATCATTCAGGTGAATGAGTTTTCATTTGATTTGAAACAAGTGATTGTTTAGTGCGTCAGGGAGAAAACATGACAGAAAAATCCACTACGTTTATGCGGGATGTTTACATTGTAGATGGTGCACGCTCACCATTCTTAAAAGCCAAAGGCAAGCCTGGGCCATTTTCTGCTTCAGATCTCGCAGTCAATGCTGGAAAGGAATTATTGCAGCGCCAACCTTTTTCTCCAACAGAATTAAATGAAGTCGTCGTGGGTTGTGTTATGCCTGGTATGGAAGAAGTGAATATTGGGCGTGTTGTTTCCTTGCGTCTTGGTTGTGGAAAATCCGTACCTGCTTATACCGTACAGCGTAATTGCGCTTCTGGTATGCAATCACTGGATAGCGCGGCAAAAGATATTGCAAGCGGACGTTATGATCTGGTATTGGCGGGTGGAACGGAAGCCATGAGCCATGCACCCATAGTGTTTAATGAAGGCTACACAAACTGGCTTGCCAATGTGATGAGTGCAAAAGACTGGAAAAGCAAAACAAAAGCCTGGGTTGGATTTAGGCCATCTTATCTGAAGCCAGTGATTGCATTACTCAAAGGATTGACTGATCCCGTCGTCAATCTGTCCATGGGACAAACGGCTGAGAATCTTGCTTATCGTTTCAATATCACACGTGAGGAAATGGATCAGTTTGCATTGGAAAGTCATCAATTAGCAATGGCAGGACAAGAAAATCATCACTTTGCTGAAGTGCTTTCCATTTATGGAAAACGTGGAGATTTTTATTCCGCAGATGATGGCATACGTCGTGAAACTTCGATGGATAAACTGGCTTCACTCAAGCCGTATTTTGATAAAAAATTTGGGAATGTGACTGCGGGAAATAGTTCGCAAGTCTCAGATGGTGCGGCACTATTATTATTAGCAAGCAAGCATGCAGTTGAAAAATATCATTTACCCATACTTGCAAAAATTGTGGATGTTCAGTGGGCAGGTGTTGATCCTGCTGAGATGGGATTAGGCCCTGTTTATGCCACGCATAAATTACTGCAAAACCAGCAATTAAAAATGGATGAAATTGATTACTGGGAAATCAATGAAGCTTTTTCAGCACAAGTCATTGCATGTTTGCGTGCATGGGAAAGTGATGAGTATTGTCAAAAGAATTTAGGTCTCGAGCGCGCACTTGGCACAATTGAAAGATCCCGATTAAATGTGGATGGCGGCGCCATTGCCATTGGCCATCCGGTTGGGGCGAGTGGAGCACGCATTGTGCTGCATCTCATTGAAGTGTTGCGACGACAACATGCCAAAAAAGGTATTGCTACCATTTGTATCGGTGGTGGACAAGGTGGCGCAATGTTAATTGAAAATGTTTCCGAGGTGTAATATGACTACTCTCCCAACTTACAAAAACTGGCGTCTCGAAACAGATTCGAATCATATTTTATGGGTGTGTTTTGACAAGGAAAATTCCTCGGTTAACACTATTGATCGCGAAGTCATGGAAGAGTTTGCAAACATTCTTGATTATTTGGCCAATGATACTATGCATCAGGGTGTTATTCTTGCTTCTGCGAAAAAGAATGGTTTTATTGCGGGTGCAGATATTTCACAATTTACGAAATTTAAAGATATTCAGGAAGCAACATTTGTATTAACACTGGGTCAGGAAATTTTAAATCGCCTTGAAGCATCTAAGTTACCTGTCGTTGCCATGATAGAGGGTTTTTGTCTCGGCGGTGGTCTTGAGCTTGCACTTGCTTGTCATTATCGTGTTGCAGAAGAAAGTTCGAAAACGCGGCTTGGATTGCCGGAAGTTAAATTAGGCATTCATCCAGGTTGGGGCGGCACGGTTAGATTGCCGCGTTTGATTGGTTCACCAGCAGCACTGAATTTAATTTTGAATGGTCATACCATTAGTGGAAAAGCGGCAGCCAAATTGGGATTGGTGGATGCGGCCGTACCAAAAAGGCAGTTAGTGCATGCAGCAAAATATTATATATTGAAACAACCGCCGCACCACAAGGCAACTTTTTTGCAAGGGCTTTCCAATCAAACCATTGCCAGACAAATCATTGGCGCTTACATTCGAAAGCAAGTCCAATCAAAAGTGAATCCTTCACATTATCCCGCTCCTTTTCATGTTCTCGATAACTGGGAGCATATGGGTGTAGACAGTCAGGCTGCATATGAGCGTGAAGCAAAAAGCTGCGGTAAATTATTTTTCAGCGAAACTTGCCAAAATCTGGTTCGTGTTTTCTTTTTGCAAGATCGTTTAAAAAGTCTTGCAAAGGATAGTTCGTTTTCACCAAAGCACATACATGTTATCGGCGCAGGTACGATGGGCGGCGATATTGCTGCTTGGTGCGCAGTGCAAGGATTAACCGTCACACTGCAAGATCTGGAACCGCGTTTTATAGCTCCCGCAATAAAACGTGCGCATGCTTTATTCAAAGAAAAATTAAAAGAACCGTATCTTGTGCAAAAAACCATGGACCATCTTATTCCTGATGTTGAGGGGAATGGCATTGCAAAAGCAGATATGATTATTGAAGCCGTCATTGAAGATCTCGCTGTTAAGCAAGCCACATTTAAAATGATTGAATCCAAAGCAACACCTCAGGCGATATTGGCAACCAATACTTCCAGCATTCCGCTGGATGAAATCAATACGGTTTTACGGCAGCCGGAACGTTTAATTGGTATTCACTTTTTTAATCCTGTGGCAAAAATGCAATTGGTTGAAGTAGTGAAAGGCGATAGGACAAGTCAGAAAGTCGTTGATAAAGCGATTCAGTTTGTACGCAAAATTGATAGATTGCCATTGCCTGTGCGGAGTACCCCTGGATTTCTGGTGAATCGTATTCTCATGCCGTATTTATTGGGCGCGATGGAGTTGATGAAAGAAGGTGTGCCCATGACTGCAATCGATAAAGCCATGAAAAATTTTGGCATGCCTATGGGACCTGTTAGCCTCGCAGACACAGTGGGTCTGGATGTGTGTTTGTCAGTTGCAAATTATCTGGGGAAATATTATGGCAAGCAAGTGCCGCAGCAATTAATTGCATTAGTAGATCAGCATAAATTAGGTAAAAAAACCGGAGAGGGATTTTACAAATACGATAAACGCGGCAAACAAATTAAACCGGCAGGAGTTCATTATGAAAAGCCACTGGAAGATATTGCAAAACACCTTGTCTTGATTATGTTGAATGAGGCATTTGCATGTTTGCGCGAAGGGGTAGTGGAAGAGGCTGATTTACTGGATGCTGGCATGGTGTATGGAACAGGGTTTGCGCCATTTCGCGGCGGCCCGATTCATTATGCAAAATCGCAGGGTATTAATGAGTTGTACCAGCAATTTGTGAAACAGCAAGAGGCAAAGGGGGAGAAGGTGGAGGTGAAAGATTGGGAGACGACGGAGGTATGAGATAACGCGGGTTTAAATGAGAGGAAGTCTGTATGCCAGATTGGGTATATCAGTTGCCGGATGCCGGTATATTTTTGTTGATGATTGTTATTACTGTTTCTTTTTCATTATTTTTTATCATCATAAATAAATTTTTTAAATTTTATTTATTATCTTATAAAAATAATACTGCCATAGCGAGTGTCGCTTCACTGATTGGAATTATATATGGCGTATTGGCAGGTTTTACTTGTTTGTATTTACTTTCAAGTCAGGATAATGCAGCTCAAGCTGCATTAAGTGAAGGTGTTGCTGCTGCGAATATTTATCGTGAAAGCAAATGGTTAAATGGACCTGTGAAAGACTCGTTGCAAACACTGTTAAAAAAATACATGCATAATGTTGTTACTGAAGAATGGCCTGCCATGACGCAAGGAAAAGATGTAGGTGTACAAAATGGCCTGATTATTTTAAAAATGTCTGATCTACTCCATACTTATCCCATTCACAATCAAGCTGACCTTATTCCAGTTAATGCATTATTACAAGACTTTGCTGCTCTCTATAAAGGACGTCGGGAAAGAATTGAAATGGGTGGGGCGCAATTGAGTATAGAAATCTGGATTGTGATTATCCTGAGTACATTTCTCATTATCATCATCAATTATGCATTTCGCATGAATTTTAAATTGCATCTATTTAGCCTGACTGTGTTTGCTGTGATGGCATCATCTGTTTTATTTTTATTGACGACACTGGATCGTCCTTTTCAGGGTGAATTTATTGTGGAACCTGATGCGTTATTAAGTGTTATGAAATTGATAGATGAGG
>Ga0206990_1072_pt1 | contig 22044 bp, 12 predicted proteins | sample Alteio_BWMinCont_8_FD_153283 | JGI IMG/M metagenome (GOLD analysis project Ga0206990, IMG submission 153283) | Enriched cells from forest soil in Barre Woods Harvard Forest LTER site, Petersham, Massachusetts, United States -... | ecosystem: Environmental > Terrestrial > Soil > Temperate forest >... | reverse complement strand
CATGAGGGCTTTCTCGTTATCTGTTAATTATTACATCGACGGTTGGATAGTTTCCCGAGATATTCTGCAAAGGAAAAGGAGCAAATTGCTTCTGACCTTGTGGTATAAGTCCCCACAGAGTCGGCGCAGGAAAAGGTATGAGGGGATCGCTTGCTTTGACATCAGGCTCTAATGTTCTAAGTACGCCACTCTTGCCATTGGTCAGATCAAGAAGTGTGAGAGTAGTGTCATTCGGTGATTTTCCACCGGGGTAATTATAATTATCTTTAGCTGACTTCGTATCCTTCGAATCTACATTATTAACATACCCTAAGAAGGTATATGTAGGCGGCGATGTAACCGAATCTACTGTCCACACTCCATATCGCCAGGTCGTAGGCAGGAATGGAAGCGGGTCCGGCGATAAGCCCGGACTGGTCGTATTAGGATCGCTGGCATTCATTAAATAGACTTCTCCGGTATATTTAGTCGGGGTCTTCGGAGAAGATGCAAGTGTAGCAACCCCGGAGACCTCCGATTGTAACGTCCCGAATACCTGGTCTATATCGGCACGAAGTGTTGTCGTCCCTGTGCTTTTCTGACCGGTTACTATCCCGAAAAGATAATATGCCGTTGGTGCAGCGCCGATGCTATCTGCATTTTCGACGGATAATTCGACATTCGCTATTAATGAAAAATCCACTCCGACCCTATTTCTTGCCCCCGCTACATCAAGACCGATAATTCCACCGATATCATTCACGGTAAATGTAGAGATCAGCTTGGATTTAAATGTTCCGTGCATCGGCGGATGCGGCAATGGGGCAATACTTCCCGGCGGGACTTCTGCCCAAAACGCATATATTTCACCCGGACGGTTTGGTTTGATATTATGAAATGTAAAAGAAATCGATTGAGCAGGCGGAGTCGTAGGGCTTTTACAACTACCCAGACCCAGCGACAAACACAATACGGCAAAAAGAATACGCTTTTTCATATATTCATAAAGACACATTTTTATGAAGAAAAGTGACAATGAGGATATAAAAACACAGTGACTAAATGTGGGGAAGACTTAACAATTTCTTAACAATTTGGTAATAATTCGGTAACATTGGTTTTGTATTTTTGTGCGTCGCCCGACTTACCGAAGTCCCCCTTCCCCAAGCCGCTCAACATTATAAAATCGAGATCGCATTCGGAGTTTCTACCTATACGAATGTACAATTGACCTTCCGCGATAATCTCGGAACATCCGGGCATTTGCGGGGAAACCCTATGTCGCTTGGGTTGATTCTTCAAATAATCTTTTGTTTATGGAATTAGGTTTCTAAAAATCAATGACAATCATAAAATATTCTTTCCCATTTTTATTCCTTATACTTGGATGTTCATTTAATTCAAATCCAAATATATTTGGGGGCTTACTTGTAGATAGTATATATATAAACTAGGTGCTGCACTAATAAAAACGACTGACGGTTCTCTATGGACAACGGACTCTGTGCATACAGGGATAATTCACATTTCAAAAATTGACTCTGTTCAAGACGATCCAAGTCCCTGTATAGGTTTTCATACAATAATTGGCTCCTTTAGTTTTACGGCAATAAGAATTGGAGCAAAAACTACGGCTGATACGATTCATATAGAAAACGGTGTGATAACGCGTGTCGAAAATAGATAGGTAGTAATGAAGTATTTTTTTGTTTGCTTTTCTTTCATATTGTATTATAAGAAATTTTCTCCCAGAATTATATCTTTTTTCCTCCGGCTAAAGTCCGGGGCTACTACTATGTCGTCCCATTCGCATTCGCTCAGGGCAGGCTCTTTCAGGTCTAGAAACACAGCTGGGAACCCTCACCCTGCCCTCTCCCTGAGTACAGGGAGAGGGTTTTTCGGTCACTAAGATTATTCATATTCATATACAAAAAATCTTTCTTCATTTTTCAATAAATATTCCATGAGAATATTGCAAAATTTGAAAATATTTCGTATATTTGTACTCAAAAGTTCATGCAACATTCCTTTTCCATGCGTTTTTGGGATTTACAGGTGTAGGGTTTTTAAAAAATTAGTTGCGTTTACAAATAACTACTAATTGTTTATCGTCACTATTTCTGAACAAAGAAAAAATTACGCTGTCTGTGCTAGGTGTAAAATATAAACCATCATACATCACATTAATTTCGCCAATATTACTTACTATTTTTGTTGTATATGAGTGGTAAGCATCCTTTAGATCGGGAAGGTAATAATGCTGCCCGGTTAAAGTTAACAATTCATTCGTTGAATCATTTTTAACGGTTCCAATTAAAAGAGAATCCGTTTCGGATAAAATTGCTGTGCAAGGGAATGTTGTACTATCCTCAGTAATCGACCAGGTTCCATAAAAGGTACCCGATGCAACGTAAAAACGGCCCCCGGGACGATAATCAGGATTGCCAGTAGAATCAACATTATTCCCAGGATTGGTACCATTTACTGATTTGCATCCCACCAGAATCATCAAAATTAAGGCTAGAAGTATTTTCATAATGCCAATAAAGGTATATACAGCATAAAACACATGAGAAAACAAAAGGGTGCGTAGAACCAACAATCTCGGCTAGCTTTCAGAGCTTTCGCTTTGTCAAGTATAAATTCTTAGCTCTTAATTGTGGAGCGGGGAACCCTCACCCTGCCCTCTCCCTCAGGGAGAGGGTTTTTCGGTCACTAAGATTATTCATATTTATATATAAAATATAAAAAATCTTTCTTTATTTTTCAATAACTTACAAGATATTTTCAATAAATATTCCATGAGCACCTTGCAAAATTTGAAAATATTTCGTATATTTGTACTCAGAAGTTCGTGCAACCTTCCTTTTCCATGTCGTTTTTGGGATTTACAGGAGTATGGATTTTTTACTATAAATAGGGCACGCGCAGCGTGCCCCTACGGATTGTTCATTGAAAATTTATTAAATTGAGCGGGGAACCCTCACCCTGCCCTCTCCCTGAGTACAGGGAGAGGGTTCTAAAAGGCTCCATGAGTACATGGGCGAGGGTTCTTAGTAGAGAGATTTCTTGTAGACCCTGTAGGTTTTGTACTTTTTTCCGTTCATCATTTCGCAGGCCCGGTTCATGGCGTCGTTATCTTCGAGGATCCAGGAGGCTTCGCCGAATTTGTAGCCTTTCGCTTCGGCGGCTTCGATGGTTTTGCGGTAGAACATTGCGTCAACGCCCCTGCCGCGGTATTCTTTGGCAACGCCTAAGACGAGAATGCGGATGGTATCGATTGCTTTCTTTTTTGTCAGCAAATTCCATAATGCGACCGGAAGATTCATCATGCCGCGCGGAATTCTCGGGCCGGCAGCGAATGCCTGATTGGCGTCCGGAAGCGAAAGAGCAAAACCGATCGGCTCGCCATTTTTTTCGGCGAAGAAAATAAAGGAAGGATCGTAGATCTGCTTTAAATCCGCAGCAAGAAAATCGAACTCCTCATCGGTCATCGGCACAAATCCCCAGTTCTTTTCCCATGCCGAATTATAGAGGTTCTTGATCCGCGCGACTTCATTCGTAAAATCGTTCTTATTGAAAGACCTGATCGTAATTCCGGCGCGCTTCTGCATTGCCTCGGTAACGCGGATAAGTTTTTCGGATCGCGACGTATCGGTTGAAAGCAGCCATGCGAAAAGATCTTTTGCCTTGCTATAACCGTTCTGCCCGATCAGATCGATATAATATTTCGGATTGTAGGTCATCAGCAGAATGGGCGGACGGTCGAAGCCTTCGATAAGAAGTCCGGCTTCATCGTTGGTCGAAGGATTAAGCGGACCGAGAACTTCCGTCATACCGTTACTGCGCAAATAATGTTCGGCAGCTTCGAAAAGTTTTGCGGCAACCGTTTGATCGTTCACACATTCAAAAAAACCGAAGAAACCGGTTTTATCGTTGTGAAAGGAATGATGATTTTGGTTGATGATGGCGGCAATGCGCCCGAGAATTTTGCCGTTATCTTCGGCGAGAAACCAGGCAACATCGGAATGCTTATAAAAAGGATTTTTCTTTTCATCGATGAGTTTCATCCGGTCCATCTCGAGCGGTGGAACCCAGTTCGCATCGCTTCCATAAATATCCCACAGAAAGCGCACGAATTTTAGTTTGTCGGATTTTGAAGAGATCTGGCGGATGGTGAGAGACATAGATACTATCTATTTAGAAGTTTAGCCGCTGCCTGAATTGCCGTATTTTCTTTTTCCGAAAGTTTCACGGTTTTATCGATTGCATTATCGACCTGATACTGCCCGGCGGAAATTTTGCTTTCATAGTCGAGATATTTTTCATTGGCAGATTTATCGGTATTGAACGTAACGTCATTTCCGGTGCGCGTCATCGGTACCGTCTTCAAAAAAGTAAGCGCTTTGCGAATATCGGTGATCATCAGCGAAAGCCATTGCGTATAATTTTTGAACCCGAGTGATTCTTCGCGGTATGCGATCAAAAAATCTTCGAGCGATTTTTTTTCATCGTCCCGGCTCATCATTTTTTCCAGAAGCCGGATGCTATCGGAAACCACATGCAAATGTTGTCCTAATTGCTGGCGCAGCGATTCGAGAAACCGCAGATATTTTCCGACCTGAACCAGATTATGTGCAAAATGCACAGAGTCCATGCTCTGCGGAGCAAGCGGCTGCATGGCATCGAGTTCTTTCTGTAGTCCCTGAAGGCGCTGGTTACGGTCATTCACCGACCGGATCGCTCCGAACATGCAGTCAAGCGCCTTAAAGCGGACATTGGCGGGCGTATCTTTAGGTTGGGCAATACCAGGTTGCGGGAGAAAATGTACTGCCGCCACAAAGAAGAAAATTGCACCAAGTAAACTTCTCACTTTTTCAGTTCATCTTTTATTAAGTTTCCCGTACGCTTTTTGCATCACCGAACTGGCGTCAATACTCGCTTTCTGCGATGCCGCACCTGCCGTTACTAATCTTTTCTGACTTTTTTCCACATCTGTGATGAGTTTATTATACTCATCGTATTCCAGTTTATCGGTGAATTGAAGTTTCTTATCGACAATTGTAACCTTCGATGTTTCCAGATAGGTCAATGCCTTCACAACATTAGTAAAGACCTTCGTCAGTTCCAGCGTGTACCTATCAAAAGTATTTTGATCCAATTTATATGCATCGAGAAAGTCTTCCATGAATGCTGCCTTCAATCTTTTGGGCATAAGGTTTTTCAATTCCGTGACCGTATCTACGGTAGCCTGCATAAGTTGTTTACTTAACTCGCGGTAGACGTCCAAATAATCAAGAAAATCCTTGATCTTTTCTTTGTTCTTCGGAATAATATCTTTTGTGAGCGAAGGTACATCGAGGGCTTTGAGAGCATTGACTTTTGCAAGTTCTTCATTGAATCGCTGTGCCCGGATATTCAAAGATGCCATCGTACTATCGATAAGAGCCGAGCCTCGGGCATTGGCAATATCAACAGGATCCTGGGCATATAATGATAAAGTACTGAAAAGAACAATCGAAGAAAAAATAGCCGAAAATAAACGAATCATTGAATTAATAATAAATTAAGAGACTATATATACAAAGGAAGCGAAGAAAAATATCCCGCTAAAAAGTATACGTCATGCGGGCAGTAGGTATAAATCCAGTCATACCATTAAGATAGCGGCTTTGGCGCAGCTCGCCTTCTAAATGGATAGCCGAATTATGATCTTTTGCAAGCAGTGCAGCATCAATCGCGGAAAGAATCCGATTAAGAATAAGTCCGTACAGAAAATCGTTGGCAACCTCGAACTGATGGTTCATATCTGCGCGCATATTTGCAGCATTCTGGTATTCAGCGGAATGCAGAGGATTGCCGTCAACATTATCCTGCCACCCCGGTGTAAATTGAATATACTTAGAGATAACCTCATAATAATCCTGCGAGCCTTTTGTAGGTAAATTATGACTGAAATTAGCGAAAAAATATCTGAGAGAATCCTCCGCTAAATTGATCTGTGAAAAGTCATTGGCATTGGAAATATGGTATGTTTTCCCCGCCAGTGCGAGAAGGGAATTCAACGTATCGGCATATCTTTGCGGCGACCAATAAGTATCCGAATAATTCTGGAATGCAGTATATGCATTGTTTCCACTCGTAATATAATGGAAATGACCATACCATAGACCTGCGTCCACCACAGTTAAAATTATGCCTCTCCATATCTGATCACCGACATAGTATTCCCCCAAACCCGGAAGAATACACGAAAGGATTCCGGCGAGGAATCCATTCTTATGAGAACGAGTAATAACTTTTTCTCCTTCGAGACCGGGAATATTATCTTTTTGCGGAGAGGTTTCTTGCGAAGAAAAAAAAGTTTCTTCCAGCGGGACAGACCGCAATCCATCCGAACTACATGGGACCGGCCGGACCGAAGTCCCTTCGGGCTCTCCTTCTTGCCGAAATTGCGCCGCAGCTTTCCCGACCGGCGAAAAGCCAATAGCAAAAAAGAGCGCGAAAAGCGCGCTCCATTTCAAACAATATTCTTTTTGCCGTTTCAAAATGATCCCACTCTAACTCAAAGACTATTGCAATGCAAAAAAATTACCACACGATTCCAAGACTGAACCTCAGTGTATTTGCAAGCGGAGAATCTTCCTGATATGAATCAATGTAACTGAAATCAAAATTATATACGTCGTATTTCAATCCTGCGCCGAACGTCAGGTAACGCCTGCCGCCAACGGCAGATCCTTCGGTATAATACCCGGCGCGTAATGCAAGCAGCTTTGCGTACCAATATTCGATACCCGCCGAAAGCATAAAAGATTTTCCGGTATTGGCATCCCATGCCGTGACGAATGATTTCGGCAGATTATCCGATAAGCCCGTCGTTGTATCGCGATGAACAAGTAATTTACCAACATCGACAGCGAGCATCAAGTCGTTGTATTCGTCTTTGATGAACTTATAAGAAGTACCGACCCGCAACAAGGTTGGCAACGGATCTGCTTGCTGAACGTCAACATATTTTACTTTTGGACCGACGTTGGAAATATCGAAACCAACGGCAAGGCGGTTAGCAAGTTCTTCAATATAGGTCGTATCGGGACGCCACATTGCACTGACATCAAAACTGACCGATCTTCCGATACCCGTCTGTTTTTCCTGCCCGACAGCGATCGGCGAAAGTGACGATTGAATATAGCGGACATTCCCGCCGAATCCCCATTCCGGCGAAAGCTTGGTCGCATAGGCAAGCGCAATAGAATATTCGAACGAATGGAAAGTACCAAGCGGATCCGGGGAAGATTCCGTTGTATAAATAAATTGGCCCAAATTCAGAAATATGATCTGAGCGCCGATCGTACCTCCGAATTGCTGTTCGTCATTCCATTTGAACGTGGCATATTCATAATACAAATCGCTGTTGAATTGCGGCAGCCATTGCGCATGGGTCAGGTACACTTCTTTCCCTGTCTGGAACGCAAGGCCTGCGGGATTCCAATAAATAGCATTGGCATTATCGCCGACACCGGTTCCGACTTCGCCCATACCGCCTGCGCGCGCATCGGGTGAAATAAGTTGAAAAGGAACAGCCGTCGTCGTTGTTTGAGACCGGACTTCACCAAGAGAAAAAACTCCAGCGAGAATGCCGATGATTACTCGATAAATAGTACGTTGCATTATATTCTCCTATAAAAAATTTATATTATTGTCCTCGTACGATCAGGAATTTCCCGCCTGAAATTGTTTGAGTACCTGTAAGCCGTTCTTGTGCCATAACGCGGTACATATACGTCCCATTCGTGAGCAAGGCGCCGGAATCATCCTTGCCGTCAAATGGAATACTCACAGAATTCTGCGAGATACCTAATGCCGATAGGGTACGAACTTGCTGCCCGATAACGGTAAAAATCGTGATCGTTACATCGACCGGGCTTTCCGGAGATGCGGGCTGTAAAAAAGTAAACGTTGCTCTGTCATTGGTTACCGGATTCGGTATGATCTCGGTATTATATAACGAATACGGCTGATCGGCCCGGGCCGTAAACTGAACTTCGGCAAATGCCGGATTATCGAGCGCATCGAAAGCCCGGACATGCAGCGTATGCGTGCCTGCCGGAAGCACAGCCTGCTGTTGCGATGTGCCGACCTGGTAATTATCCTTTTGCGATACATACGTCGAAGCAAAGTCGATCGCCCCGGCTGTAGAATCGTCCGTCCATCCGATAAAAGAATGCCCGATACTTGAGGTGGAACTGTTAAGGCCGTTCGGAGCTGAAACATCGACGATAATCAATGAATTGACCGGAACGACGTCACCCGATTTAAACGCTCGCGAACCGATATATGGAATTATTTTCGGTCCCTCGCTGGGAGAAGTATGTGAAGTGTCAACGCCGAAAACTTTGATATTATGAGTCACTCCAAGCGCAGTCTGAAAATTATCCGAGGCTGCATACATGCTGATTTTTGCATTATTCGTATCGAACTTTATATCCTTTGGTACAATAAAAGTCGTACGGAACCTTCCGCCGGTTATCGTTGAACTGCCTCGATAGAGTATCGGACCGTCGATACTCCAGGTATCTGTTATCGGGGGATAATGTGCATCAAGGAATGTCGATGTTGCAGAAACCTGGGACGGTGCATCGAAAAGTGTGACCGATACATTACCGTTAAAATTCCCATCTATATCCGAGCCATCGCAGCTATTTGAAATATGACCGGATATTGTAAGCTGGGATAATGCAGAAATCGTGTGAGGGGCTGTCGATTCACTAAATGGAACTCCATCGATAGAATCAACAGTAACATATTGCCGGGGAAAAATTACTCTTTGGGCCGGATCGCCCATGATGTAAAAGAGTTCGGCTTCCGAACCGACAGTATTAGCGACGATATACGCATCGCCGATCGGAGCCGATCCGGTTAATGCGTCACATGGAAAATTAAAAAGAGTCTGATAGAACGTCGGCGCTGTCGCATCCGGCGAAACAGAACGGCATGTCCCAAGAGATGCAATTGCACCTCCATCGGCTTTAGTAATCAACTGAACGCCGCCGGATATCGGCGACTGATAATTATCGTAGCGGCTGAAATCGCACGTTGCCGTTGTGACAAATGCAAGCTTGTTGAAATTCGTTAGTTTATTAATTGTTGCCGGAACAGTCAGAACCGACTCGTGAGCCCAGACGACCGGATTACCATGTCCTACCCAGGAAATAACCGCTGAACCGGAGTTAAATGCATCGACGATCGCGTTTTCCACTTCCGGCTTTCGCCTTCCGGCGGCAGTAAAAACATTCGGATATGCTACTTCGAATATGTCATTCTGTAAGATTCTCGGAGGCATATAGACGATCTCTTCCTCTGTATTGGCAAAATGATCGAGAAGATCCGGATCCACTAATCCGTCCGGACCGTATCGGTCATCGGCGATAAATGAAGCCCGGGTTCGCCAATCACCCATATCACTCGATGTTTCGTACTTAATGACTTTCGTAACGTATGCGTTGGCCTCATCGTCACTATGAACGGTCACCCTCCCGACGGCCACATTGATCGCATCTGAATTGGGCGTAAGACGCACAAAGAATGCATCCTCGGGGATATAGGTCGGCTGCGTCGTTCGTAATTCCTGCGGAGAGAGACTCGAAACCGGTGAACCTCTCCAAAGTTCGTAGATCGGTACACCGACTGAAAGTTGAGTAGTCTTATTTCGATAATCGCAATGCCCGTTTGCAAATAGCGTCAGGAAAACCGGCTTCGTTGTATTATTGGCAGTGGTATGGCGGAACATATAGGCCATAAAATCCCTGATGGCGGAATAATCCGTCGAACCGTATCCGAACTCCCGGTATATATCATCGGTCGTCACGACGGCAACCGTCAATGGCGGCGTGGCCTGCCCGCCCATTTGGCGCTGTGTTGCAAGTTTGTTGGCCGCATCAAGATATTCTTTCGGAGTGACGATAATTTCTTCGGCTCCCGTTTGACAAATTCCATCATGTAAGGAAAGCGAACCTGTTGCTGTAATGGATGGCGATTTTAACGAAGCAGGATTGAATGCAATGAATTGTTTGAAGCCGTTGGCGTCGCCTTGTATCTGAACGTTCATCGCAGAGCCGCTGGCAAATCCGACTTTAACAGGATTCCACGGATTGCTGACATTCCATGCTTCACTGCCAGATGCACCGGTAAAATTATAACTTAAGGCCCTGCCATCGGCAAGAACATAGAACGGTATCTGTCCGCTCGTAAGATCTGCAGTACGACGGTAAAATATCTCGACGAAATCAAGCCAGAATTGCGCGTCCAACTCATCGGTAGTCGCCGAGAGTACAAGAGAATTATGCTGCGCCTGCAACATATTGCTAACCAGGAACTCCGATTCCCAATTCCGAGCTGTCCATACATCATTACCGAATGTAACCGTATAATTATTAATGATCGGATTCAGATTAGTACCATTAACGGCAAGATTGAATGTTGCCGGCGTTTGCGCATACATATTAAAAGCCGGACGCATTACTGTTGAATCTGAAGTATAACCCGGCAAATCAGGAAGCGACACAGTTACGGTTCTTCCGTTCGGAACGTCCTCTCCGACAAATTCACGGCTGATACCGGGATCTTCGAAGCGCTCTTCATCTTCATGGATAGCCACAACAGGAACGGTGTTTTGCTGAACCGGGGAAACAACATTTGCCGAAAGCGCCTGAATAGTCTTTGGCGACGAGCCCCAGGCTTTCAGGAGGTAATGACCGGAAGTCGTAAAAGGATTGAGTAAATGGTAGAGCGAATATAAGGGCGTCTGGCCGCCTTCGGGGTAATAATACCATTCATTATTTCCCGGATCGTAGAAGCGGATCTCATTTAAAGAGCCATCTCCGTTTTTCACTACGTCGATTGCGCATTCATGCAATTCCCCCGAAGCGCTATCCGGATCTTCGGGAACAGTTGCTCCGCCATAACCAAAAAGTTGAATTGCCGAAGGATCGGGATTGGCAATGCCGGCCTGAGCAAGCTGGCTTGCCGTTATATGATAAACGCCCTGATCGTTCGTGGTGACTATTGCCCATTTCTCATTCGTCGAAAGAGTGGAACTCTGCTTATACGAAAAAGAATTTGATGCAATAGCCTTCGTTACCTCACTTGCTGCCGAGTGATAAAACCCGGGAATATTTCCATTCGCAAAAAGTCTTTGAAACAACTCTGCTTCCTGCTTCCCTGCCGAATAATTATTTGTTACCGGAGCATCGGCAAAAGTAATCTTTACCGTCATTGCTTTCAGGAGCCGGAGTGTGTTTGTATTCGCATCGAATTGAACGGGACTCAGGCGAAGCTCCCGGGTATAAGCCGTCCGGTATACCGAAGATACGCCAAGCGAAACGAGAGCACTCTTACTATATGAATAATAATGTGACGGATCTTTGAGATAATGTGGGAGCGCCGTTTTAAATTCATCCTGCGAGAATGTCCATTTCGGAAGCGGCGCGAGTGTTGCCACGCGAGCCGGTTCATATTCCTCTTTGATTATTTCGAACTGCGGTTCGTCTTTTGAAGGAGCGAGAAGTTCGACCGGAATCCATTCGGCAGCCGGAGATCCTGGCAGCAAACCTTTTGTCGTACCGCCGGAAACGGAAATGTGCTCGTAACTCGCACCCGTTTTTTCATCGGTGACGGTACGGATCGTATAATGGGGGTGAACGGAAATAACAACTTCTTTAGCAGTCGCCGATATGATGGTATAGGCAGGATTCTGAGCAAGCGCGCTTGCACAAAAAATAGCAGTGATAAAAACTGCCAGCGGAAGGGGGATCCGCAGAGAAAGATGATATGATCTATAGTTATTTCTACGCATAAACGTGTTCTGGCTCTTGTAAAAAAACGAGCCGGCACCGCTAATAACGCCTTCAATTGTTATTTGATACACCGGAGACAGATTTTTACCTCTTTACGCTTTTTCTGCAGGTCTCGCGGCTATCGGTTAATCGTAGAAATCGGCTATAGGCTGTCTTTTATTAATGAAATGAAAACCAGGTCGAAAGACCGGGTTAACTCTTAATTAAAGCATTTTCAGGGCAAAGAAGTTCGAAAAAAATATCCCAAGGGATAACATGGCTGCCTCTGTAAAGAAGATACGGGTTTTAGAGTATTTGTTTCAAAAACAGTAGCAAACTCATCCCGGCGGCCACTTCATGGGCCTGCCGCCTAAGAGATGACAATGAATATGCCAGACTGATTGCCCGCCGTCTTTATTACAATTAAATACGATCCTGTAACCGGACGCATCGATATTTTCCGATATGGCAATTTGTCTGGCAGCAGCGATCATTTTTTCCGTTAATCCTGCGTCAGAATCATCGAGATCATTTAAAGTAGGAACGGGGGTTTTACTTGCGATAACGATATGTACCGGGGCCTGAGGATCAATATCGCGAAATGCAATGGTAGAATCATCTTCATAAACAATTGCAGCCGGGATCTCACGGGCAATAATTTTTTCAAATATGGTCATAGGCTAAAATATTGTAGGCAAACTGTAACATCAGACTAATACAGGATGTCACATAAAGTTGAACTTCCTAAAACTTCTCGTCGTTATACCGAACCCCTAAAAAAATTGCACCCGTAGCTCAATTGGATAGAGCATCTGACTACGGATCAGAAGGTTTGGGGTTCGAGTCCCTACGGGTGCACAGACTTTGTCCTGTAAATGATTATATTATAAGTGTTTACTGTTTTAATATACGGCTCGATTTTCTATCGACAGTAACGCTATAGTAACAAATACCACCGTTCTTAAGCTGTTTTAATCCCTTTCTTCAGCATCTTTTCAATGAATTCATAGGCATAGCCGATGTAACCGTTTATTACTTCTGTATTGGCAGTCGTAAGAGGTTTGGGAGAATGTGATGCCTCGGTGATCTGCTTTCGCGCCTCTTCCAAATATTTTAATGCAACCTCTGTGACGTGAATGTTTTCCATTGAATTCTGTAAATTCTTATTTGGATGTAAACACGGAAATTGAGGGAAATCTTCTCGCTCTACTGTTGTTGGAGATGATGCATAATAATTAGTAGGATATAGACAATCGTTTTATCCTACGTTTGAAATGACCCTCGTCTTTGGCGGGGGTATTTTTTTGCCCAGACATATTTCCAGAAATAAAAAAAGCCGGAGTGATTTGCTCCGGCTTCATGAATCTTTTGAAAAATTACTTCACCAACTCGATCTTCCGCGTTACTACCTCACCTCCACATTGTACTCTAACAAAGTACATCCCCTGATTAAGTTGCTTGCTATCGAGCGTATATGAGTAATGGTCACTACTACTCAAATTGTTAAATAGCGTTACGGTCGAACGTCCGAGAACATCAAATACAGTGATATTGAGCGGAACATTTTTTGGTGCATCTACTTCAATATCCGTCTGAGTCCGGAATGGATTTGGATGGATGGAAAGTTGAATATCGTTTATCGAAGAAGATTGTAATGCTGTTGGATTCGATTTTTTATATGAAGTTGTATCATATACTGGAGGAGTTGTCACGAAGCTGTCAACGTATGCTTCTGTCTGGATGTGATTAAATTGTGTTAAAGTATCTTTCATAATATTTAATGTAAGATAACCAGATCCGGATGGTGGTACGTGCAAAGGAATTGCATTAGTTGGTGCAAATGATATTCCTCCATTAACCCCAGATGGATAGAATTGAACAGGAATATTATTCCTATCCAAAATCTGCGGTCCATTTGGAAAGCTCTTAATCGCGACTCTATCCAAAACCTGCACAAGTTGATGTGTAACCGAATCTTTCAAATCAACTTCAAAAGTTAAGTATCGGGTTGTATCTGAAAAGTAGTTATTCCCAATAAGTGAGCTATCTGAAAAATGGAATATCCTAGCGAGCTGAATTGAATCGCCAGCACTAATATGTGCACTATTCGTTACAAAAGAGTCTACGGTTGGGTGCCATTCATACGTAAGACTATAAGTTGAGTCCATATAGTATGTGGAATCATGGTTCAGATATTCCCAGGTCTGCCAATTAAAATAGATTGTATCAGTGCCACCAACAAAAAATGGAATTTGTTTAGCGGGGCCAATCGAGTATGTTAGGCCCGTTTCGCATGAAGGGTCAGGTTTTGGTGTAGCCTTTATACTCTGTACGAGAATCTTTGAAAGCGGAACTTCTACTCCAGTTGTTTTGGCTGTTACTCTTGCAGCATAAAGATTATTTTCATCTTTATCAATTCCACGAAATGTAAGCGTACTTAACGGAGATGTGGGATTAGACTCATATAAAAGTGTGAGATTAGGGTATAGTCCTTGCTCTATTAGTTTCGAGTGTAGCCAATTAAATTTCCAACTTATCCCTTGACCCGAATATTTTCGTTCCAGATGAACTTCAAGAGAGAAGGTATCTTGAAATGTTAAGCTATAAAAATCTCCTCCCCCCATAGGAAGAAAATCTCCCCAGATTTCATCAAAATCTCCGGTCTTAATAAGTGGGAGTGGCATATTTTGGGACTTCGGATAGAATGCCGTAAATGCTCCCCATATACCCTTTCCAAAAGGTATCGAACGTTCGCGAACCATTACATAAACATCCCCTTTAGAGTATAATGGACGGACAAAATGGATCGGCAAACCGTCTCCAGAATTAGGGGGAGATGGATATATATCTTCCTGAATTTTCATTTCCCATGTTACTTTTGGTTCACCATGATTTATTCCTGTAGGATGTGGATCATCAAAGCCAGTATTTGTGTGATAGGCATTAGTAATTGCGATATTGGGGTGATTATTCCTACAAGATACGGCAAATTTTGAAACTCTTTCTATAGGTTTCGGTACTAAGCCAATCTGAAATAGACCTGTAGTCAAATTGTGGTCAAGTCTGGTATAATAAATATGCGCGTTTGTGTCTGTCGAGGACGGTGCCCACTGTTCTTCCCAAGCAAGGTGAAGTCTTTCGATGGCATCACCAACATTACTTTCATCTCTCGTAGCAACCGACGGGAATATAGACATCAGAGCGCCCTGCTCGGCTTGAATTCCCAATTTACCAGGGAATGGATTAATAAATTGCCAGGTGGCGTTAGGAGCCGTACAATTAATGTATGCTGGCTGAACATAATGTGGGGTTAAGTAACCTCCATTAACATCGGATTTCGACCATGCACAGAAAAATCCATTTTGCGCTGGTGATATGCTTGGAGTAACAACTTGATTAGGCTGGTTAACGTTCGCCAAGACATTCGGATCAATTGTCAAACCTTCCTGCCACTGAATCGTAAATTGACCTGAAACGGATACTACATTTCCCCACGCAAAAATGACATCTCTCGATGGATGATTAGTTGTCGGCTGACGATTGTAAATTACTGCGACCTTACCATCTTTAACTGCAATAGAAGGATTCATACCCAAACCTTCAAAAGTCCCATCACTATTACTTGTAATTAGAGGTACAGAATTACCAGTTGCAAACGTTTGTGATTGAAGAGTCTGAGCATTGTTTTCGCTAACGAAATTTTCATTCCCGCTCAATACTGGATTATTATCAATATTGATCTGAATTTTACCAGCATTTTCCCAAGTCATAACCCGGAGAGCAGGAGTTTGATTTACAGCATTTGCTGGGATTTCAGCAATACGGTGTCCATTATTAAAAGACATTCCTTTGTCACTAGTTCTACCACCAGAAAAGCTGTATTCAGGCGAGATTCTTAATAAAGTACCTTCTCCGGGATCGAGTGAAATTGCGAAAGTATCAATAAAAGGTTTTGTATTATCATTTTGAAAGTGTTGCCCAAATTGGATTATCTTTTCTCGCCCAGTTCTTAAGTCTGTAACTTTATACAAAGAATATTTAAAGTTACCGTTTGCATCATCAAGTCCTTTTCTATTGAGTCGAAATGAAAATTCTCTCGAATCGATCGGTCCCAGTAATTGATCATCCGAATTAGGAGTAATTGTATTTCCTGTAACAGGATCGATTTTTGCTTCTGATTTAAACTGTTGCACTTGTTTTACATTATTGACAGTCTCATAATAGCACGGCCACGTGCGTCTATTAACAATAATAAGATATTTTGTTGAGTCAATTGTTGCGGAAACATTGGGGTCAGGCTTTGGAGAGAATTCACCAATGGTGTATAACATTTGATCATTTTCAGACACTGTATTATCATATGCATCTAGAGGAGTACCGGTCCCGTCTACTTGAAGTGTATGAGGAAAGCTGTAATTATAGGTGGCAGGATTGTTGTCTTGAAAGTTGTTAAACTTTCGGCTTACAAGACTAGTCCTGTCTATAGGAAAAACCGCGTCCCATGTTGTAACGTCAGTGCTGGATAAATTATTAGTATTTACTGTCGCATTCCATTGTAAATCTTTAAAATATCCCATTACGGGTTTTATATCATTAGCAAAGTCTTTTACACCATTGTATCTCTCTTTATTTCCAAGAAATGTTTTAGGAAGGACACGAAGCAATTGTCCAGTATTATCCCTCGGCCAAAACAGACCGGCATACCATCCACCGCCAGAGCAATTGTCCGAATTCTGGAATGCAGCAACCCATCGTTGAGTATAATCATTATGTGCATCATCTTCAGGATATAATGGACGCCAGCTTCCTGACTTGCTTGCGTTATCTATAGGGGTAGCGGCAACTGCATCATGCAATGCTACATAAGTAGAACAAACTGCATTTGCTACTGATTGATATTTCTGAGTATGGTCGCTGTTATCTGTCGGAAACTTGAACAAGTAGGCCATCCAATCGCTAAAAGTCTTAGTATAGGAAGTAGAGGTGTAGCCGTTATTGTAGTCGTAAGCAGTTAAAGTAAACGTTTGATCGTCCGAACCTCCTTGGGTTGTCGGCAAGGTAGGGAAAGTGCCATTATTGTTTCTCTTAATCCAAATTGCACCTGTTGATGTTCCCCATCCCATTGTACGACCGCCATAATTCGGATATGAGTTTGTTGATTTTACAATTGACCATTCATCGTACATGGGCTCATTAATAAGGGCTGTGCCATCATTTGGCTCAATCCAAAAACTAGTCAAAAATCTTGGAGAAGAACTACTACCTAGTGGGTTGGGCTGATTAGCATCATCACAACTAAGATTGTCAAACCACCAATCATAGTGATTTGTAGCTCCATTGCCAAGAACTCCCAATTCCTGAGGGCTACCTTGAGTAAGAAAAGTGTTTAGCAAAATACCTTTTGCCCCCCAGGCAAGATTTCCCCATGCGTCGCATCTTTTTTCTGTGCCCGTCATGAAACGATTCCACATTCTTAGAATCCATGGAACGAAATTATTGCCGTTTCCTGTGCCATTATCTCCATTAGTAGGATTATTAGAGCTAGCTTCAGGTCCGGCTAAAGTGTAATTAGGAGTTGTACCACTTGTACTCCCGATACCTGTAGCCCAGTAGGGGCTTGGTATCCAAGCGGCAGAAGTAGAATTACCGCCAATATTGCTCGTTTTTGTAGTCATTACATCCGCTAAATCAAATGGAACATAAGGCTGAAAATCATTACAGTAATGACCTAAGTGAATTTCATCATAAATCTTTCTTCTAACAGATCCAGTCGGTGGAATCCCTGTAGCAGGATCAACTACACCATACGAATCGCCAGATTGTGTTCCAGCAATATAAGCACCATTACCTGCAGCAAAGATAAAATCACCTATATCAACAGTATTTCCAGTCCATTCTGCGAGTGCCCGGCCAGGTTCTGGACGCGCAAAACCAGCTTCATGGACACTCATTCCACTGGCGCCAAGACATTTATCAAGAAAAACTTGATTCCGTTTTGTGAATACGTCGTAACTTTGGACAGGGTAACCATAAAGTGTAAAATTCGATTGGTTCATAATGTTCGTTGGAATTAAATCTTTCGGGTATCCCTGGGTTTCAAAGAAATTTACATTATCAACACTGGCTTTGTCTGCAAACCACATATCTGCACATTCAGGTACAAATCTTGGTGGTAGTTGTGTAGTCAAGTCTTCGTAGACCGCTCTCCACCAAGGCTGAACGTTAAAATCTGTGATGAACGGAAAAACTCTTTTACCGCTAGACCACTTTTGAAAAAGTTGGTCAACATATGCAAGAGCTGGCCAACCTTGAACTGTACACTCGTTACATGCTTGAATTCCTGGGACCTTGCTCCAAATGTCTATCGAGCCATCATATGAAGGATTTGTTTGATTTATATTAAACCCTGAAAGAGCCTGCTTAATTGTTGTGAAATCATTTTTGACTTGACCATCTATTTTGCTTCTTAGTAGATCATCCGCCATTTGTGAGCGTACTCGGAGTCCGCGAATAAAAATTCCTTTGCCTGAGGTAGAACTATGCGGTTTAAGCCGGCAATCTATTTTTGTTATTGTCGGATTTGAACCGATATCTATAATTGTGCGGATAACAGCATATTTTGTATTGTGCTGGGCAAGTTCATTTGAAGTGTAAGGGCGATGGCTTGCACGAGACCAAATCGGAAAATTCTTAATGTTGTTTTGTTCAGTCCTAATAAAATCTGTGAATTTTCCATTTCCGCTTCCATAGCCATAAGTAAGTGACGACCAAATTGTAGAATTAAAATTATGTTGGTTTGTATATTCGTCATAATACTGAGGAGAAATCGAAACTGTGGTCGTATTAGACGTCGTTCCATTATTTGTTACCCAAAATTCTATATCATACGCAGCATTATCATCTGTTGTGTTTCCACCATAATCATTCGTAATATCGAAGCGGAAAATGAAATCACATATTGCCTTATTATCATAGTTTGATTTAATCGATACTGGAAGATCATTTTGTTGCGTCTGAAGGATATAATTAGTATTATTTATTAGCCCAACATATGCCTCTTCAGGCTCACCTTGCGCTGTATTATTAGAATTAGGCGCTGTAGGAACACTCCAATTTGTGCTTGAGGTATTCCAACCTGCTGGTATGGTATTCCAATTGGAATTTGTTTCATAGTTTGCAACCCCTTTAGGATCCCAGTTCGACGCCACAAAAAATTTAAATTCCGATGCGTCAAAAGAATTCATAGAGGTAAAGCTCCCACACCAATGATTGAGCACTCCTCCAGCTGATACAATTCCGTTCCGTTTGACATTGGCACTTGTAGAATATCCTTTGAGAAATTTCAGGAATCCATAGTCATTTAGTCCAGAGACATAATTGTAGTACATATTGAACCCCAAATCTGCCGCATCATTGGTAAGTCTACAAAGTGAAGGATCTGTTGGTCCTACTAAAAAGAAATCATCAAAGCTCCCGAACCAAAAATCATTATCAGGAACAATAACGTTCTCGTTAGTTATGTCACAATCAGTGTTATGTGTAACGATTATCCCATCGCAAGTTGTGCTTGCCTGAGGTCTTGCATTAGACGCAATAAGTACTATGAATAGAGCAACGAGAAGAATAATCCGATTTGTTTTCATAAGAATGTTCCTAATAAATGATAGTGAAAAAAGTTAATGATGAACTACAACTTTTATATTTTGATCCACCCCATCCCCTAATAATCTAAAAACGTAACTTCCATTATGCAATGATTGAGTTGGGAAATAAAGTGAAGAAGTACCGGCTTCAAGAAAAAACTTTTTTGAGTTCAGATTTCTTCCAAGGATATCCCAAACTCCGAGAGTATATTCACCCGACTTACTAAGAAATAAACTCAGAGTTGTTCCTCCATCGGCAGGATTTGGGAAAGCTGTACAAGCCACATACGAATTGGAAATCTGTTTTAGTACAGTATATTTTGGATTTAGATGAATTGGAATTTTCGGAGACCCATGAAGTATCCATAATCCACTTGAGTCAGGGGTTACACTACCGTTTGGATAACTGGAAAAAGCCTGGTAAACTATGTCCTTATATCTGTCTCCATCGGCATCGATAGGAGTATAATAACTTCCGACGCCAACCGGGTATGAAACAATGATGTCGATTTTTTCATCGATTGCATTGCCAAGTACATAATACATATCATAGGAAACTCCAAAGTCATATCCTGCACTTGTTCGTAATACAGGTCTTCCCGTCCCAGTCATGTCTCCGGCATCAATTCCATTACCGCCGAAAGATATTCCAGAAAAAGATCCATCAAATAAGGCAGGACTACGGAGAATAAATTCGGCATGTTGAAACGTATCAGTAGGTACAGTAGCGCTGTCAATTGTTAGTCGTTTTGAGCCGAAATCTTTTCCTCCTCTGAATATCCAAAAAGAGTTTTCTAAATAATGATTGAAGGTTGAGAATGTTGGCATGAAATCCATCGAACTATCGCCTTTTTGTTTTGGGAGTGCCCTCATTACCAGTCGATTACTTCCTTTATAGACATCATTGTTAAGTTGAGGATTTTGCCAAGAGGCAAGAAGGGTATCAAAGTACACTGCGTTTAAAAACTTCTGCATTGAAAATGGGGCATCATTTTTGTAGTAAAAGATATTACTTTTATAATCGCTTCCGATCCAATCTTTTCGTCCGATACCTCTGAAATCGGCGGTAGTTGATGTGCGGGCGAAAATTTGGATGTTGCCAGTGGAATCAAAGACTGGTCCCCAAGGCAAAGTGGAATCATTATAAGCCAATGTGTCATCATGTAAAAGATTCCCATTAGACTGGAAGAGAATCGCAAATGCTTTATACGCGCTGTCTGGATATTTTCCAGACCAATCAGTAAACCCGACCATAAGAATATCGTCTAGGCTGTCATTTGTCAAGTGTGTAACGCAGAAGGGGCCTCCTCCATGAAAACCATAATCACCACGAACAGTTGATCTCAATACCGTAAATCTCGTCGTATCGTAATCTCCATTACTATCAGCCCAGTATATAATGCCAACACCATTGTGAGATGGGAGTGGGGGTGGGCTGTTTCCACCTACAAAGAGATCGAGCAATTTCGGCGAACGAAAATGGCCGAAAATCAAATTATCAATGCTAAGATTAATTTGCAATTTCTTCAAAAACTTCATGGATTGAAAATTGAATGGCTTGTTTGCCTGATATTCATCCAGATTGTATGGTGTTTGAGTCTCAGCGAGTCCTAGATAATAATGAACTGAATCGTCAGTATTATTCGGGAGAATCATAAACCCTGATCCGAAATTAGGGTAGGTGAGATTGCTCTTTTCAAACGTTTCTATTCCATTTCCGACAGTGGGCTTCCAGCAATTCGGATCCAGTGCTTGGGCATAACTTTGCCTTGAGCATAAAAAGCTCATTATCAGGACAGAGACAATGGCGAAGAAGCGTTGCATAACTACTATAAGACACGGAGTAGGGTGCATTTGTTGCAGATCCAATGTGAAGAAACCAACAAATAATTGGGCAATAAATTATACCCTTTCAATATTCTTTCTGTATAAGTGAATAACATCCGAGAGATGCTAAAGTTACACCAGCGAGATAGAAAATTTTATTTTTTTCCAAAATAGAGTACCTCTGATGAAACAAATCCGCCAAATCCATAGTCCGGTGGAAAAACGTCTATCGTTAGCTGCTTATTGGACACAAACCGGACGGTGTGTGTCTAAGGCTGTTCGGAAAATAATTGTGATCTAAAGGTCAATGCAGAAAATAAGAAAAGAGAAAGAACGGAACACTCCGAATTAACAGCACGATCATATATTGTATGCCGCTTTCTTCGGGTTTGTTAACCATCCCCAACACACGCAGAGCTTTGATGCCAAGATTTTGCGTATCGCTTCCATGAAGTTCGAGGGGCAGCTTTTTGAGGGAAGGTCTTCTATAACCGAATTTTCATGCCATGTGCTTTATTTCCTTAATCTATCCTCTATCAATGCTATAATCAGATTTTGAAGATAGATTTGTTTCTCTTCCAAATCTCTCTGAAGTTCACTTATTTTGGCAAAATACTCCGGGTAGGAATTGAATTGATTAATGGTGGTGTAATCTATTTGCTGAGAGATTACAAATTGCAATTCAATTACTTCCCAAGGGGCTTTGTGATCGTATGTTTTTGAGTAAAGCAACACGTATAGATTTGACATTGCATCAG
>Ga0206990_1071_pt1 | contig 22059 bp, 24 predicted proteins | sample Alteio_BWMinCont_8_FD_153283 | JGI IMG/M metagenome (GOLD analysis project Ga0206990, IMG submission 153283) | Enriched cells from forest soil in Barre Woods Harvard Forest LTER site, Petersham, Massachusetts, United States -... | ecosystem: Environmental > Terrestrial > Soil > Temperate forest >... | reverse complement strand
ATCTTCCGGGAACATAAACATCTTTCATAACTTGCTTCGGTTGTCGAATCAAACAAGGACATTTCGGTTCCTGCGTCCGACCTCTTAATCTCTTCTTATCCAAAAGTAACCGAAATTGCGCTATTTCGTTTTCGGGCAATAATTTTATTTCATCTGGGGTCTTATTTAATACATCCAAATCAGCAATCTGAATACTAAACCCCTCAACTGTCAAAGGCTCAAAACATTGATCACACTTCCCCCTATAAACCGGTAAAATAACTCTCCCGATAGATACCTTAAACGCAACTAATTGCGACAACATTATAGACATAACCAACAAAAAATAAAAGACGTATCCATCCCCTTCTAAATTCAATCTTTTATCTCCAACAATAAAAAATTGAAATAAAGAACGACCTGAAAGATTCTTAATGACCTAACTTTCGATTATCTTCTTCAATGGCCGCCGCCGAAGTGAAAGCTAACATTCCAAGTTTGACCGAGGTTACTGTACCGCGGGTTCTCTCTCTCATCGATCGTTTATCCGAATCAAAGTTTCACATCAATGCATTGACCGATGCAGAATTACATTTGTTAATCCACGAAATTGCGTCCCTGCGACCTTACCATCGCGGAATCATCGAACAACTTTTGACCCTGCGTATTGAAGCCGACCCCAAATATGAAGAAATTTGGCGTCGCCTTCAAACGAGCAAAGATGGAACCACCCTCGCATTTTATGCTGAATGCTTCACCATTCGTGTTTACACCGAAATGGCCCTGAAAGATAAGGCCCGTAACCGAACTCAGGCCTATACTGAAGCCTACGAACTAGGCGAACGCTACTATTCCCCTGTTGCGATCGCCACAAGTATGCCCATATTCCAAACTAAGCCTTGGCTCTATCCATCGGATGCAAAGTCAAAAGATCCTTCCCAAATCGAAATGCTAAAATTACTGAATGAATCGGTCTCCGCTGGCAATCCATTTGCTCACATGCTATTGATCCATTGCTTCGCAAGCAAACTCGACGATCCGGATGGTACAACTGTCATGAATTTGTTCGCTAAACGCCTTCTTCTAGGCCCGTGTTTTACGGCCTTTCCAAGTGACGACTATCCCATCGGCGATATCTATTTCTACAGTATCACCAATAACATTAAAACGCTCACCGACGCTGTAAAAGTTCTTGAATGCGCTGCAAACGTCTATATTGGAGTAGAACACCAATTACAATCCAAACAACTGGATCGCGTCTATTATGAAAAAGAGCAAACCTATGGCGGCGGCTACACTTCTGAACCCCGACCGTGGAAGCAAAAGGAGTTAACCGATCACACAAAATTTCTGACGCGAACTCTCGAGAAGATCATCGAAGAATTCGGTAAAGACGCTCTGAAAATCATCACTCCGTATTACACAATATTGAACAACAACGTTCTTACGGCACAAATTCTTTTCTTCCTCGCGACTACCGAACTAAAAGTTGGCGGATCCCCAACCCATATCATCGAACCTTTCCTCGAGGCTTTCGAAATGGTTCGAAAATCACACTCAATTGGAAACTTATCTGCACACAAATTCTTGACATCATCCGATCCATCTTCCCAACGTCAAATACAGATGTGCGCCATATACCAGGCAGACATCCCCCTCAAATAAAAAAAACCCCTTCCTAAACGATATATGTTCCCTTCTTCTTTTTGCGATAGTGCATTTTTGTAACCATGATGCCCAAACCAATGACTGCGGCCAATGATCCAATCTTGAAAAGGATCAGGCTTGCATCAGACAAGGGCTCACATTTACATTGCGGTGCTGCCGTTGCAGGTGCCGTCGTAGCAGCAATTGGAGCTCCCGCAAGCTTTACTGATCCGTTTGACATGATTGAACAGCTGAAACTGAGTACTTCAATCTTCAAAATATTGAGACCATCAATGACTTCCAATTTCAATTTTTTATTTATTATCCCTATTTGAAATAAAATAATATTAATAACATATATGAAAAAAAATCATTGTAGCTGTAATTGTGGATGTAATGATAATATTCCATGTTTAGAAGAAATGTATACAGATATTTATACATATCTAGAGAAAAATAATTGTTACTGTAATGGTTTAATTGATAAAATTACATGCCCATATCTAATGGACATGTATATTCCTGCGGCTGCAATAGTTTGTGGTTATAATATTGAAAACATTGAAATGACTACCAACAGCATAACTATTGAGTCACAGGATATTATCCCTTTTAATTATTATTCTTCTAACGATGTGGTTGCTGGTTCCGATGGCGTCACACTTTTAGGTGGAGTACCGGCCATTATGGCTATAAATTTGATTTTCTATCGATTACAAGCTTTTAGTACCGACCCGAGTATTTCCTTTTTACAAGCTGTAGTTCACCTTGTTGTTCTACGTAACGATAAAATATATTATTTTAAGTTTCTAAATGCACAGACGGATGATCCCGATCAGGTAAATTTCAATCACACCATTGTGATTGATCTCTTTCCTGAAGATATTATTAAATTATATGACGGAAGAGGTGATCCTCATGGCGGATTGAATATAATTGGTGCTGATCGTCCGATGCCTAATACATTTTCTATGTCATTAATATTAAGACCATGACTTTTCCCGGAATTATAAAATATTGAAATCCATTAAACATGAAAAGCCTATTACATTCGCTGCATATTATTAGTTCATCAATATGCTTCGCCATATTTATCGTATTCATCGTTTTATAAGACATTTTTCAAGTCGGTCCGTTGGGGCAGTCCAAAAAATAAATATCAACGAAAAAAGTATAGCCCGCTTACCATTAGCTTTTCGCCATCCTGTTCCTGGATATTCATATCGATTTCCGAACATCATTATATTCGGAGATTCTGCCAATAAAACATCAATAACACAACAATTATGCGGCATCGATGGCTTCTCAGGCGCCTCTCAATACATTCAACGCCCCCTAATAATCTCATTCATGCAAACTACCGGAAAAGATCCCTCAACCTACGCCCGATTCGGAAATTTCGGTGGAAAATCATTCAAATTAAGCAGCGTTCTTTCGCGTCTCAACGAAGAGAACGAATTCAAAAGTGAATTACCAATAGAAATGAAAATCTTTTCACCTAATATAACACGCTCGCTCAAAATAATTAAATTTCCCGATCTTTTCTTTCCATCACTTCACATTCCCTATCTCTCCGAACCCCATAATATAGTAATCGACGCCAACCGCATGAACTTCGCGAACCTTCTCGAATACATAAACACCCTCCAGCAACCTCACCGAACAGAAATCAATCTCGACGAAGAAGAAGCAAAACATACTATCACCGAAGAATCCGCTTCATTCTACAAAACCAACGTGAAACCATATGCTGAAAATCAAAATAAAACATGGATGTACAACATAATTAAAAACGATCCATCTTCCCCAGAAAAAGTTCTGTATGATTGCCCAGATTTTATCCTGGTTCATGACATACAATGGCCCGATTCAAAAGATCTCTCAAAGCTACATTGTCTTGCAATATTTAAAGATAAATCCCTCATGAGCATCCGCGATCTTACTCAAGCGCACCTACCCCTGATAAAACAAACTATAAAAAATGCCAAAGAAATTATCGCTACATACATACTTTCCCCTCTTGATATCGAAACATATTTCCATTACCACCCTAGCGTTTGGCAACTCCACATGCACTTTGTCATTCGCGGCCTTCCAGATAAAGCACACAAATATAATACAGACGATATCATCAAAAATCTATCAATCCCTGATTATTATCAAAATGCAACACTAAATATTTAAAAAATTCTGATCATTTTCGAAAAATTTGAAATTTCCATTTTATGTTAAATCTATAAATCAACAATCTATTTATCTCCGAATATGACTACTGATTCACCAAATGTTCTCCACAATCTAATTCCTGGCTTCCTTCAAGGATTAGTCCGAACAATTATTGTATACCCTAGCGATGCTATTAAAGTGCACATGCAGAAACATCAACACGGCACAACGCTCTCCACTATTTCCCATGCCCTAAAAAATGACCCCAAAATATTTTATCGAGGCTCAACCTTAAGCTTTTTAATCACCCCAATCGATCGCGCTTTGCAATTTTATTTTCTTGAATCCGCATATAAAAAGAATTATAATCCATACCTCATAGGATTAGCAACCGGAGCTGTCGCTTCCCTATACACAACACCAATACAATATATACTACGAAACGCAATCCTCGACAAAGATGGCTATAAAATATATCAAAATTTAAAATCAGGCAACCTAACAATAAAAAAATTATATCGTCACCTCCCTATTGAATTTCCTAAAATATCCATCGGCACTTCTATTCAAGTTGGAACATATATGACATTACGCTCAAAGATCCCCAAAGAACGCCAAGTTTACTATGCTCCTCTTATTGGCGGTGCTTGCGCCATGCTTGGCTGGAGCGTAATATTCCCGCTTGACCGAATAATGACTGAAGTAATTTCAGAATCGAATAGAAACTTTGCCTCACTAATAAAAAAATGCGCCCAACGAGGTATTAGGGGTTTCTATTTCGGGATCACGCCTGTATTCATTCGATCAATACCCGCAACTGCAGCAGGAATGTTCGTCTATGAATACTCCCGAAAGCGATTAGGATTGAAATAACTAAGCTAACTTCTATCTACAGTTCTTATTATTGGAAATTCTAACTCGAGTCATATCAGTAATATTTCTTGGCGATATCATTTGAGGCAATACACTTATTGTTAAACCAGTAACTACAAGAAGTAACGCACCATTTACCGGAATATTATCTTTTTCTACTAAAACTATCATGTTTCCATTATCCGTCAATATAGTTCCGTTAATATCTCTTAAGTATATACTTATCCAAAAAGAATTGTCATTTGGCAAAGGAAAAGAAGTACATGTTGCACGTTGTTCAGGAAACTCTCCATTTATAACTCTACTTGCAAACCCTACTCCAAACTCTGTTATTTCTAGATGACCTATAATACCGACGACAACATCAACATCATTAATAAAATCATACGGGCCCGAGAAAGGAGAGCTCTGGTACCTTTGAATTACATCATTAATGATCGATAAAAATTTTTCTGGTTGTGCATTTAAGACATTTGGATAACTATTAGGGAAATTATTAAAATAAAGATCCGAATTTCCAAAGAAGTCATAAAAATTATCAGTCATTATGATTGAATCGTTATCAGGACAACAATAATTGAAATGATTAAAAGAAGGATCCGAATTTGTAATGGTGTCACAAAATTTATTGGTTATTATTTCGGAATCTTTATCCATTATTTCTGAATGATGAATAATATTATATTTTTTACGATCGGGCATATATATATATATATAGATATTGTCATTAATAGGAGGGGGAAACATTATTTGATTTGTGAGGTTTCTATTTTGGCATAATCCTTGTGTTTATTCAATCAATGCCCAAGGAGATATTAAAAAACTATCGCGGCAAATTGGAATAAATTCTCTGAGAATCTGAGCTGTTGAGATAGGGTATCGCATATTTGATATCAACGCCGCGATTTTAGTAACTGCTATTTATCAATTTTTTATTGATTGGCGTTATAAAAAAATTGAAATTAGTGAATCATTGTAAAGTTCTTTATAAAGGGATATTCGTTCGGAATCAGTTTGAAAGCACGCTCAATGGCTGCTGAAGAAAGCAAAGTATCTACGCACAAACTCATTGCTTTTGCGGGGAAGCATTGTGGGATGACGGTGGCTGAATCATCTTGTTTGCCGTACCATTTGAAGCAACTCGGGGTTGTGATTAGCCGAGATGCAGATGGGGACGAGACGGTTTCCGGAAGTAATACTTTCCTGTGGAACCTCAAACTGAACATCGAAGACTACAACACACGCGAAAAGAAAGTTCGTGCTCTCCTGACTGATATCGCGAACAAACTGCCCGAAAATCTCTTGCGATGGGCCAACACTAACGCCGATGAGAAAAGGCTCGCGCTATCCGGATGGGTATGGATAACAGAAAAAGAGTTCGCATCTTTTATCCCCGGCGGATCTCTTTTGGCAAATTTCTACCGCAACTACGATGGTAGCGCAACTTGTTCTACCTATGATCATCACGTTATCGTCGCAATCGATGTTGACGGCAAGCGGTGCTATCTCCAATGGCTCGAAATGAGCGGCGGTGATTATGGTGACCTCAACTCCTTCGGCGTAGTAATTCGATCAACCGATCCAGCGCGGCTCTCAAAAATCTCTCTCCATTACAAAACACTCCTTTCAACCGCCCGATTCTTCCCCACCTTCGCCGCCCTCGAAAAACACTACGATCAAACTCACTCTCCCATCATCGAAAACCCACTCAAAACATGGGCCACGAAAAATCCCCTCATAATCACCCGAGAACGCACTCGCGCACACCTCTAACACACTTACTCTATTTCCCTAAACAAATTGTTCCACTGGAAGCTTCCAACAAAAGCTGCTTCCCAATTTCCCTATAAGCACTCTCAACATCCCCAAATTCAAACCTATCACCAACCTGCATCACCCTCCCAAATTTCGCAGCATTCGCGATCTTCCTCAAATCTTCCACATTATACAAACCCAACCCAATCAAAACGATATGAATATTTCCATTCTTTTTTATATATTCAACCAACTCTTCCAAAGTGTTCCTACTTGCATTATCCACGCCATCCGTCAACACAACAAACAACGTTTTTCCCAATGTATTCACCAAAGCCCCATGAACAAAACTACCCAAAATCGCATCATACAATTTTGTCCCGCCGCCCTTAAAAAGAAATTTCTCATTCGATAGCTTCAACACCGATGACAACTCCCCTAACGAACGATTATCGCACAACACTTTATCCTCATCCCCAAATACCCGTAAACTAGCACGGGTCATACTACCCACTTTTTTTATATCACCTACTAAATTATTCATCGCCGAAATACATTTAGAAATAAATAATGCTCCATCCACAAATTTCCTGTCTGCAGCATACCTCCTAACAGGTCTTTCTGCACCTTCAACCCAACCTCTCCCCTCGTCTTTAAAACCAACCCCCTTTAAACGTTGATCATTTACATCATAACAATTCATCGACTCCGATCCATCCAATACAAAATATACATTACTAAACCGACCCTTCCCCCCCAATTCAGGTTTATAAGTTATTAACTCTTTCGCCCTATGAACCTTATCAACAACCCTTTCAACAAATGACACCACAGTAGAATTCATATTCATCTCCCTCAACGCAATCCCCAAATCCTTCGCCCTCTCCTTCGCCGGATTAAACTCCCTCCTCCACTTCTCCTCAAAAAATTTATACTCCCTCTCATCCAACCTATCATACTCATCCCTCTCTTTCGAATCAGACAAATACCCAAACGCCTTCTGCACTTCAAGAAACTTCACATGCTTCCCGCCATTCACATCCGGATGATGCCTCTTACATAATTCAATATACGCCTTCTTCAATTCATCTTTCGAAAAATCCCTTTTTATCCCCAACACATTATACATCAATGGATTAATCCTTCCTGTAGAAAAATTACGACCAAACGCCCGGCTCATCATCGGCCAAGTTCGAAACATATTGATTCCAATGCTGCACTATCATGACCCCTTTCCAAAAGAACCCATCACTAATATATTCAATTTTTTAATAAACTAATCACAAATCTGTCCATATTTCAATAATAATCGAATATTTTCCATCGGACACCATCTATCTACCTCATCGACCTTCCCTACCCTACCCTTCTGCTTTTGTCTCGTTAAAATCAATTTATCAATAAAATATTTCACATGAATATCATCATCAACAGCAACCAATTTCGAATCACCCGCCAACTTAATCGCCAACTCAATACACGGATGTTCAATATCACCAATCAACTCCAACTCTGAATAAAATTCACACAACCTCTCCTCGACCAACAACCTCAACAAATTCAACCCTAATATTTTCATCTTCAACAACGAATCTCTCTGACTATAAAATTCTTTCAACTGAATAAAATTTTTCGTAAATCCAGCAATATCATCTTTTGTTATTGAATCAAAACAACACTTCTCAAGTACACTAATTGAATATTCAACAGATGCACCACCAAGATATATTTTTTTAAGCTCGGTTAATCGATCCATTCGTAAGCATACACTTAAGTATATATAAGAATACTATTGCAATGTTATATTCAAATTTTTCATCTCCCCTCAAAATGTTGAAAAAATACCCACTTGACACATCGATAAGATTCATTCCCTTCTTATCTCCTAATGGAATTACCATCTCTAATCAAATGTCTCCCGGATGTATTATTATCGATAGTATTAACCTACGAACCATTCACATTATTTATCTTGCCCAAATCAACCCTCCTAAAATATGATTGGTTCAAACTAACGAAAAAGTATTTCTCTCTCACATACGACAGAAACACATGCTCAAACGAAGAAATATTGCGCGCATATTTAGTTAATTGCATCAAAGAAAAACCAATTGTTACAGACCAATTCCAGAAAACTATTACCATAATGGACGAAACATTAATGTGCGACGGCTCCGATGTGTACGATTATTCATCCATCGCAGCATTTCGATATCCCCGTTTGGCTAACAGTATTCGGCGCATAGGGAAAAAAATAACCCAAATCGTCTGCAGCGACAACCATGCTATCATCAAACTAACGGATGGAACATTATTAGCTTGCGGAGAAAATGCTTACGGCCAATTAGGCCTCGAAGATACGCACAAGAGATCACGCTTTGTCGAAATAAATGGAATAAAAAATGCAGAACAAATAATATGTGGAATCGATTATACAATTATTAGATTAGCAAACGGAACATTAATGAGTTGCGGCAGAAATTATGGCCAATTAGGTCACGGTGATTGTCTAGATAGAAATCGCTTCGAGGAAATACCCTTGATACCAAAAAATATTGCGGAAGTGCTGAATGGTGATTATCATTTGATTATCAGATTAACAGACGGAACATTGATGAGTTGTGGTAGTAATGGCTATGGACAATTAGCGTTAGGAGATATTTGGAATTCAACATTATTTCAGGAAATTAAAATCCCGAAAAATATCGCGGAAGTAAAATGTGCATCGAATCGAACGATTATTAGATTAACTAACGGGATATTAGTGGGTTGCGGAGAAAATAGGTTTGGGCAATTAGGGCTTGGAGATATTCTAAACAGAAATAGATTTGAACGTATTGGCGGAGTTCCCCATAATGTTGCCGAAATAATATTAGGTTCGGAGCATACAATAATCAGATTAATGGATGGAACTCTAATGGGTTGCGGGAATAACCAATTTGGGCAGTTAGGCCTCGGCGATAATCTACCGAGAACATCTTTTCGAGAAATAAAGGGAATTCCAAAAAATATTTTAAAAGTGATCACGACGCTTCATACAATTATTGTACTAACCAATGGAACTTTATTGGGTTGCGGAAGTAATAGATACGGACAATTGGGCCTGGGAGATTATAGCGATAGACATTTGTTTGAAGAAATAAAACAAATACCTAAAAATATTCCTCTTGCGGAAGTAATATGTGACAACGGATACACAGTCATTAGATTGATAGATGGCACGTTAATGTGCTGCGGTTGGAATGAATATAACGAACGAAATTCTTATCGGCGTCAATCGTTTTTTAAAGAGATTCCAAGAACAGAAGACAGCATAAAAGTATTAAGACGTTTGTTTGGTCTTTTTTTGAAATTGGGATGGTGGTATTATTGCCTGCGCTTGTTGCTAGAGAACAAGGTCATCATCAAACTGATCACAGCGGCTGCTGCTCCGATTTTGAAAAGAAAGTATGTTTCTGGGGAAATCGCCTCGCATTTACAAGTGAGTGGTTGAACTGGAACTGGCACTGCGATAGGGAGTTTCTTCTCAGCACCCGGTTGAGATTCGGCGGCCATTCTTAATTGAGGAACACTGAGTACTTTCGAATATCCAAATAAAGAGATGAACAATCAGTTTATATTATCAATTTTTTTATCAGACCATACCAAAAAAATTGAATAATGAATTGTTGATTAGTTCCATAAGGATTGTTTGGATCCAGCGAAATGGCGTTATTGTGGGATACCTCCGTTGATGGTTTTGCTTTTGGTTATGATAAGTTAAGCTTTGGCGAGTATAAGATCGTTGATGAGAAAGTTGAATCGAAAGCATCGGCGGCAGTGATGGAAATATTATATCCGAAGGGTTCGTATGCCGGTGGCCCGACTGTAACTAAAGGGGGGTGCGGATTTTATTCTAATCCTAAGGGCCTCTTTCCAAAAAATCTTATAATATTTGAATACAAGGTTTTGTTCCCGTTGGATTTCGATTTCGTGAAAGGGGGTAAGTTGCCGGGCCTTTATGGAGGCAAACCCGGTGCATGCGGAGGTAAAAAAATTACTGAAGGGTTTTCGTGCCGTATTATGTGGCGTTCAGAAGGCAAAGCAGAACTATATATTTATGTTCCTATCAATCAACATCCCGATTTCGCCCACATGGCCACCTCACGTGAAATTTACGGAACATCCATCGATGCCAAAGATTTTGTCTTTACTCGAGGTACATTTCATACCATACGCATGGAATTAAAATTAAACACTTCCAACAGTTTCAATGGCATACTAAAATTATATATCGACAATAAATGCTACATAGACTATAACAAAATGAATTATTCCGATACTGCCTCCCAACTCATCAACGGTATATTCTTCAACACCTTTTTCGGCGGATGTACCAAAGAATGGGCCTCAACAAAAGATACATATGCCCATTTCAAAGATTTCAAACTATCCGCATAAAAATTGAATTTATAATATTTTGAATAACCCTTTACTATCAATCTGTTTTATTCCTTCCACCATGAAAAAAATCGAAGAATTGGAGCATCTCCCCAAATTGATTCGATCTAAATTTAATGCTAAATTGCATAAAAAAGAAAACCATCCCATCTGTATTGTCAAAAATACCATGATGAGTTATTTCCAAAGCGCGTTTAACGCCGAGAATGTTGCCCCCACGACAGCGGCCGCAGGTGCTTCTGAACATTTTGTTATCTTTGATGATATAAATCCAGTCGTATCAACAAAAAATAATTTCGATTTACTCCTAATCGCTCCCGATCATCCTTCAAGATCAAAAAGTGATACATACTACGTAACAGAAGAGACTGTCCTCCGAACGCATACATCAGCCCATCAAAACGAGCTCCTAGCCCTAGGCCATCGATCATTCATAGTTACCGGCGATGTTTATCGGAAAGACCAAGTTGATAAATTCCATTTCCCCATCTTCCACCAAATGGAAGGCGTGAAAATTATCCCCGGCAGCGACATTAAAATCGCCGAACTAGAATTAAAAAAAGTTCTCGCTGGCATGGCATCCAAACTCTTCCCCGGCAAAGAATCACGATTCAATCCGGACTATTTCCCCTTCACGGAACCATCCTTTGAACTCGAAGTTAAATTCGGCGAAAAATGGGTCGAAGTTCTCGGCTGCGGAGTCATCCATCGAGAAATCTTAGACCGCCACGGAATCAAAGACAACGGTTTCGCTTTCGGAATCGGCCTCGAACGCATCGCCATGATATTATTCGCGATCCCAGACATCCGCATGTTCTGGACCGATGACCTACGCTTCCTCTCCCAATTCAAAAACGGCGAGTTCAAAGAATTCAAACAATATCGAATTCTCGAACCCCTCGACCGAGACATCACAATGTGGTTAGCAACCGCCGATGTTGTTAAATCCCCCACCACCGACGATTTCAAATGGACCAAACTTAACGACTTCTACGAATTAGTCCGTGAAATTTGTGGCGAGAATGTCGAAAACGTTGAACTTCGCGAAAGATATCATAATAAAAAAGCAGACAAGTATTCCCATTGTTTCCGAATAAAATTCTCCCCCAACGTTGCCGAAAATAATCCCGCTGAATTTAAAAAAATTGCTGATGCGCATGTAGTCCAACTACAAGGTAAAATCTTTGCAACCCTCGGGGCCGAACCAAGATAATAAGTTAAAGACGCTTCGACATAGACAAAAAATGACTCTTCGCATTCTCATACCCATCCCCCTCCGGTTGATACAACACTTCACTCCTCAATTTCTCATTATCCCCTTCCAAATTCGTAATTTTTCTCTGCAATTCCACATTCTGATCAACCAACAAAATCCATTCATCAATTAATTCCATTTTCTCTCCAACCATCAATTGATTTATCTTAACTCTTAATTTTAATGTATCCACCGAAGACTTATCCGCCATTTTCTGATGCCCCCTTGCATAATATTTTATAGCCAGACCCATATTCTTTTGCTCAACATACAATTTTCCCATTCTCATGAACCCCTCATGACATTTATTATTGATCGCTTCCTGGTACCACCTTACAGCCACCCTATCATCTTTCTCTACATACACACCATTACGATAAATATCACCCAATTCAAGCATTGCATCCACACACCCTAATTCCGCCCCCCTTCGTACACCACTTTATTATTTCCTCCTTCTCCGGTTTAATCCCTTCTTCTTCATATTTATAATACCCAGCAATAAACATCGATGCATAAACATACTTATTCTCAAACGCTTTAACAAACCATTTCAACCCTTCGCGCTTATCTTTTTCGCACCCATGCCCATAAAAATACATATATCCAACACTGCTCATTGCGTCACCATTCCCGAGCAATGCTGCTTTCCTGTACCATTTCAAGGATTCCTTATAATCAATTTCAACCCCATGCCCATAATAGTAAAAATCCCCCACCTTATTAATCGCATCCACCCCACCCAACCCTATCGACCTCACATACCAAGACATCGCAGCAGTTTCGTTCTTCACAACCCCCCACCCAAAATGATAAAAATCACCAATAGTCAACATTATCTCCTTACTCTCATTCACATCATTGCTCATCTTATACCACTCCAATGCTTTTTTATAATCTTTCGCAAAACCATCCCCAAAAAGATACCTATCACCAATAACCCTCATCGCCGCCCAACTCCCTAAATTTGCCGATTTCAAATACCATTTCACCGCCTCCTCTTTATTCTGCCCAAAATCAGCCCACCGCCCATCATTCCACACATCTCCAATTAAATCCATCGCATCGGTATCCCCTAAATCTGCCGCCTTCATATACCATTTCATCGCCTCAACATATGATTTGCCCACACCCTTTTCATTCGAGTACATAAATCCTAACGAAACCATCGCCGCACTATCCCCCAATTCAGCGGCTTTCATATACCAATCAAACGCTCTCTCAAATGAAATATCTACACCATTCCCCTGAAAATATAACTCCCCCACCCACTTCATCCCATGTGAATATTTCCTCTCTGCCCCTTTTAAAAAGAATTCCATCGCTAATTTATAATCCTGTTTGACCACAAGCCCCGTCGCATAATATATCCCCACATTCACCATCCCAATCGGATCTCCCAATTCTGCCGCTTTCATGTACCATTTCCAAGAATCATTAAGCGCTACCTTCTCCCCATTAAGATACCTATCCTCATAAAAATTCCCCAATAATTTCGCAACATACGCACAATCAGATTTCTCATTCAAAAATTCCAGCAACTTCACCTTATCCTCCCCCGATAATTTTTCCATCTCCTCCCTAATCTTATCATTATGCAACAATACTTCCTCAATCGTACTCCCCATACATTTTTCAATCTGCACCCGCAATTGATCCATAATTATTCTAAAATGGTTCAACAAATATTATATATATCTATTAAACCATTTCTATTTCAATATTTCCACACTCCCCGCCAGTTTATCAAGCGCCTTCACCATCACCCCAACCACCATCGTATCATCTAACGCAACATGTATCGAACCACTACCAACTAATTCCCCCCACGACCTCTTCAACGGATCAAAATATCCCAAATTAACATGTTTCCTATCATACGTATCCAAACTTGGCAGATGAGTCGCCTCCATCTCATTCGTAAACATATTCCTAACATAAAACTGCGATTCCACCTTCACACAAAAATCCACCACCTTATTCTTCGGTAAATCATACGCCAAAAACAATCCAAACGCTTCCCTCCCATCCCTCTTAATTCTCCCATACTGCAATCGAAACCAACTACCCTCTACCTCAAATGATTCAGAATAAACATACACCCCCTCAACCATTTCACTCACCCCCTCAATACCCCACTCAAAATAAACCTTCCCACTCTCACTCGCCATTCTCCCAACAAACCCCCATACTCCCAACCACCCCACAACCCCTCAAAAATTCAATTTTCTATCGGCTTAAACATCGATATCGCCGTCCGAATCCCAAACTCCGCAACATGTTCCCCAAATTTTTGCATATGAACAATCTCCCCCATCAACTCCTCAACTTTATTAAAATACCTAAACTTATTATACTTCCCAAACAGACAAACTCTCTCCACCAAATTATCAAAATACGGATCCTTCTTCTCATCAACAATATCTGTTTCACTCATTAGAAATCCCACCTCATAATAATCTGTCGTACAAGCATTTGAAATCGACAATCCCACTCTCGTCCCTTCAAACCAAATACGAAAATTCGGTACCATCGGTCGTTTCGGTGACACTTTCACATTTTTCAAATCGCTTTTCAAAATCTGCTTATAAATCTCATTATTACATTGATTGTACGCCTGATTAAGCCCATCGACAATTCGAAACGTTTCCTCCATAATCACTCTCTACTAATTGTTCCAACACATGAACCTCATAATTCCTTCACATATTCAATTTTTATGACTCAAAAAATTGAAACCCATAATGGATTAACAAGCTCTCTTTCTTCTGATCAACCAACATCAACGATGTTTATGACATTGAAGGACGTTAAGCACACCATCTCTAAAAGGATTGGGACTCCTGATATTTCATATTCTGCTGATAGAAATGATAGCATCTACGCGCGTATCAAAAAACTTGATCAATCAGACAGGAAAGATCTATTCGATTGGTTAATGGCCACCCCACAATATTTAGATCCATGCATAAAAAACTTAATAGGATTATGTTATGGTAACTCCATCGGTGTTGAACAAAATATAGAAACATCAATAAAATGGCATGAAGCAGCAGGTAATTTAGGAAATCATTTTGGCTATCGCAATGCAGCAATACATCTCATAGATACGGGAAAAAATAAAACTCCCGATGAACGAGACCGAATCATAATTTTACTCCGAAAAAGTATCAAACTCGGAAATGATGATGCCATGTATTTATTGGGAGTAATCTATGATAACGAAAAGAACACAACCCAATCCCTCGCATTGTTTGAACAATCAGCGGCCGCAGGTAACCCAAGTGCCATGGAAAAGTTGGGTACTATTTACGAAACCCGCAACGAACTCAAACTCGCAATTATCTGGATCGAAAAAGCGATTAAAGTTGGCCGAATATCATTAATGGATTATTTAGGCCAACTTCATTTTCGTATGTCCGATTATCCCACAGCTATTTTATGGTTCAATAAATCTATTTTTTGTGGAAACACTAGATCATTCGCGAACTTAGCCCGCACTTACTTTCGATTGAATAATACCGAAAAAGCAATCGAAATATACAAACAAGGCGTCGCTGCCAATGATCCTTCATGTATGATCTGCCTTGCAGCATTCTATATTAACGAAGAAAAACAAACGGTTTCAGATGCTATAATCATAGACCTATGCACTCGGGCAAACAACCCTATCTCCTATTCCACTTTGGCCATATTCTATGAGAGAAAAAAAGCTGATAAAATAAATGCTGCTAAATATTATCTATTAGCGTATTCAAAAAAGAGTATCGGAATCAATGCAAAATTAACTGAACTATTTGACGGATTATCTCGGGATGAATATTTATTACTCCTATCCTTTTATGCAAAATATGATAATCTCGAAAAAGAGAATCAATTATTGAAAGAAAAAGTAGCAACCCTTACTACCGAACTGACGTACAGACCCGGAGGTATCGGAGAAAAAGCAGCCGAAAAGAATTTCCATCTCGCAGCCGCCGAATTAGGTTCAATATAATAAAAATTGAAAAACCATACGCTTATTTTCCTTTATAATGATTTACGAATTCAGGTCGCAATGGGTTTAAGTGCTAGCGTTCCAGATAAATTGGAGAAAATTGATGCTCTTTCAGTGAAATCGTCTGCGAAAATACATTATTTACAACTAGGGAACGCTCCAGAAGCAAAGCAGCATTTCTTTAAATGCCGGGATTATGTCAAAATAAGCATCTATGATATTTATATTGAATGCCAACTAACAACGGATATCCGCTATTTTTCAACACCGAACTATATTTCGAATAAAATTATTTTCAACATAATATTCATCAATACATTTACAAGGAATGTTATATTTTTGAATGAAGATTACGAAATAATCAAAAAAATACAATACAATTGGGATGGCCCCCGTGGTATAGTCCTTGACGAGAAAAAAGATATTACTTCCAAAGATGATGAAGAAATGTTACTACTGATAAAGAAACCATCCTATCTTCCGGATCAAATAAAAAAACAACGCGATTTATCCATTCGAAATTTTTTTGAATATAAAAAAGATACTCTTCTTCTAATTGAGAATTCAGACTTTGAGAAACAGTTTATAATTTCGTTTCGATATGAAACTGTCAGTCAGCTCAAGGGGAAATTTCATATGTATATCAACGTTGTATTCGATGAAGATATAATATTTAAAGGGTGCATTAACCGTTCAGGCCCGTATCGTATTATGTTAATCAATCGATCGAATGGGAATTTTTTACTTTTTGATAACGACGAAGAGAAAATCTTTTTGGTTGAGACGTCGTTTTTAGGGAAGAAAGATCGATTTGTTCCGGTCATTATTAATTTAAGGGACGATAAAACACATGATATTTCACAATTTGAGGAAGTGATGGGTCACGTTATGTATCGACCAGGCAGTCTAAAAGAAACTGCATTGAAAGCAGCATTTCAGTCTGCAGCAATATCATGTAAAGAATCATTAGAAGTAGTTTAGACGTCAACGTACGTAAATTTATTATCTGTGTTCTCAACAATAATACACTTATTGGAAGATTTCGCGAACTCGTAATCTGCCAAAGAAATCGAAGATCTATCAGGCTTCACACTGAAAATTTTCTCAATTAAATCTGGATTAACACCCTCGAATATTATAATGGAATGTACCCCAGCGTAAGAATATTTCCTGAAATAAAGTTGTTTAATCGAATTACTTTTTTTCATGACATCATTAAGAATATTTATTTTATTCAAATATACTTCCGACTCTTTATCGATCTCACTCCATTTAAGCAATTCTGCATAAGCATTGATAATTCTTTGTGGATGCCTCAACAATAATTCATACGCTTTAATTTTAAATTTATTCCGAGTCTCAATAGAAACACTAATTGCCTTATCCGAATAGTAGATCAAATCAACATAAAAATCTCCCGAACAATGATCAAAGCATCCCAATAGCGTATCAACGTATTTCTTAACACATTTCTTTTGATCATAAATTTCGCAAAGTTCAATGAAGTCTAACATTTCTGTGAAATTGTATGGGAGGAACATTAATCTAGTTTCAATTGTATTACAAATATCATAATCCACGTGTATATATCGAATGAAAGATGATACAGCCTCCAGCGTATATTTAGAAAAATCGATCTCTTTCTTAACCCCTTCCTTAAATTTACTCTCTAACATCTTGCTCAACAGCTCTGACGCACTACTCAATATATGAGACAAACCTGTCAACACCCCTCCATTACAAATAATTTTAACATCTCCCAGATCACAATCTAAAATCTTATTCAACCTACCAATCACGCCAGCTTCTTCGCCGATGGGAGTGGGTTTCTTAATTTCGGTCATGGGTTCTGACATCAAATTTGAATACTAACGCCGTATAATGAAAAGAATATTCAAATTTTAATCCCCAAAAAATTGAAATAATATTATCTTTTCGTTCCATAAAATATATTCTTCCCCCTCATGAAGCGCGCAGATGGGAAACAAGAATACAATTGAAGCTGAGAAAGCTGCCCTAAATAAACTGAAAGACTCCCTGTTGCCTATTGTTAAAACATCGGAGAGTGGAGGCAGAATGAAAGTAATTGTATATGAGAAATTTATCGATTATGACTCATTTACGAAATATCTGAAGGAGTTATTGATTTGGAATCTAGAATTGGATGAGAAGAAATACAAATCGACGCAAAGAATTATCAGAGAGATTTGTTATTCAGAAAAAAATATTAAATTTGCAACTGAGTGGTATCTAGAACATCTTTCAGACCCCGATAGACATTTTCGTATCGTTCATAATTTAGTCTCTTTGAAATGCCGTTTATGGGGATCTGCTCCTGATAAATCTAGAATATTAACTGAGGAACTTTTAGATTGGATAATTAAGGCATTAAAATTGGAATCTCCTGGGGTAAAAGAATTATATTATTTATACTATGTTTATCAACGTGGACTTGAATATTTTCATGATATATTAGAATCCAAATGGATAACAGAGGATAAAAATAGTTTCGAAGTAATGCAGCTGGCTGATATATATCGTCTGTTGCTTAATCGAGAGAAATATGTTTTTTGGTTAGAAAAAGCAGGAGAGTTGAATAATATCGAGGCAATTGATCGATTGGGTTATCTCTATGGAGATGAAAGAGCGTTTTATTGGTGTAATAAGGGTGTGTCTCTCAAATCGGCAGAATCATGTTTTCGTTTAGGATCGTTGTATACTTGTGATAAAAATTTTGTTCCTGCGAGAGAAAATTACATGCTAGCGTATGACTTGTTTTCAGATGATTCAAAAAAGGATGCATGTATGGCCGCATTGAAATCTATTTATGGTCAGATGGATCCATTGGTCATTACAGAAAGTTTGCGGGATCGAGAGAAGTTATTGGAGGAGATAGATAGATTAAAAACAGAATTAAGTTATCAACCAGGGGGGTCCGGTGCCAAATTAGCGGGAGAACATTTTGAAAGTTTAGCTGGTGTTAGAGTTTGACGATAATATGCTCGGTTATTTTAGTTTTCGGGATTATAATACGATGTTTCTCAAACAATATAGATAAACAATACATGATACACCCATGCGCCGAAGGCGCGCCGATAGGCCCGGGCTAAGCTAATTCATGGAGAACAATATAATAAACAATACATGATACGCCCATGCGCCGAAGGCGCGCCGATAGGCCCGGGCTAAGCTAATTCGTGGAGAACAATATAAATAAACAATACATGATACGCCAATGCGCCGATAGGCCCGGGCTAAGCTAATTCGTGGAGAAGAATATAGATAAACAATACATGATACGCCCATGCTCCGGTGCGAAATTAGCGGGAGAACATTTTGAAAGTTTAGCTAGTGTTAGGGTTTGACGATAGCCACAATATGTTCGGTTATCTTAGTTTTTGGTATTATAATACGATGTTTCTCAAACAATGATAATAGCTTATCGATGCAATTTTCAGATGCGGAGCACAGTATGTATTCGCGTTGCTTATCCAGGATATAATAAGCTGCATTATCATTAGCGATTTTAGTGCATAGGCTACAGCGGATATCTGGCGTTCCGTAACGATCTAATTTGAAATCATCTTCTGGAACCGGAACGAGGACAAAATTATTTAGCGCACTTTCGTAGGCAGCAGATCCATAGCGCCATTTAGCAAAATCCAAAGCAAATGATGGTTCGCTTAGGTATTCCCATTCTTCAGGCGAGCAACTTTTAATATTGATAATATTTTTATCTGTTCGATCGATTGCGGCAACGTTGACTCGTTCCATAAATTCTACGAAAGTATAACAGCATTCGATTCCTTCAGAGGTGAGAACTTTTTTGACTTTGCCGACTGGTTCGACGATATCTAACAAAATTTTCGCATCGAATAATTTAGATACTAATATTAGCGCGTAACGACTTTTTGATTCTGCGGGTTGTGCCATGATACGAACAGATAGCTGATTATCTTAACTAGAACACTGAATAAACTGATGATATTTCAAATTTAAAAATTGAAAATAATATTTTAAAGTGAATCAATATATTTATACCAAATGTCAATACCTTTTGATACATATGGATTTAATTTTTCTCCAAACCCTTCCATTAGATTTGCTCTACATTGTTGCTAATTATAATCCGGCTGCGTTATTCATTTATTCTAAAGAAGAGTTGTTACGGTTTAATTGGACTCGATTGTTAAGATTTAATTTCCATCAAGATTATAAAAATAGTTTCTTAACAAATGAAGAATTGCTGAGAATTTACACGTATAATTTTTTGGGTATTAATAAAATAATATGTGGCTCAAAAGAATGTTTTATCATTAATGATGATCTTAATGTAATGAATTATGATTTGCGTTGTCGGGATACGCATGAAAAATATTCCCATTTGTTATCAGTCAGAGACACTCCTACTTTTGACATAAAAGATTTCCAGAAAAATATATTTCAGGTTGCTTATGGGAATGAATATATAATTATTCTATTGTTTGATGGAACTTTATTATGTCGTGGTAATAATGTTTACGGTCAATTAGGGCTCGGAGATTTCAACCCTAGATATACTTTTGTCAAAAATGATACTTTAGGCAAAGATATATCAATAAAACAAATAGTGTGCGGTAGTTATCATACTTTTATCCTTCTGACAGATGGCACCCTTTTGGGGTGCGGGAGCAATGAGAATGGGCAACTAGGTCTTGGAATTTCGGGATCCCAAAAATTTTTTGCACGAGTGGATGGGATTAAAGATATTGCGCTGGTTGCAAGTGGTTATTATCATAGTTTTATAAAATTATATGATGGAACTGTAATGGGATGTGGCAATAATACATCGGGTCAATTAGGGTTTGGTGATAAAAGGATTGTGAAAACATTTACAAAAATAGAATATATCTCCCAAAATATTGCTGATATAGTTTGTGGTAACTGTACCTCTTTTATGTTAATGAATGATGGGACTTTAATGAGTTGTGGATATGGAGCATCCGGAGTTTTGGGTCATGGAAATTATAAGAGTAAAGATATTTTTACGCCAGTTGAAAAATTACCAAAAAATATAGTTAAAATTCAAGCAGGTTTCGATCATGCGATTTGTTTACTCGAAAATGGAACTATTATGACCAGTGGGTCCAATCAGTCTGGGGAATTAGGTTTCGAACGCACCCCGAAGATAAATATTTTCCAAGAGATTAAAAACCTTCCAGCAAAGGTTATAAATATAGGAACTGGGCCTTTCGCTCAATATTCCATTATCCGATTATTAAATGGAACGATAATGAGATATGGTGCCTGCATACAGGGACTCAATTCGATACACCCCAATTGAAAAATTGACAAAAATATCTTTTGTTTGATTCATAATACATAAAGACTCATCTAAATTTATTATGGCATCATTTCATTCTATATATAACGTTCCATTTCATCTTCTATGCGAATTTCTTGATTTAGATGAATTGAAAAGTGTTTCTTATATCAATCGATATTTAAAAAAGCGCGTATATGATATTGGAGCACCTTGCGTGACGATTAAAAATGTAAAAACCGGTATCATTTGGATGAAAATATGTCTGAACGTCAAGTTGGAAGCACCGCGCGGTTTCAGAAAAATTACTCCTGATCACCTCGCTCGCTTAACACGGTTAACATACTTATTTTTGCACCCGTTTCCTGCAAATGGAAATTTCCTAAGCAAAACTTTAATATCTCTGAAATATCTGAATCATCTGAATCTAATGGATAATGATTGGCTAGAAGACCATCATCTGATAAATTTAACATCACTGACAAAGTTAAATCTTTCAAATACAAGACTAATAACAGATGCGGGAATTTCTACACTTACAAAACTTGAGGATTTGACGATCAGAAATAATGAAATAATAACTGATATTGGTATTCGACATTTAACGAATCTTAAGTTATTGATCCTACATGAAACTACTGGAAT
>Ga0206990_1070_pt1 | contig 22123 bp, 16 predicted proteins | sample Alteio_BWMinCont_8_FD_153283 | JGI IMG/M metagenome (GOLD analysis project Ga0206990, IMG submission 153283) | Enriched cells from forest soil in Barre Woods Harvard Forest LTER site, Petersham, Massachusetts, United States -... | ecosystem: Environmental > Terrestrial > Soil > Temperate forest >... | reverse complement strand
TGGTTTTTTTAAAACTTTGAGCATAATTAGCAAGTTTAGCTATGCCTGCTTCTGTTTTACTTTGCTTCCTATTCGTTGGCGTGCTTTTTTTCTCGTGTGTGGCATGCATATCAAAAAGTGTTTGGCCTTGTGATTTGGGGTTCTTTTTCGGAAGATGGTGTCCGTTGATTATTCCATCTGTTATTCCATTTATCATTTGTATTTTTTGCAGTATCTCATTTTTGTGTTCTTGCAGTTCACTCAGTGGTCTATCAATTCCTATTGTCATTACTCTCAACTTCTCTATTTCTTTTAAGCCATTTTCCAATACAGTGTAAGAACGTAACAATTCTTCACTGCCATCATAATGAGAGATTAATTCTGAGATCCCCTGTTCGACAATTTCTTTTTTTTCATTCAGTTCTATCAGAAATTTATTTCTGGATTCCATGTCAACATCCTCCCCATCTTGCTTTATGCTTATGCGATAAGTATAGACGAGGATTGATGGCCGCACGGGTTGCATTGCATAATTATATGAAGATACAGGGATTATTCAGTTTTAATGTAAATGTTCAGTTAACCCGTCCCGTATTTAATTTTTGACTTATCCGTGAACGTTCTAACGGGACGGGTTAACTGAACATTTACGTTCTAACGGTTTTGATCTGATTTCTTAACCCATTTATAAATGACGGGAAAAAGACTTAGAATCGCAAGTCCAAGCAGTGGCAGAAGAACAGAGGGCGTGAAAATAATGTATAAAATAGGGGTTTTATCTTCTGTCAGTATGGTATCGAGGCCACGGCCTGCGAGCACATAAATGATGGTGGAAGGAAGAATGCCAAGGGCGGTTGCGGTAACAAAAGTTTTAAGACGCACGTTCAGCATTCCAGCAGCAATATTACTGACCCAGCAAGGCATAATGGGAAGCAGCCTCAAGGTAAGCAGATAATTAAATGCATTCTGTTTGAATCCCGCTTCAATTTTTTTAATCCAGCCCGTTGATCTTGCCGCGAAATGGGAACCAATGGCGGTGCGGACGGCGAGATATAAAATGGTACCGCCAAATGTGATGCTAAATTCAGCATATAGAATGGCGATCATATTGAATAAAACACCGCCCAATAAGGTGAGAAAAGTCGCGCAGGGAATAGCACAGGCAATTAAAATGGTAAAAATCGTAATATAAATGCTGACAGCCAGAGAATAGTGAGTGACAGTCCACTCTTCAGCCGCAGATTGGTAAGACTTAAGTGTTTCTAACGTGAGGTAGTCATACAGATGAAAATAAAAAAATAAAATGCATGCCAATATCAGTATTGTCAGAAAGGAATGACGCAAGAGAAATTTGAATGTGGGAAGTTGGAATGGCATTGTCAGGACCTTAACACAGCTTGAATGTTTCGTGAAATGCCTGTCTTGCAATGATAAGACGCATAATCTCATTTGTGCCTTCAAGGATTTGGTGTACACGCAGATCACGAAAATATCGCTCAATCCCATATTCACGAATATAGCCATAGCCGCCGTGAAGTTGTAATGCCTGATTGCAGATATTGAAACAAAGATCCGTCGCAAGACGCTTGGCCATGGCACAGTGCATGATCAATTGGGGATCTTTTTGATCAAGCGAGATAGCCGCACGGTGGATCATTAAACGGCATGCTTCCCATTCAGTGAGCATGTCAGCAAAACGGAATTGTAGCGCTTCAAATTCAGCCAATTTTTGTTTGAATTGTGAGCGCTCAAGCATGTATTGCCGCGCGAGGTTAATACATTGTTTTGCACCACCCAGTGAGCAGGCTGCAATATTGATACGACCGCCATTTAAGGCAGACAAGGCAATCTTAAAGCCTTGCCCTTCCGCTCCAATACGATTACTCACAGGAACGCGACAATTTTCAAAAAATACCATGGTGGTGGGGAGATTACGCCAGCCCATTTTTTCTTCTCTTTTACCAAAACTTATTCCGTGTCTTTCTTTTTCGACAAGAATACAACTGATGCCTTGTGGTCCTTCTGATCCGGTACGAACCATACAAACATACACATCACTCACCGAGCCTCCACAAATGAAGGCTTTGGATCCATTTAAAATATAATCCTCACCATCACGCACTGCAGTCGTTTTGAGTGAGGCAGCATCTGAACCGGAACCAGGTTCGGTGAGACAGTAACTGCTGAATGCTTGCATGGTGGCGAATTTTGGAAGCCAGTGTTTTCGCAAATGATCATCCGCATACGTGTCGATCAGCCAGCCTGCCATATTGTGAATGGAAAGATAAGCGGAGGTTGTGGGGCATGCCATGGCAAGTTCTTCAAAGATGATGGCACTATCAAGACGTGTTAATGCCGTGCCGCCGACATCACTTTGTACATAAATTGCGCCTAGCCCAAGCGAGGCAGCTTTCTTGAGTACATCGACTGGAAAAAAATGCTTTTCATCCCATTCCGCTGCATGGGGAGCGATTTCATTTGCTGCAAAATTGCGTACCATGTCGCGAATGGCGATTTGATCAGTGGTTAAATTAAAGTCCATAGGTTATTCCATTTTTGAGGATAAAAATCCTATAGAATCTTTATGCCTGCGACAAGCTTTATCTATGTTACGACAAAATCGACTATCTTTTCTGGCGCTAATAACTCATCAACCGATTCACGGCGTCGAATGAGCTGCGCATTATTTCCATCCACTAATACTTCGGGCGCACGGCAACGTGAATTATAATTCGAGCTCATGCTGAATCCATAGGCACCAGAAGAGTCTATTACCAGCAAATCACCAGTTTTTAATACAAATTCACGATTTTTTCCCAGAAAATCCGCCGATTCACAAACAGGGCCTGCGATGTCGTAGGATTTTCTTTCACCATCACGGGTTTCAACAGCGAGAATATTTTGCCATGCATCATACAGTGCTGGGCGTAATAAATCATTCATGCCGGCATCAATAATCGCGAAATTTTTATTCTGCGTATGTTTCAGATATTCAATCCGTGATAATAAAACGCCTGCATTGCCAACAATGGCTCGCCCGGGTTCAATAATAATTTCGACTGGATAGGAATGTAATTTTTCCTGCAAAGCATGTGCATATTCTCGAATGCCTGGCGGATGTTCGTCATGATAAGTAATTCCAAGACCGCCGCCGATATTAATATGCTGAATGGTGATGCCAATATCGCGTAACTGGTCGTAGGTTTCAAGCATGCGATCTACGACTTCGAGGAAAGGATTAAGCTGCACAATTTGCGATCCAATATGGCAGGCAATACCAATTAAACGCAAAGAAGATAGACCGGCGATTTTTTTTCCAAGAGCAAGAATGTCATTAATATCAATACCAAATTTGCTTTCATTCAAGCCGGTAGTAATGTGTGAGTGAGTATGTGGATTGATATTGGGATTGATGCGTAATGCAATATCCACTGTTTTATTCATACGCGAAGCAATTTCTTGTATTCGGTCAAGCTCAGGTTCAGATTCAACATTAAAACAATAAATATTATTTTCAATGCCATATTCAATTTCGACACGCTTTTTACCGACACCTGAGAAAACAATTTTTTTAGGATCACCGCCTGCTGCGATAACACGCTGAATTTCACCGGAAGAAACAACATCAAATCCAGAATTTAATTTCGCCAGCAAGTGTAATACGGCAAGGTTGCTATTTGCTTTTACGGCATAACAAATATGATGAGGAATGCCGCTAAAAGCGTCATTGAATGTGTTCCAGTTTTTTTCGATGGCGGCTCGGGAATAAACATAACAAGGTGTACCAAATTCTTCAGCAATACTTTTTAGGCTGACATTTTCAATATGCAATTCATTATTACGATAATGTAAGCATGACATGATGAACCTCCACTATTATTAAATGTTTGGTTAACCCGTCCCGTATTTAATTTTTGACTTATCCGGAACAATCTAACTCAATGAATTGCACCCTCTCATAGGCAAGTCACTTCCAATTTATTTGAAAGTGACTTGCCTATGAGAGGGTGCAATAATTCATGTTAGTACGTTCCCGGATAAGTCAAAAATTAAATACGGGACGGGTTAACCAAACATTTACAATCCTAATCTGTGGCTAAATCACAATGTGCTTTTAGCCACTCATTATAATCCGCAATGTGACCCAATGAAGTATTTAAAAAACGCTGTGTTGACAAGGATAATTTTTTGCTGATCTCATTTGAAAATCTTGCTTGCGTGCAAATGATGTCATTGGTGGACTTTGCTTTTTGCAAACGTATTAGATTATCGATACTGGATGAAAATACGTCATTCAGTAATAAAAGATTTTGGGCAATATAGGATTTAACCAGACTATTCATTTGTTCATTTTCATTGGCAGGAAGGTTAGCGATGAGTTCCGATAAAATTCTCCAGTTTTCCTGAAATTCCTGATATGGCATGGTATGTTCTCCTTAAATTCACTGCCGTCAAAAATCTTCTACTTTGTCTAATGCTGGTATTTGATCAATAAACTTCCAGTAGCTCACTTTTTTGACCCTTTGGTTTGTCGCTACTGCTGATTGATAGGCTTGGTGCATGGTTAATGGAAGCAAGAACCAGTTACCATTATCAATCATTACCACCTCAAAATCATTATTTACAGAAACGGAGAATGATGGTAAGTGCATGGAAAGTCCTTTGCCTATAGCCTTGACAATGGCTTCCTTGCGTGCCCAGATTCGATAAAATAGCGTAGGGCGCTTATGCAGGGGCGCTTGCAGCAAGGCATGATTTTCCTGTGGACTGAAGAAACGATGTGCCACGCCTTGATGATAATCTGTTTGGACTTTTTCGATATCCACACCAATCGCATGATTAAGCGTAAAGGCATAAACAGCCATTTGCCCTGAGTGGGATACATTAAATTGAAGTGAAGATGGCGAGGGAAATTTCAGGGACGGCTTTTTTTTATCCTCGTAGGAAAAAATAATTTGCGGCGGAGGAACCTGCGTATAAAGGCTGATGATGGTTCTAAGCAGGCAACGCCCAGCAATGAAACGTTGCCGGTGAATGGGAAATTGAAAACGAAAAGCACGCTCACGCTCATCTTCACTCAGCATGGAAGGGATATTTTCCTGGAATGACGCCGTTTCAAGGTCTGCCGTCCAGATATGAATTTCATTGGGCTTAATTTGCATGGGTATGAATCATACCAGAGACTAAAGTGCTGCGTCTCTCTGGGTGACAATAAAAGAAGTTGCTGATATCCTTTAAAATTTAATGCCTCATTCATAAGGAGTGAATATGTTGAAAGAAATGGAATTATATAGCCAGATTGCTTTTATCCTGGTCGTTGTCGGCGGTATTCTCTGGGGAATTTTTGGATTATTCAATGTTAATTTGCTGACGGTTGTTTTTGGCGGGCTAGCGCGTTTGATTGATATTGTTGTTGGCGTTGGTGCTGGCTGGTTGTGTTATAAAATTTATCTGGAAAAATTCAAGAAGATTTAATGTTGGTCACTTTCAACAGAGGGTCGTCAGCAATGACGACCTTCCGTTTTTCTATCCTGCAACACCCACCATTTTCCCAATCATAAACGTAAGCAGCCCTGCGATGCTTCCAATGCCAAGCATACGCAATCCGAGCAAAATAGGATGACGATTGGTAAAGAGACTTAACATGGTACCGATTAAAAATAATGACGCTGCGGTCAGAAAAATGCTTATTCCCAAGTTAAAAGAATGATGACCGAATAGAAAAGGTAATAATGGTATGACTGCACCAAATGCGAATGAAATAAAGGATGAGAGCATGGCGCCAACGGGAGAAACGAGATCTTCCGGATTTAATCCTAATTCTTCGCGAGCGAGTGTGTTCAAACCTGTTTCCGGATTTTTTATCATGAGCGTTGCGAGCGTGTCAGCTTCCGGTTTGGGAACGTTTCTTGCCTGATAAATCAGGCTGAGTTCTTGTATTTCTTCTTCGGGATATTCTTCCAGCTCTTGTTTTTCAATGGCAATCTGATATTCAAATACTTCGCGCTGGGAACGAACTGAAATATATTCACCAGCACCCATGGAACAAGCGCCAGCGAGTAAACCTGCAATCCCTGCAAGAATAATGAAATGCTGATCGGCATTTGCACCAGCGATTCCGAGCATTAGACTCATATTAGAAATGAGCCCATCATTTACACCAAAAACAGCAGCACGTAAATTGCTGGATGCGCTAAGACCCGTATGTTTATGCTCACTGTGGTAGCGCATAAACACGGACATGCCGCGAATTTTCATGGCCGATAAAATGGTATGCATGTTTTCAGCGCCAAAAAATCGTACCAGTGAGGCAACAATTTTGGTACGTAAATCAGGGACAAACAACCCTGGTGCTGGATTGTTACTTTCGATAATTTTATGTTCCCAGAGACTCGCCTGTTTTTCAGCTGCTTGTTTCAAATCAATAAAAAGTTTTTTATGCAGAATATTTTTTTGTTCGTTTTCGGCCATAATGCCATAAAGCCAGGCGGAGCGTTTTTCTTCCCACCAGTTGTTATATAATTCCATGTGTTTTTCCTTGTTAATGGGTAAATGTTCAGGTATGACCCGTTCAGTATTTTATTTTTTACTTATCCGGAACAATCTAACTCAATGAATTGCACCATCTCATGGGCAAGTCACTTCCAATTTATTTGAAAGTGACTTGCCCATGAGATGGTGCAATAGTTCATGTTAGAGCGTTCCCGGATAAGTAAAAAATAAAATACTGAACGGGTTATACCTGAACATTTACGTTAATGGTTACCTTGCTGCTGTTTTTCAGCAATAAAGTGATCAATTAATTTTCTTGCAATGGATACACTGTTTGATGGGCCGCCGGGTAAATTGTCGTATCGATACCAGCCCGCTGATTCCAGCTCATTTGTATCAATCGTGATTTCACCAGAAGCATAATCTGCCATAAATCCTATCATCAGTGAATCAGGAAAAGGCCAATATTGAGAACCAAAATAACGCAGATTTTTGATTGCAATGTTCACTTCTTCTTTTACTTCACGATGGACTGCATCTTCGATACTTTCACCGACTTCCAGAAAGCCGGCAATGAGTCCGTAAGCGCCAGGTGTAAAATGCGGGCTTCTTGACATCAGTATTTTATCTTCATTTTTAATGAGTACTATCATGGAAGGTGAAATGCGCGGATAAAAAGATAATTGGCAGTGATTGCAAATGCGTTCAAATGCGCCGGGTTTATGTTGGGTTTTCTTGCCGCAGTGTCCACAATACTGGTGATTTTTATCCCAGGTGATAACGGACATGGCTTTCGCAGTGGCAACGTACCAATCCTTGCCAAGTATCTCAAAACATTTTCGCAAGGCGATGGATTCCATTTCAGCAGGCACGACGACATCCGGACCAATTTCCGCACAGTAACACGAGAATGTATTGAATACGCCTAATGGATACTGTCTGATAAAATGCGGTTTGAGTGATGAGAGTAAGCAAGAGGCAGGCAGTTTCGTTTCACTCGCAATTTTCGAAAGAAGCAGGCGATCATTTTGAAAGACGAACCCAAGCTCAGGCATTTCAGACGATTTTGATGACATGAAAAGCATCCCTCAATATTGGTAGATAACGATAGGTGATTCGTGGGATGAAATCCAGTATTTCGAGAATGTTTCACTTATGACAGAATAAAGAAAATATTTCCCGGAAGAAGACCATGATTTTAAAAACAGCAAGCTTGCCAGAAATCATATTATCCGTCGTACAACGCAAGGGTACTGAACCTCCTTTTTCAGGGGAATATGATGATTTTGAAGCATCCGGTACGTATTTGTGCCGTCAATGCGGATTAGCATTATTTCGATCGCGACATAAATTCCACTCAGGATGCGGATGGCCAGGCTTTGATGAAGAAATACAAGCCTCCGTTACACGCAAGATTGACAAGGATGGCTTACGTACCGAAATTGTATGCTCAAGATGCAATGCCCATCTGGGTCATGTATTTACAGGCGAAAAATTTACAGCAAAAGATACACGTCATTGTGTTAATTCATTAAGTCTGGATTTTGTGTCTGACATGAATGTGAATGATACGGAAGAAGCCATCTTCGCTGCCGGTTGTTTTTGGGGAGTGGAATATTATTTCAATCAATTGCAAGGGGTGCTGAAAACCGAAGTGGGATATACGGGTGGACACAAATTAAATCCAGACTATCAGGATGTGTGTAATGGTGCGAGTGGTCATTATGAAGCAATACGGGTTGTTTACGATCCTGAAAAAATTAGTTATGAAGCCTTGAGCAAATATTTTTTTGAAATTCATGATCCCACGCAAGCGAATGGACAAGGACCTGATATTGGTGAGCAATATCTGAGTGTTATTTTTTATTATGACGAGCAACAAAAACAGATTTCACAAAAATTAATGCATCAACTGGAAGAGTTGGGATATCGTCTTACTACCAGATTACTGCCTGTCAGTGTGTTTTGGCGAGCTGAAACCATTCATCAGGATTACTATGAAAAAACGGGTAATCATCCGTATTGTCATCGGTATCAAAAAAAATTTAAGGGTTAATCTTCATGTCACAAGATTTTTCAAAAAAAACCGCATTTCAGTTTGTGATCTTGTTAAGCCTCGTTAGCCTGTTTGCTGATATGACTTATGAAGGCGCACGCAGTATCACGGGGCCTTATTTGGCAATACTGGGTGCAAATGCTGCCATTGTTGGATTTGTTTCCGGTCTTGGTGAATTGATAGGCTATGCATTACGTCTTTTCTCCGGATTTTTTGCCGATAAAACCGGAAAATACTGGACGATTACCATTGCAGGATACATTTGTAATTTGCTTGCAGTCCCCTTGTTGGCATTGGCCGGACATTGGTGGGTTGCTGCTGTTTTAATTATTCTTGAACGTGCTGGCAAAGCTGTTCGTGTTCCACCGCGTGATGCCATGCTTTCGCATGCGGGAGAAAAAATGGGTATGGGATGGGTGTTTGGACTGCATGAAGCAATTGATAGACTTGGTGCAATGCTTGGCCCTTTAATTGTTGCTTTCGTACTGTATTTAAAAGGTGGATACAGGGAAAGTTTCGCACTTCTTCTCATTCCGGCTTTGTTAGCACTGAGTATTTTAGTCGTTGCAAAATGGCGTTATCCACATCCAGAAGCATTAGCAGTACGGCACGATAATCTGCAAACAAAAGGAATCCATGCCACTTTCTGGTTGTATCTGGTGAGTGCATCACTCATTGCAGCAGGTTATGCAGATTTTCCTTTGATGGCTTATCACTTCCAAAAATCATCGATACTCTCTCCCCTCTGGATTCCTGTTTCTTATGCAATCGCCATGGGATTGACGTCACTTACTGCGCCATTCTTTGGACATTTTTATGATAAAAAAGGTTTTGTGGTATTAATCGTTGTAACACTGGTGTCATGTCTCTTCGCGCCCTTAGTGTTTTTAGGCAATGCATCCATGGCATTTGTGGGTGTTGCCTTATGGAGTATCGGAGTGAGCGCGCATGAATCGTTAATGCGTGCCATTGTTGCGAATATGGTACCAATAAAAAAACGGGGTTCTGCATATGGTATTTTTAATACTGGCTATGGAATATGCTGGTTTTTAGGCAGTTTTTTAATGGGAATAATTTATGATATTTCCATTCCTTCTCTCGTGATTTTTTCGGTTCTCATTCAAGTGGCGGCTGTGCCGATATTATGGGTGGTGATGAGAAAGCTTTAAATGGAAATTCGATTTTCCCAAGGGAAAAAATACATGATAACAAATGAAGTATGGAAACGATTGCAGATATTGCTAGTTTGCACGGGAACAGGTGTTATGTTTTAGTGGAAGGCTGCCCGTATCGTTTCTGAAGTTCAAGATTGACTTGAAGCACATTGATCATATGCTCGCCTGCAAGACCACAGAATGGTGCTTCAGCATTTTCCTGTAGTATTTGCTGAATTTCATTTGCCATTTCCACAGGGTTGCGTTTCAAATGTATGGTCCAATAATTGGCAACTCTTGGCATCTGGAACAAGGCATTTTGCAAAGTGATATGAGGATCGAGGCCAGAACCAGAAGTGGTAACGAGATCACCAGGAACATCTTGTAATATTGCATCAGGATGATCTTGCCGCCACATATCAAAAAACAAGGATTGAATATCTGTACCTGTATTCACGGCTTCAATGGTTGTTAATGTTTTTCCATTTGTTGCATGTGTGACAGCGGAGGGAAATTTACCGGGATTATCACTGGAAAAATGCTGGAAAAATACTAGCGCAAGATCAGCGGCTTTAGGCGATGGTGTATTCGGATTATCTTTAATGAATTGCGCGATTACAGCTGGATGAACCTTGCCCCAACTATCTACGTAAGTACTGTGTGATGCATCGCTACTGACCCAGGTTTGCGCCAGTGAATTATGCAGTCTAGCCCACTCTGCCACAATGTGATGATTACCTTGAAACACATCTTGCTGGAACCACTTTTCAATATCGGCGGCAACGGGTTTTCCATTTTGATATTTCACAATGGGCCCAAGCGTACGTGCAACACGATCACGCAAAATATAGTTTGATGCAGCCAGTGAAGATGAAGCAGAAGCGCTCGCATCATAATAGGCAGCAGAAGGACGCGGCTGAAAATATTCATCACCGACGAAGGGTTGTGCAATGAGCTTTGATCCTATGATGTTTCCTTTCGCATCCGCTAACATGCTGCCATTGGCCTGAAAAGGAAAGACGGTTTGTCCTATGATCCAGAGTGCTAGCGGATAAATCCCGCAAGTAATGATTACAAGTATCAAAAGCAAAAAAATGCTTTTTGAAAGAGTTTGCAATAGATATCTCCTCAACTAACCAAATTCAGACTCACCATTATCATGTCAATTAACTTGATACCCATAAAAGGTAGAATGATTCCACCTAATCCCCAGATCAGCAAATTGCGACGAAGCAGTGCATCAGCACCGAGTGCCTGATAGCGTACACCTTTCAGTGCAACAGGAATTAATGCGGGAATAATAAGCGCATTGAAAATAATGGCGGACAAAATGGCAGAGGTGGGTGAATGCAAATGCATGACATCAATGACCACCAACCAGGGTAAGGTACTCGCAAACAGTGCAGGAATGATGGCAAAGTATTTGGCAATATCATTGGCAATCGAGAAGGTTGTTAACGCACCGCGTGTAATCAGAAGTTGTTTGCCGATTTCCACTACTTCAATCAACTTGGTAGGATCGCTGTCAAGATCCACCATGTTAGCTGCTTCTTTCGCAGCATCTGTGCCTGCGTTCATGGCGAGAGCCACATCTGCTTGTGCAAGTGCAGGCGCATCATTTGTGCCATCGCCCATCATGGCGACTAATTTTCCTTCCGCTTGCTCTTTTCTGATGTAATTGAGTTTAATTTCTGGTGTGGCCTCGGCGATATAGTCATCCACACCTGCTAGCGCTGCGATGGCTGCTGCAGTTCTTGGGTTATCGCCTGTCATCATGACGGTTCGCAATCCCATTCTGCGCAAGCGGGCAAATCGCTCTTGCATGCGTGGTTTGAGAATGTCTTCGAGAGCAATGACACCTGCAATCCGATTTTGATCAGCAACAACGAGAGGCGTTGCACCTTTGGTTGCGATACTATCAATTAATTTATGAAGTTCTGGGGGAATGCTGCCATGATGCGCTTCGACAAATTTAATAATGGCATCTGGTGCACCCTTTCTTATACTCTGTCCTTCGAAATCGATTCCACTCATGCGTTTTTGCGCGGAAAACGGCATAATTTTTGCATTGTCAGGTATACTGATGTCGACTTTATCCAGATTTTTGTACAAATTCAAAATGCTTTTTCCCTCGGGTGTAATATCAGAAACAGAGGCAAGAGCAGCTAATTTACCCAATTCATTTTCTGAGTACTTTCCAACAGGATAAAATTTTGTTGCTTTTCTATTTCCTAACGTGATGGTTCCTGTTTTATCCAGCAATACAATATCAACATCTCCGGCTAGTTCTACCGCTTTACCACTACTTGCAATAATATTTGCCTGCAATGCACGATCCATTCCCGCGATTCCTATGGCTGATAACAAAGCACCAATGGTTGTGGGAATGAGACAGACAAGCAGTGCAATTAAAGTAGGAATATCTGTGCCAAGGCTTTGCAACGGTTGACTAATGCGAGGATAGCCATTCATGTATTGTTCAGCATGATAAGACATAGGCCAAAGTGGAATGACCACAATGAGAAAAAGAAGTGTAAAAGCGGAGAGTACGAGCGAGAGTGCCACTTCATTGGGCGTGCGTTGCCGTATAGCGCCTTCCACCAAGGCTATCATTCTATCGAGAAAAGAATCGCCTTTGCTGCCAGTGATGCGAATGATAATACGGTCTGAGAGTACAATCGTGCCGCCAGTCACACCAGATCTATCACCACCGGCTTCACGAATCACGGGAGCAGATTCGCCGGTAATCGCTGACTCATCGATATAAGCGACGCCTTCCACGATTTCTCCGTCGCCAGGAATGGTTTGCGTTGCTTCCACCACCACCTTGTCACCTCGTTTCAACAGAGCAGATGAAATCTGCTCAATGGTTTCTCCATTATTCAAACGATAAGCTATGGTATCTGTGCGGGTACGCCGCAGAGAATCTGCTTGTGCTTTTCCGCGGGCCTCTGCAAGTGCTGTTGCAAAATTTGCAAATAAAATAGTTAAAAACAGCCAAACATCCAGTGCAATAAAATACGTAATGGGCACTTCTGTTTGCTCGCCGCCCCATGCTTTTTGCAAGATGAATAAAAATGTCAGAATGAAACCCACTTCGACGACAAACATTACGGGATTTTTCCACTGGATATCCGGTCGAAACATAATAAACGCGTTTTTCAATGCAACTATCACAGTTTCCGTTTCAAATAATGCTCTTGCTTTAAGACGGCGTGGCGGTGGTTGCTGCTGCATGTTTCTTAACCTCCAAATGGGATGGGACCAAAGTGCTCTGCGATAGGCCCAAGCACTGCAACTGGCAAAAAGAGCAAACCGCCGATAATGAAGATGGTTCCCAGCAAGAGAAATCCAAATGTCATTGTGTCATTACGTAACGTTCCCATGCCAAAAGGACTGGATTTTTTCGCGCCCAGAAATGCAGCCATGGCGATAGCTGCAATAATGGGAAGAAAGCGGCTGAAAATAATGACAAGACCTGTTGCAATATCCCAGCTAATCGCTTCCGGTGCCGGGTTTGGATTATTGAAAAAACCATACGTCACACCTAAACCATCGAAAGCAGAACCATTGTTGGCAGAGGCGGATGAAAATTGGTATAGCATTTGTGAAAAACCATGCGCACCAGGATTGCTAATGGCATTTATTCCCCATTCTGTTGCAGCAAAAAGACCGGTAGGCATTAAAATCATGAGTGGATGAATTAACAAGGCAATAATAGCAAGCTTGACTTCACGCCCCCCAATTTTTTTGCCGAGATATTCAGGACTGCGTCCCACCATCATGCCAGCAAGGAAAATTCCAATGATGATAAAGAGTAACATGTTAATCATCCCAATCCCTTTGCCGCCAAAGAAACAGTTTAACCACATCCCTATCATGGGAGCCAAGGCTGCCATGGGATTCAGACTGTCTGCTTCAGCATTGACTGCACCACAAGTCACATCTGTTGTTAATGCGGCAAAGGTTGCTCCTGCGGATGTTCCAAAACGCATTTCCTTGCCTTCAAGATTTCCGAGATGTTGATCAACGGGCAATCCTGCAATCGCAGGCAATGCAACTTCAAGCTTACCCGTGGATGATGCTTGATGTGGAATCACGTAGGTTCTGGCATGGTGATGGGTGAATCCTGGGTTTGGTTTTAACGTATCAAAATGGATAGTCCAGATGATGGTCGCGGTCATGAAAATGAACATCACACTAAAAATGACAATGCCATGCCGCCATTGGCCGAGCATGCGTCCATACATCAGCACGAGTGCGAATGGAAAAATCATCATGGCAAGCGTGTTGAAAAAATTGGATACGGCGGTTGGATTTTCAAATGGATGCGCAGAATTCATGCCATAAAATCCACCACCATTTGTACCGAGCATTTTCATGGCTTCAAAAGCTGCGACCGGGCCTACAACAATTGTCTGGGGCTTTGCTAATCCGGTGTCGGTAGTCCCCATCGCTCCCTGTTCGAGAGTGGTAATTTGATAGGCACTTTTAAATGTCATTGGGCTGCCTTGCTGTATGAAAATCACCGCAAAGAGAAAAGCAATAGGCAGAAATAGGTAAACGACCACACGCCACATATCAAGAAAAAAATTACCAAGGGATGCATCTCCGCGCAACGCTCTTATAATTGCGGTTAAGGCACAGAAACCAATGGCGGCAGAAATAAACAGATTAGTGATACAAAAAAATATCTGACTGAAGTTTGATAAGAGTTGATCTCCGGCATAGTGCTGTAAATCAGTGTTCGTCATGAAGGATACAACACTGTTAAAAATGGCACTTGGCGCCAACATGGTTTTTCCATCCGGATTCAACGGCATCCAGGGTTGCAGTGCCAACACAAGAAAACTAAAGATGAATAACACTGTGTTAAAGATCAGAAGAGAGCTGGCATATTGTTTCCAGTTTTGCGGGCCGCTATTCACGTGGTTTTCAAGCGAGGCAAAAATTGGCGCTGGGCGATATTTCCCATCCATGATAAAGGTGAGATATCGGCTTAATGGAAAAGCAATGAGAGTTGCTGTAGCAAGCAATGTAAAAGGAAGCAGCCAGGTTTGAATGAACACATGCACTCCTTAGAACCATTCTGGTCGCACAAGGGTTACTATCAGATAAATAAAAATGAAAATGACGATGAGGACGGTTAAATAGATCATTTATATTTTCTCACAGGCTTTTATGAACAAATAACAGATTCGCATCGCGAGAAGGCCAAGAAAAAACATTGCAGGAAGCCAGATATAAAGATTCATTCATGAGCCCCCTTGATCGTGAGATGTTAGTTAACTTAGCACTTCAAATAGTCTAAGTACATAGCATTATCCCGCGCAACGTATGCATGAAGCATTCCATCCGCCACCGAGGGCGGCAATTAAACCAACGGCTGCTGTCATTTGCTGATAGCGAATATCAGCCGCAGTTTTTTGCGCGGTGTAGGCCGCAATCTGTGCTGTAATCACGCTGGAATAAGCGACGGTTCCCGCTTTATATTCATTGAGTACCAGTCTTAATGCTTCAACTGCACTGGCAGCAGCTGCATCTTGTACGCGAGCTTCATTGGAAAGAATGCGTAAAGAAGCGAGGTTATCTTCCACTTGCTGAAATGCGGTTAATACAATTTGTCGATAGGATGCAACCGTTGCATAATAGCCCGCTTTTGCTGCTCTCACTTCAGCATTGCGTAAACCGCCATCGTATATGATCTGTGATAATTGTGCGCCATAAGACCAGGCCATGGTTGGCAAGGAAAACCAGTGTGAGAGTCCTGTGCCTGTGACACTGCTGGTTGCGAGCAAAGTTAATGAAGGGAAATAAGCAGAAATCGCAACACCAATTTCTGCATTTGCCTGCTGCATCAGTCGCTCGGCTTCTGCCACATCGGGTCGTCTCTCCAGCAATGCAGAAGGTAGAGAAAGTGGGATGAGTGGCACAATAGTGGATGTGTAACGTTTATGAGGTAATGTAAAATTCGCAGGAGGAACACCGATTAACACGGCAATCGCATGCTCGTATTGCGCACGTGCAATGCCATTATTAATGGCGAGTGCCTGTGCTGATTCAAGTTGGCTTCTTGCCTGAATCACATCAGCGCGCGATGCGACACCGGATGCGTATTGATTTTTAGTTAATTTCAACGCTTTTTTATAATCTATTACTGTCTTATTCAATAAAACCTGGTCTGTATCAATCCCGCGTAACTCGAAATAAATTGTCGCAAGCGAGGCTTCTGCAGATAATTTTGTTGCTGCAATTAATGCAGCACTTGCTTGAGCCCCCGATGCGTTTGCTTCAACTTGTCGACGTATTGCGCCCCAAATATCAATGTCCCATGAACTATTAAATAATAAGGAATGATTGGTGGAGACATGTCGCACTGTTTTGCTGGTTGAAATTCCCGCGGTTGCTGTGCCGGATGCGATGGATCCGGTCGATGAAGCACTGGTAAATGAAGTTGATCCGCTGACCGTTCTTTGACGTGTGGCGGAGGCGGTGACACCAAACAAAGGAAAATAACTTGCTCTTGCTTCATCTACGAGTGCAAGCGCCTGAAAATAATTTGCTACAGCATTTTTAATATTTTGATTGCAGCGATTAAGCCGGATTTCCAGTTCATTTAATTTTGCATCATGAAAAACACGCCACCATTCACCTCGTTTAATTTGATCTCGAGGTTCTGCTATCTTCCAGTCTTTTGATAAGCGTGAGCCAACCATTTTTTTACCCTTTGCTTCCTTGTATGTTTTGGACAGGGGAGCAGCAGGACGCTTGTAATCTGGACCTACCACGCAGGAAGTGAGCAGCAGCATGGAGAGTACCAGGATTGATTTATTAAAGATGTTCACGTGTCACCCTCCGTGGCAAGAGCGAGCGCGGTTCAATGCGCTGCAACCTGATTTTTAATCGTTCCATGTAAAGATAAATCACCGGCGTTGTAAACAAGGTTAGCATTTGACTGACTATCAAACCGCCGACAATGGCAATACCTAATGGGCGGCGCAATTCAGAACCGAGACCAAATCCAACAACTAAGGGTATAGCACCAAACAAGGCTGCTGCAGTTGTCATCATAATGGGACGAAAACGTAATACGGCTGCTTCATGAATCGCATCTCGTGAGGATTTGTTTTCTGTTCTTTCCACATGCAGGGCAAAATCAATCATCATGATGGCATTCTTTTTAACAATTCCAATCAACAATATGATTCCGATTAATGAAATAATACTGAGATCTGTGCCGCTAATGATGAGTGCAAGCAGTGCGCCAACACCAGCAGATGGCAGTGTGGAAAGTATGGTGATGGGATGAATCAGGCTTTCATACAACATGCCCAATACGATATAAACAGCGAATAACGCAGCTGCAATTAAATAAGGTTCATTTTCAAGCGATGCCTGAAATGCTTGCGCAGTTCCCTGAAACGAACCACTCATGCCAGAAGGCAGGTGCATATTTGCAACTGTATTACCGACAAGTGCCACTGCATCCCCAAGTGCAACACCTGGTAGCAAGTTGAAGGAGAGTGTTGCTGCAGACGCCTGCCCTTGATGGTTTACGAGCAGCAAGGTGGAAGAAGGATTGAAACTTGCAAATGCAGACAGCGGCACTTCATTGCCTGCTGGTGATTTGACATAAATTTCTTTGAGTGTTTCGGGAGATTGCCAATATTCAGGAGCGACCTCCATCACCACATGGTATTGGTTCATGGCAGTGTACATGGTTGAAACCTGGCTTTGGCCAAACGCGCTATATAAAGTTGCATCAATGAGCTGAGGTGTGATGCCAAATCGTGAAGCGGTTGCATGATCCACATTCACCATGACTTGCAAGCCGTGAATTCGCTGATCACTATTGACATCTGCAATTCCTTTTAATGCTGCAAGCTTTTCTGTGATACCGGGTACGGAAGCATTAAGATCAGCAAGATGGTTGGCTGACAATGTATATTGAAATTGTGCGTTCGCTTGTCTGCCGCCTATTGTAATGTCCTGTGCGGATTGCAAGAAAAGCATTGCGCCAGGAATCACAGCCAGTTTTGGCCGCAAGCGTACAATGATCTCATCCGATGAAATTTTACGTTTACTCAATTCTTTCAGGGTAATAAAAACGGATCCTGAGTTGACTGTTGTGCCTCCAACAAATCCCACTACATTTTCAACACCAGTATCATTTTTAATGACAGTAATGTAGTTAGACAGAATTTTTTGCATGGCTTGAAATGAAATATTTTGTTCCGCCTGTATGGATCCTGAGATACGTCCTGTATCTTGCTGCGGAAAAAATCCTTTTGGCACAATGATGAATAAAAAAATACTGAGCAGAATTGTCACCATCATGCTAATTAGCATGAAGAGAGAATGTGTGAGCGCCCAATCAAGACCGCGTGAATAGCTTGAACGTACTCTATCAATGAATTGCGTGTAACGATTTATTTTTTCATCTGATTGAGGGCGAAGAAAACGTGAGCACATCATGGGTGTTATTGTTAATGATACAAACAGAGATACCAAAATGGCGACGGATAAAGTAACAGAAAATTCACGAAACAATCTGCCAACAATGCCGCCCATCAGCAAAATGGGAATGAACACGGCAATTAAGGACAAGGTCATGGACATGACTGTGAAGTTGACTTCTTTTGCGCCTTGCAAGGCTGCATCGAATGGTTTGCTTCCCATTTCAAGATGACGGGAAACATTTTCCAGTACAACGACTGCATCATCTACAACAAAACCCGTTGAAATAGTGAGTGCCATCAGGGATAAATTATCCAGACTATAACCAAGCAGCTGCATGATTGCGAATGTACCCAATAAAGACAAGGGGACTGCGACTCCCGGAATGAGCATTGCGCGCACACTGCCAAGAAAAAGATACGTGACCAGAATGACTAATATCATGGCAATGACCAGTGTGATTTCCACATCATGCAGTGAAGTGCGAATGGTGGAGGTGCGATCCATCATCACGGTCATGTCAATATCGGCTGGAATGGAGGCTTTGAGTTGTGGCAATAAGGCGCGAATACTATCAATGGTTGCAATGACATTGGCACCGGGTTGTTTGAATATCACAATGAGTACCGATGGTTTTCCGTTAGCCGATCCCGCATTTCTCAAGTCTTCCACAGAGTCAGTGACTTCTGCGACATCTGAAACTCTGACAGGACTATTGTTGCGATAAGCAATAATCAGTGGCCGATATTGATAGGCTTTAAATAACTGGTCTGTTGTCATGATGGAAGACAGGCGGTTACCTTTTACAAGCTGGCCTTTGGCGAGATTGACATTCGCTGTAGCAAAAACATTTGCAGCTTCAGCAAGACCTATCCCATATTTATTGAGTGCTGTTGGATTTAACTCAATGCGTATGGCGGGGAGCGAACTGCCTCCTGTAAAGACTTGTCCAACGCCATCCACTTGCGAGAGTTTTTGCTGCAAAATAGTGGAAGCCGCATCATACATTTGTCCAGGACTGTATTTATCGGATGTCAATGCGAGAATCATGATGGGTGCATCAGCAGGATTGACTTTGCGATAAGTGGGGTTGCTGGGTAAGTTCGCTGGCAGATTACTGCTGGAAGCATTAATTGCAGATTGTACGTCACGCGCTGCTCCATCAATATTTCGGGCAAGGTCAAATTGCAGCACAATACGCGTTGATCCAAGACTGCTAGTCGATGTCATTTGTGTGACACCTGCAATTCTACCCAATTGTGTTTCAAGAGGTGTTGCGACCGATGTTGCCATGACTTCAGGACTTGCCCCTGGAAGAGATGCTTGCACACTGATGGTTGGAAAATCGACTTGCGGCAAGGGAGAAACGGGTAATAAGTTGAATGCGACCAACCCACTGATAGCAATGCCTATGGCAATCAGTGATATACCAATGGGACGCTTGATAAAAGGAGAGGAAAAGTTCATGACGATTCTTCTCCCCGCACTATTTTTGCTGGATGGTATGTCCAGATTTTTCGATAGAATTGATCGAAGGTGAGATAAATGACAGGAGTTGAATAAAGAGTAAGTAACTGGCTAACCATGAGGCCGCCAATGATGGCAATGCCTAATGGTTGTCTTAACTCAGCTCCCATGCCCGTACCGAACGCAAGTGGAATTGCCCCAAAAAGTGAAGCAAGCGTTGTCATCAATATCGGGCGAAAACGTAATAATGCCGCTTCATAAATGGCATCCCTGGGATTTTTTTTTGTATTTGCGTTCTTGTTCAAGTGCAAAATCTATCATCAAAATAGCATTTTTCATGACAATGCCAATTAACAGAATAATGCCTATCAATGCGATTACGGTCAGATCATTTCCTGTCAGGAATAATGCGAGCAATGCGCCCATGGCAGCAGAAGGCAAGGTTGAGAGAATGGTAACGGGATGAATATAACTTTCATACAAGACACCAAGCACAATATACACAACGATGATGGCAGCGAAAATCAGCCAGCCTTCATTCGCAAGCGAGTTTTGAAATATTTTTGCAGAGCCTTCAAAACTGGTTTGTACATCAGGAGGAATATTTAATGTCTGATTAGTTTTATAAATGGCATCTACGGCCGCACCGAGTGAAACTTTTGGGGCAAGATTGAAGGAAATCGTTGCAACAGGAAACTGGCCTTGACGGTTAATTACCAATGGGCCTAGCTGCTCGGTTATTTTTGTAAAAGTCTTAAGCGGCACAGCACCCGCACTGGTTGCGGTACTCACACTGGCTGAGGAGCTCGGGTTATTTGTGGAAGTGCTAATGGTCATGCTTAATGGATTCGGATTGCTGATTGCGGTACTCGTCGCTGAATTAATGTAGATATTGTTGAGAGCTTCTGGGCTTGACTGTAACGCCTGTGGTGTTTCGAGAATAACGTGATACTGATTACTCTGTGTAAAAATGGTGGATACTTGTCTCTGGCCAAAAGCATCGTAAAGAATGTTATCGATCAATTGCGCGGTAATACCTAATCTCGAGGCGGTATTTCTGTCAATCGTAATCAGGGTTTGCAAGCCATTATTTTGCTGATCACTGGCAACATCACGTAATTCCGGTAACTGTTGTAACTTTTCCAGCACACGTGACGACCAGGTTGAAACTGCTTTGGCATCAGGTGAGCCAATACTAAATTGATATTGTGTACGACTGACCCGGGTATCAATAGTCAAATCTTGCACTGGCTGCATGTACAGTGTTGCGCCTATGACGGTTGAAAGTTTGGGTTGCAGACGACGAATGACTTCACTTGCGCTCACTCCGCGTTCACCAATGGGTTTCAGTGTGATTAACATGCGTCCACTATTCAGCGTGGTATTGGTGCCATCAATACCGATAAATGAAGATAAATTATCAACCGCAGGATCACTTAATACGATTTTTGCAAGTGCTTGTTGGCGTTTACTCATCATCTCAAATGAAACGGATTGCGAGCCTTCTGAGATACCCTGAATGACACCCGTATCTTGTACCGGGAAAAATCCCTTGGGAATCAGGAAAAATAATATTCCGCTTAAAATAAGTGTAGCCATGAAAATGCAAAGTGTTAATGGCTGATGCTGCAACACCCACTGCAAGCTATTTCCATAATGCTTTACAATGCGATTTTGTATATCACCTGTTCTGCGTTGAAGTCCGCTCATCTCATTTGGAGTTTGTTGATGCAAGATGCGCGAACATAACATGGGCGTCAATGTTAAAGAGACGAATGCTGAAATGAGAATAGTGATTGAAAGCGTGAGTGCAAATTCACGAAACAATCGACCAACGACATCGCCCATGAATAACAATGGAATCAATACAGCAATCAGGGAAACAGTGAGTGAGAGAATGGTAAAAGTAATTTGTTCGGCACCTTTGATTGCAGCATCAAAGGGTTTCTCGCCCTGTTCGATATACCGTGTGATATTTTCTATCATGACAATGGCGTCATCCACGACAAATCCTGCTGCGATGGTTAATGCCATCAACGTTAGATTATTAAGACTAAAACCAAGCAAATACATGAGACCCATTGATCCAATGAGTGAAAGTGGAACTGAAATACTGGGAATAATGGTCGCTGAAATATTTCGTAAAAATACAAAAATGACCATGACAACCAGCAAGACGGATAATAGCAATTCAAATTGCACATCTCTTACTGAGGCACGGATAGTGACCGTGCGATCCGTTAATACGGTTAACTGGATATCGAAAGGCAAGGCAGCTTTTAGTTGTGGAAGTAATTGCTGAATTCGATTGACGACTTCAATGACGTTTGAGCCTGGTTGACGTTGTATATTTATAATGACGGCCGGTTCCGTATTTTTCCATCCAGCCAGTCTGATATTTTCAACCCCATTCACAACGTTTGCGACATCAGACAAGCGCACGGGCGCGCCATTATTGTAGGCAATGATTAATGGACGATACTCCTCAGCCGTTAATAACCTATCATTCGAGTTGATG
>Ga0206990_1069_pt1 | contig 22778 bp, 16 predicted proteins | sample Alteio_BWMinCont_8_FD_153283 | JGI IMG/M metagenome (GOLD analysis project Ga0206990, IMG submission 153283) | Enriched cells from forest soil in Barre Woods Harvard Forest LTER site, Petersham, Massachusetts, United States -... | ecosystem: Environmental > Terrestrial > Soil > Temperate forest >... | reverse complement strand
CGATCGCGACCGTCCGTTCAAAGCATGCACGCGCCTCGTCGAAACGGCCGAGTTCAGAGAGCACGCTGCCCAGCAGATCGTAGGCCATGGCGTTCCACGGATCGGCCACCAGCATCTCTCGCAATACCTGTTCGGCTTCCTGATTGCGATCCTCGATCACCAGCGCTCGCGCCTTACCAAGGCGGCCGAAGCTGGTCCTACCTCCGGTTGCCGCCGCGCGCCGGAAACGGCCGATCGCCTCGCCGACATGGCCAAGCGTGTAGACCAGAGCACCAGCGCGGAACCATGCCTCGGTCAAGGATGGCAGCAGCTTCGTGGCGCTGTCGTACGCAGTGAGTGCCCCGCCGATGTCGCCCAGCTTCTCCAAGGCGATTCCCAAGCGAAAATGTGCATCGGTATAACGTGGGTTGCTGGCGACGGCCCGCTGCAACGCCGCGATGGCATCCGGTACGCGGCCGACCTCGAGGCAGGCGAGGCCGAGATCGTGCTGGATGACGGCATTGGACGGCTGCAGCAGCGCTGCATCGCGCAACGGCGCGATCGCATCGGCTGGTTGCCCCGCTTTGAGAAACTCAGTGGCTAAGGCAAGCAGAGGGGCCACCTGCTGCGGCGCGTTCGGGTTTGGAGACTGAGACAAGGCGCTGACGTCAGCTTGCTGATAATGCCGTAATAAATAATCGATCGGCAGATAAAGTCATAGTGGTTCGGCCTAGAACGTGAATCTCGCGGAGAACTGTAAGATTCGCGGTAGCCCATTGGGGCTGATTTCCTGCAGGGCCCCAAAATTGCCCGGGCCGGAATTAGGAACCAAGTAACAGGTTTGATTCAGCGTAGCCCCGTCGCCGCAGTTCTTGCCGATGGGATTGTATTGCAGTTGATTAATGCCGTTGCCGTTCTGAACGTAGTAGTTGGGATGATTGAAAAGATTGAACGCTTGCGCCTGCAGTTGAAACTCCTTGCCCTCACGGATCATGAAACTGCGCGTCAGGCCAACATCGATTCTTTCCAGCCTTGGGCCGTAGAAGGAATTCAGGCCGATTCCAGGCGTAGGACCACCACCATTAATGCCGCCGGCGGTGTTGGCAGTATCCTCATTGAACGCGGTGTCATTGAGGTTCCCATTCCCCCCATCGCAATTACCGAACGACAAGGTGGAACTCGTGCATGCCGGACTCAGTAGACCGGCGTACGGACGACCGGAAGAGAACTCCATGACGCTGCTCAGGCTCCAAGCGGAGAGCAGAGCGCGTCCGATGCCGGAGCTAGTGAGTCGGTCTAACCTCGGCACGTAGACACCAGCGAGGGTGAACCGGTGCCGCTGGTCGAGCAGCGACGCGGCGTGGGTGTTGCTGAAGTCGAACTGGTTGTTGAAATCCATGCCATCCAGCATGATGCTTTTGGCGAACGTATAGGAAGCCTGCAAGGCCACGCCGTGCGACATACGGCGCTGCAAGTGCACAAAGAATGAGTTGTAATGATTCTGGCCGGGGCTGATTAGCGCGTTGATCTCGTTGAACCCGGTGCTAATGCGGCCTTCGCTGAGCAGGCCGTTGTCCATGTTCGGCAGCGTGTATGTCGGGCCGCCGCACGGTCCAGTGGCTGCGGAGGGCGGACAGACAATGTAAGTCGTCGTGCCCTGCAGCGGCTTCAGATTCAAGTCGTAGGCGCTGCCCGAGATCAGATGCACTCCGTGATTCCACATCGTGCCGATGCTTAACGTCGTGTTTTCGGCGATCTCGCGTTCGATCTGCAGGCTGCTCTGCAGAATATAAGGCACGCGAAACTGTGGCGAGACCAGAGAAATGTCGGGTGATGCCTGGAACAGCGGGGAATTGGAAGCGAGGATGTTCGGGAAAGTCGGCAATTGCTGATTCGGCACACCGCCGTTGTAACTGATGCTGACCGAAGACTGCTGCGACGCAAGTCCGTTGGAGATCACAGCATTGCGATAGTTGAGACCGTTAATGTTGGTGTAAAACATGCCGAATCCTCCGCGCACCACAGTCTTTGCCATCGGCTGCCAAGCGAACCCAAACCGCGGCGCCAGACGCTGAAACTGGTTGGGATACTGCCCAGTGAGGGGAAACGCCGGATTCTCCGCTGGCTGAGGATAAACCTGGAAGTCTTCGCGCAGTCCCATTTCCAGAGTCAATCGCGGCAGGGCCCGGAAGGTGTCCTGCACGTAGAATCCGTAATAGGGCACGGCGAATGCGAACCGCGGGTTTCCCGAAGCCTGGCTGAAAAGGTTGTATTCTCCGAGCGCAAAGGCTTGCAGATTGGAGAATTCATAGCTACCGAGCCGGGATCCAAACTGAACCGCGGCATTTGGGTCGGCGCCGCCGTCGTTGGTGTCGGCGTCCCATGCGCGGCTCCAATCCGCCCCTAGCTGCAGCGTGTGCTTGCCGATCACATAGTCGATACGATCGGCTACGGAGTACTGACGTTCGAAAACCCTCCCTATGGAGAATGGAGCGTTTCCCAGAACAAACGACGCGGGGCTGTCGAGGATGATCGTAGGACTGTTCGGAACTAACCCGGTCGGAGTTGCGTTTTGGTTGTCGTCGGAAGTTCCTGCGTGGAATTCGTTCAGCATCCGTGGAGAGAAGGTGTGCGTCCAGCCGAGACTGAGTTGGAAAGTACGCACATAATCGTTTGCCAGGGTTTGCAGGCCATAATCGCCGACCGTAGGATCGACGACGACGCCTCCCGGCGAATTGAAATGATTCAAATTCAAGCTGAGGAAAAAGCCATCGCGAGGAGTGGCCTGGTAGTCGAGACGCGGCGTGATCACCAGGTCGTTGCGTTTTCTGGCCTTGGTGCCGAGATTGGAACTCAATGCGTTGACGACGTTCGATACTTGCTGCAGATAGACAAGGTTGTTGGGATTCGCGGAGACATCGGCAGTGGTATCGGTTCCAGGGACGGGCAACAGTCCGTTCGGCGGGGGCAGCGTTGTTCCGGCAGGAATCCCAAAGTTATTACTCAGGAACGAAGCCAGGTTCGCTGAGTTCGCGGTCAAAGCCTGATTGATAACAGGAATCGGATTGTTGCGGATTTGCTGCTCATAATCCACAAAGAACCACAAACGGCCGCGCAGGATAGGACCTCCCACTCCGGATCCGAATTGCTGCAAAACATCTTGCGGTTTCGGAAAGCCGGCGGCTTTATCGATCGCGTCATTAGCTCCGGTCGCGGAGTTGCGGTTGTAATAAAACGCGCTGCCGTGAAACGCATTGCTGCCAGACCGGGTTACAGCATTGACGAATCCTGCGCCACCTCCATACAGCGCCGAGTATGGACTCACTGAGACCTGAAATTCCTGGATCGCCTCCTCGCCGTATAAATAAGGAATGCGGTAGCGGCCAAGAATGTCGGCGAAATAGTTGTTGGTCGCGTTTGTCCCATCAACGGTAAAGGCGTTGCTACCATTTCCGTTGGCGTATCCGGAATCCTCTCCCCCTTGTTGTCCTGCAATACTTACCAGTCCGGTGTCGCCATCGTAGCTTGTATTGGATGTGAGCGCGGTAAAGTCCGTGTAGCGGCGTCCGTTGAGCGGCAACTCCTCGATAAACGAACGATCTAGAACTGTACTCATGGACGACTCGGCAGGCCGGAGCAGTGGTGCGTCGGCGACAACGCGAATCGTTTCCCTGGTGGCTCCGGCCTGCAATTTGACGTCTTGCAACGTTGTGTTTCCGACTTGCACTCGCACCAGAGCTTCCACATCGCGAAAACCCCTGATGGATACCGTGACGGAATACGTGCCCGGCATCAGCGCAGCAAACCGATAAAGACCGTTGCGATTGGTCGCGGTCGATTGTTGCACGCCCGTGCTCAGGTTTCGCAACACCATGGAGGTTCCGCGAACCACTGCGTCACTTGCGTCGGTAACACGGCCGCTGATTGCTCCCGTCAAGACTACATTCTGCGCCGACAATTGAAGGCATACCGAGATCAACAAAGCGCAAACTGAAAGGCGACTTGTTGTCGGGATCCTGCCGCTCGACCGAGCCGAGGTGAAAACTAAGTCGGGAGCGCGGCGGCGAATCAACAGCTTCATAAAGGTCGCCTTTCGCACACGGATAGGTGCCACCTAAAAGAGAAATTAAATAACCTAATGGCAGACTGTTAACCACGCATCACAACATCATTAATGCTCCGTTAAAATCTAAGGTCGGGCGGAGAGAGTTGGTCCGTCATTTTCAATTGCGAGTCCGGTCAGCATTTCGTATGCCGCAGAGTGCAGTGCTCGATTGCGTGAGGGGGGCCGGCGATTTAAGGTTCTTCAACCCAGTACAGGCCAGATCAGACCACTCGCGGCTTCCGCCAAGCCGAAGCTCGGTTAAGTCAATGCTTCACGTGACGAACTGTGTGGTCTACAATCCGTAATTGCCCCGCGGAGTTTCATTCACTCGCCCCGATAAGCCGACTGTTCGCAAATACGGAGATCATTAATGATTCGATGTGTCCTTGCCCTAACGCTTTTCGCCTTCGCAGGAGTTCTAAGCGAAGCTCAGCCCGCCTTGCCCTCTAGCTTTCAAGCAAAGACGATACACAGCCCTGAAGGAGCGGACATTTTTGTGCGTTGGGGAGGGAGCGGACCCGTGGTGGTTCTCATCCATGGGTACGCGGAAAATAGCGACTCATGGGCTCCTCTGGCGGCAGATCTGATGAAGGATCATACGGTAGTGGTGCCCGACCTGCGCGGTATCGGGCGATCCTCCAAGCCTGCCGGTGGTTACGACAAGAAGACTCAGGCCAAGGATATGCGCGCCGTCGTAACCTCGTTGGGATACGACAAGACATTTGTTGTTGCTCACGACATCGGCAACATGGTCGCCTACGCCTACGCCGCCATTTACCCCGATAAAGTTGAGCGGCTGGTCGTGATGGACGCGCCGATTCCCGGGATTGAACCTTGGAGTGAGATACTCCAAAATCCGGGAGTTTGGCACTTCAACTTCCACGGACCCGATGCGGAACGGCTGGTGGCGGGCCGGGAGCGGATCTACTTCGACAGAATATGGAATGACTTCACAGCCGACCCGAGCAAGCCGGACGAAGACACCAGAAATTTCTTCGCCGCCACATACGCGCAACCAGGTGGAATGCGCGCCGGGTTCGCGCAGTTTACAGCGTTCTCTCAGGATGCGAAGGACAATAAGATCTTCGAACAAACCAAGCTGACGATGCCTGTGATGGCGGTCGGTGGAGAGAAGTCCTCCGGTCCTCTTCAGGCAGTGATCATGCGTCATGTGGCGACAAATGTGCAAGAGGAGGTGGTCGCAGGATCAGGGCATTGGCTGATGGAAGAGCGACCCGCTTATACTGTGGCGCTGATTCGTAAGTTTCTTGATAGTCCACTAGTCGCTCCTACTGTTGCGGCTACTGGTGGCGCCGACTTGAACGAAAAACGCATTGTTCCCGCGGAGTATAAGTTCCCGCAACGAGGCAATCCGGGTACTGGTAGCTCCGGTGTCCGAGGTATCGAGACCGTTGTTCTGCAAGGCAATCCAGACGAAGAAGGCTTGTATACCATCATGCTGCGCGTGCCAGCACATACACGCATCGCTTCGCATTCCCATCGCGATGACAGAGTTGCAACTGTAATCTCTGGCACATGGCATTTCGGGTATGGCGACAAGTTTGATGAGGCGAGTCTGAAGGCCTTGCCACCAGGCAGTTTTTACACTGAACCGCCCGCTCGGAATCACTTCGCAGAGACTGGCGATGAACCTGTTGTCGTCCAGATTACGGGTTTCGGTCCATCTTCGACGGAGTACGTAGATGGCGCACAGGATCCTCGTAATTCAGGCAAGTCAAATTGAATCATCGGCTAGGGATGTAGGCGTGCCCAATTCGTTTCTGCTGGGAAGTTGGATCAGTGGTGATCTTTCGCAAGTCCTTGCAGGCGAATTTCGTGCTTGAAGATCTCTGCGCATTCGGGCAGGCGCGTTCGATACTTTGTCGGGAGCTGAATACAAAGGTCCACCGCGCTCTTGCGCATTTCGTGAAGTTCTAGAAGGGCAGCCGTGCTGACTGTGAGCGTAGCTGGCAGCTTGCTAACTATTGAATTCGGATCAGCGACATTCTGTTTGATTACATCTGACGTAGAATTCTCACCCGAGACCTCTTCATGAATCGCGACACGATGGGGCGCGTCAGAAAAAGTCGGATCAGATGCGTTGCGGTCGTTAGCGCCGTTCCAGCTGATTAGCATCAATCCCTGCGAGCCTTGAGGAACCTGTTGCGGATCGAGTCCGCTGCTGCCCCGCTGGTTAGGGGAAGGACCCTCGTTGACCCTCATCTGCGCTGACACAGGCACCGCAAGAAGCAAGCTAAGTGATAAGAAACAAACGCAAAGCAGATTCATCTTTTGATTAAACACTCGTCCTCCAACCCCTTTGAGATCGCACTTGCACGGCAACGTAAACCCTTCATCCCTAATGATCTAGATCGCGAAACCTCCGCACCCGTTGTACAGAAGATAATGTAGATTTTGATCCTCGCAAATGGCCCGAAAGGGGGGAATCGACTGAGAACATCCGTAGGAATCCTCATTGTTTATTATTCAGCCCTGGCTGGAGATTCCTCCCCTTGACCGGCCAAGGGCCGATTCGAGGAAAGATTACCTTGTCGACTCAGTCAATATCGTTGCTCCAGGTCAATTAAAGGACTATTGAACCGCTGACTATTGTGGCAAGCCTACAGGTCCGGCCGAAGGGAAGGCGAAGAAGTGGGACCAGCCGACCTCGACCCATCGGTCTGAAAACAGGACGAGAAGCTGAACGGACGGACAAGCAGAAAATCAGCACCGCGTCCACTGGATCTTCGTTCTTTCAGAGACTCAGAACCTGGCGGGAAGAAAGAAAGATGGTAGCGGAACTCCGGAGAGAGAACAGGCCGAGCGCTGAAACCTTGCTCGTTTCCGACCCCCACAAAAATAGGTTCGGTTTATCTGTCACTGCGAGTGTGAAATGCAGCGAAACCCGATGTGGTTCATGCTGGTGTCGATCATTTGCGGCTGCCGGGCTGCCGGACGGTAACGCAAGCAGTAGTTGGGCGCGCACAGGTGCGAGCCTCCTTTGACGACCTTGCGAGGAATTCGGAACTGCGCCTGCGCGGCGTCGTAACTCTTATCTGGCAAGACGATGCGCGGATTGACTGCCGGACCGCAACAGGGCTTGACGACTGCATCGGCGTGCCGCTGTACAAACCAATCGCAAGTCCATTCCCAGACGTTGCCCGCCATATCATATAAACCGTATCCGTTCGGCGGGAACGATCCTACCGGAGAAGTTCCTTCATATCCGTCGTAGAGCAGGTTTTGCCAGGGAAATTCTCCCTGCCAACTATTAGCCATCGCTTTGCCGCCGGGAGAAGGCTCATCGCCCCATGTAAACTTTTTTCCGTCAAGTCCGCCACGGGCGGCAAACTCCCACTCTGCTTCTGTGGGCAATTCTTTTCCTGCCCAGTGTGCGTAAGTCTCGGCATCTTCGTAGGCAACGTGAACCACAGGATATTGCGCGAGACTTTCGAGGGAGGATCCCGGGCCCAACGGATGGCGCCAATTCGTTCCCGGCGCCCAGGCCCACCAGTTGACGTAGTTGCGTAGGTCGACCGGGCCCTCGGTTTTGTGAAAGAGCATGGACCCGGGCACGAGATTCTCGGCAGGGGCTCCAGGAAAATCCGCAGGATTCAGCGGGCGCTCGGCTAGCGTCTTATAGGCCGTTGCGTCCACGAACTCTGCGAACTGTTCGTTCGTGACCGCGTAGCAATCTATCCAGAAGCCGTCCACGCTTACTTCATGAACCGGACGCTCTTCGGGATAAAAGTCTTCCGATCCCATTTGGAATGTTCCGCCGGGTATCCAAGCCATACCGGGATGCGGACTGTCTGCTGGTTTCGTTGTTTGGCTAAGCTGGTCTGTTTTCATGGTACGCATCTCGTTCAAAATTCGGGGCGCTCTTGGTTTGATTTCTCGGACTAAGTATTCGTTTGGTTACCACAAACAAACACCGGCAGATCTTCCGTCGGCGATGAATAATTTTGCGGCTCAGTAACAATCCATCAAAATCCAGGTGTCGGACAACTGTCGCTTTTGACAGTTACCTACCCGTTTGAACGGCGATAGTCTTACCGGCGAACAAGTAGTTCATCGGATCGCCATGAAAGGAAAATCGTATGAAACAAAATCGCAGATGGAGTGTAGGGTTCACCACGCTAGTGTGCATTTTCTGTGTCGGCTTGGCGTTTGGTGCTTCGAACGGCAAGAAGGTCAAGATCAATGGATTGATTACCGGACGAGATGGAGAAAATCTGACGGTGAAGACTCTTAAGGGGTCAACCAACGTCACAGTGGCGCTGACGGACGATACGAAGATTCAGTCACCGAAGGGCTTAGGCTTGCGACATTCGGAGCAGTCCGTCACCGCTCTTATCCCGGGGCTGAAGATTCAAGTCGAAGGCACGGGCACTGAAACCCAGGTGGTTGCCAAGACCATCACCCTCCAGAAGGACGATTTACTTCTGGCTGAGACTATTCAAGCTGGCTTAAACCCAACGCAGCAGCAACAGGCAACCAACATGTCCAACATAGCAGAGAACAAGGAAGGCGTTGCGGCTAATAAAGAAGGGGTTGCTGCCAACCAGCAGCAGATCGCTACCAATCAGGGAGCCATCGCCGCGAATCAGGAAGCGATCGCGGGGAATCAACAGGAAATTCAGGCAACCACCCAGCGTTTTTCCGAACTCTCGGAGTACAACACCACTGCGAAAGCGACGGTTTATTTCACTAGCGGAAGCTACACAATCTCTGATAGTGATAAAGCGGCTTTGTCAGTGCTGGCCGCAAGCGCGGTTGGAACCAAGGGCTACATCGTCCAGGTAAAGGGCTTTGCCGATTCATCGGGCAATGCAGCCATGAACCAGCAGTTGAGCATGGATCGAGCCCAGGCAGTGGTCGCGTACCTGCTCCAGAACTGCAATGTTCCTCTGCGGCATATCGTGGCACCAGGTGCGATGGGCATTGCTGATCCTGCAGCACCTAACGAGACGGCTGACGGACGCGCCGACAACCGTCGGGTGGACGTCAAGGTACTGGTGAATAAAGGCGTGGCTGGCGGGATGTAAGCGACTAGTTTTCGCGTGGGCCACACAACTCCGTGCGACTTGTGCCGACGGGCGGATTAGTCCCTCGTCGGCCTCATGCCGAATGTAAATGAAGTTACGATTCGTGCCCGCAGTGATAAGAACAGCTACTGTCGCGCCTTCTCTCTCCTGCCTGTGCATAACAACCGGACCAGTCAAGTCCGCGATCATCTCAAGGAGAATGTATGTCACGTTCTTTAATTGTGTTGCCCGACGATTCCGCCAAGCCAATTCTTGATGCGATAGACAGCGCGAAAAAGTCGCTGCGGGTCAAGATGTTCCTTTTCTCAGATCCGTCGCTGTTGAAAGCTGTCATTGCCGCAAGGCAGCGCGGATTAAAGGTACGAATCATGCTGAACCCCGCACGCCGGGACGGTGAATCGGAAAACAAAGAGTCCCGCAAACAACTGGAAGCTGGCGGTGTCGAGGTCATCGATACGAATCCCAAGTATGACGTTACTCACGAGAAGTCAATGGTGGTGGATGACACGACGGCATTTATAAAATCCCTGAACTGGGAAACGAAAAATCTGACCGAAACTCGCGATTATGCCATTGTCACTTCGCACGCCCACGAGGTGGATGAAATCATCGAATGCTTTGAAGCGGACTGGGCGCGAAAACACTTCGAGGGAGATCAACATTCGCATCTGATCTGGTGCTGTGGCAACGGCCGGGAGCGTATCGCTCAGTTTATCGACGGCGCGAAGGAATTCGTCCTCCTTCAGAATGAGCGCTACCAGGATGCAGTCATCATCGAGCGACTGGTCCGGGCTGCCCGCCGCGGAGTGAAAGTCCACGTAATGGCCCGTCCTCCTCACAAACTCAAGAAAGAAAAGCTTGTGGAATCGGTGGGCGGGATGCGCACCATGGAAGATGTTGGCATCAAGATTCACAAGTTAAAACATCTCAAACTTCACGCCAAGATGCTCTTGGCCGATCACGCACGTGCAATCGTTGGATCTATCAATCTGGCTCCTGGCAGCTTCGATACCCGCAGAGAGCTGGCCATCGAGGTGCGAGACGATGAGGTCGTTGAACGTCTCGCGCACATTGCTCACCACGACTGGGAGCACTCGCACCCCCTCGATTTGTCGGACGCAGGGCTGCTCGCTGAGTTCGAGAAGCACAAGATGGACGAAACAGAAGAACTGGCTCTGCACAGCAGTCACGAAAAGCACAAGGTAGCGTAAGAACCGAAGTAATTTATTTCAATGAGAGGTTTCTCATCAACAAGCCGTGGGTGTGTTCGTTATGTCTCGCGCCGCCTGAGAATCGCTTCTACCCTGCGCAGATCTTCCTCGGTATCGACTCCAACCGTATCGTGCGGAGTTTCGCCAACCTGAATTGGAATTCCGTTTTCCAGAAAGCGCAATTGCTCGAGCCGTTCGCTGATTTCCAGTGACGACTCTGGCAACGCGCAAAAGCGGTCGAGAGCTGCCTTGCGATAGGCGTAAAAACCGAGATGCTTAAAGTAGCACGGCCGCGAGCCATCGCGGTCGAAGGGGATCGTGGCCCGTGAAAAATACAGCGCCCGCCCTGCAGAATCGGTGACAACTTTCACCGCGTTCGGATTGTTGATGTCTTCAGTTGATGCTGGCGTCTTTAAGGTCCCGACTTGCGCTTGTGGATCCTTCATCAAGTCGATCAGCGCCGCGATATGCTCGGCCCGGGTCAGCGGTTCATCACCCTGCACATTGAGATAAATATCGGCCTCGGCCGAATCCGAGACTTCGCGTACCCGCTCGGTGCCGCTGCGATGCTTCGCGGAAGTCATGCGCGCGTTCCACCCGTGTACACGGCAAACCTGCACAATTTCGTCCGAATCTGTGGCGACGATGACGTCGTCCAAGAGCGGAGACGATCGAACGCCCTCGTATACTCGGGCAATCAGAGGCTTCCCGGCAATCTGGCGCAGCATTTTTCGCGGCAGCCGGGTGGATTCGAGCCTTGCCGGAATGACTGCAATCACTCTCATGCCATCAGTGTCAATTTTCTGCTTGCGAGTTGCAATAGCGAGGCTGCCGAAAGAGTTAAGGTTGATGCTTCGCGCTGTTGCCGACCGCAACCAGGAAAATTGCGCTCTTACCTTCGGCGTGCGGGGAGAAAAAGCGGATTACGTCGTCGTCGTAAAAAGTGAGACCGGTCGCGCCCAGACGCTGTGCATACGCAGCCAGATACAGTTTACCGCCGAGGATGCCAGCTTCGAGTTGCACAGCCCGATATCCGCGGTTGCCAAAGCGTTGCAAAATCGGACGCAAGTCTGCCAAGAAGAAAATGTCCACGGCGGCATCGGCAGGTAACTGCTGTTCCAATCCTAAATAGCCGGCCTGGTCACGGAAGTTCCCCTGCTTCAGGCACTCAAGCAGTCCACTATCGCGGTGGAAGACGTATGCTCCGGGTTCAACACCGTCCACGGCATTGACTATCAGATAAAGATGGCTGAGCTGAGTTCCGATGGGATCAAGAAAGTCTGTAGGCACGCCGCGCGTGGCCCGGTGCAGCATTGTCGAAAGTTGCGGCAGAGTGATGGGCGTGCGCGCAAACTTGCGGCTGGAGCCGCGTCGCAAAATAACTTGTTCGATGGGGTCGCGAGGCATTTCGTCGTCAGACAAAGTCTGTAGCTGAACAACTGGTGCGGCAGGCGGCGGCAAATTCATGAGTGGAGTACGGCCGCGCCACATGCTGACTTCCTTCTTGGAATGCAACGAAGAGGCAGCATGTATTTCGCGCATGAGCGGATAATCAATTTCGTTCCGCGAAAGCGGAATCGTTTCGAGACCGAGCGCGGGCACGTTCACCGGAGATGGCGGCGGGTCCTGAGAACCGTGGCCGACAGGGACTAACGAGAAAGCCACCTCGCGCTGCGGATCAACATCCAGCAACTGGTTTACCGTTTCGTCCACAAAACCGCACGCGATCTTTGCGGGCAGGCCCAACGCGGTAGTTACGGCTAGCAGGTTAGCCAGCATGGTGCCATTGTCCCAGCCGAAATGGCGGTAAGTGCGGTCCTGATATTTCCACGCATTGCGCCAGTAAGTACAGGTGCAGACGATGATCAATGGCGCGCGAGCAATGCCGGACTCATTGCCGGCGGCCTCGACCAAAACGCTACGATAATCGCCATCGCGCAACTTGCGAAGCCCGAACTCAGCTGGGGCAAAGTGATAGACGCCAGCTGAAAGATCGACAAGGTCGCCGCAAACCAAATAGAGTTCGACTTCGTAAAGCGCTCCGGTGCAGGCCGCGGCGCGAAAATATATTTCACCGCCAGAAAACTTTCTCTGCCGGGTAATGCCAGCGGAAAGATAGAGGAGTTGGGCAATCGCCGCTAAATCCGGAGCTGCATTGGTCGAATCTGGTACGCTGCTGCAGATCGCAGACAGGGCAGCCACTCCGGTTTGGTGCATCTCGCTCGGCAAGCGCATAGGCTCTAGCGACGGGTAGATCTTGAAGGGTAAAGGCTGATTGGAAAAATCCAGGAAATGCGGATTGGCTCGAACGCTGGCATGCGAATGCTTGGTGGCGTTGTGATATTTCCAGGCGAATTCAGTGTCGCGGTTGTCCGGCATGAGTTTGTAATCGCTTACTGAGTTCTCAGAAGATCACGGAGCACCGCTACTTCCGCAGTAATGCCGGTGCGCAGCGCCGGATCCACGTCGGGCGCAAACAGCGGAGAGTGGTTGCTGGGAAGCTGTGTCCCGGTATTTTTAGCTTCGGAGTATTTCTGCGGGTCTGCTCCGCCCAGCGCAAAGTAGAACGACGGAATACCCTGTTCAATGAAATAAGAATAATCCTCGGAGGCCATCAACGGTTCTCCGGTTTCGACATTGTCTTTTCCCAGGGCGCCTTCCAGAGTTATTTTGAGTTTCTGAGTCAGTGCGGGATCGTTATACACAGCATCGGTCGAGCCAACATTTTCAATCAGAGGCGCACGCTGTACGGCTGCAGCGTCCGCTTCTGCCTTGGTGATGCGTGCAATGGCGGCAAGAATCTGCTGGCGAACCTCGGGCTTGTATGCGCGGACGGTCAGCCCCAGTTCAGCGTGATCGGGAATAAGGTTATTTTTCGTTCCAGCCTGAATATATCCCACGGTGAGAACCGCCGCATCGCCAGGCTTGACCTCGCGCGAAACAATTGTCTGCAATGAGAGAACAGTCCGCGCGGCGATCACGACTGGGTCAATTGTGCTTTGCGGGGCAGCGCCATGCCCACCCTTTCCATAAATCGTGATGCGGAGCGCGTCCGCGCTCGCGTATGAATATCCGGACGTGACCCCAACTATTCCAGCCGGAAAATCGTTGCTCACGTGTAAAGCCACTCCCACGTCTGGCTTAGGAAAGCGCGTCAGCAGGCCGTCTTCAACCATCTTCTTCGCGCCGGAGACAGTTTCCTCAGCTGGTTGGCCAATGAGGAGCAACGTTCCGTGCCAAGTGTTTTTGCTGTGGACCATGATCTGAGCGGTTCCGAGCACCGTTGCCATGTGCAGATCGTGCCCGCAAGCATGCATGACAGGGACGTCGCGTCCCGAGTCGTCTTGCGCATGGACTTTGCTGGCGTAGGGAAGGCCTGTTTTTTCTTCAACCGGAAGCGCGTCAAGTTCAGTACGAAGCATGATTGTCGGGCCCGTACCGTTTTTTAGAATCGCAACGACTCCCGTGCCCCCAACATGCTCAGTCACTTCGTAACCCGCAGCACGCAGATGGCTTGCCAGCTTCGCCGCGGTTTGTGTTTCGTGGGACGACAATTCCGGATTCTGATGCAGATCCACATAGAAGGCGCGCGAGTTGGGAAAGACTGCGTCGACTTCCTTTGAGGCAGTCGAAGTTTGTGCAAAACCCGAGCCAGTCAGCGCAGCGAATAGTAAAAGGGGCGGCCATTTCATAGTGGACGGATAATATCCTTTCTTAGGGAAGGTAAAAAGCTTCGGGCGCGGGCCGATAAACGCGAATCATCCACAGTGGTCGCCGCAGGTTGTCAGGGCCGGGAGCAGCGCGCGTCATCTGCAGCCATCGGTGATACTCTTCGTGAGCCCGGTTGGTGTCGACGAAAACATCGCCGTAGCGATCCTCCGCGCCAGCTTTCGTCACGGTAACTTTTTGATGCCAGCAGTGCTGCCCGCTAATCGGATCTGGTTGAACGGGGAAAGTAAGGTTCTGATGTACGCCCGCATCTTCCCAGTGAATGCGCGATGAATCGGGATCACTGCTCTCGAAGGGCTGAATGCCGTGAATGGTGCGCATCATCCATTTGCCGCGCTCAACCTGTTTTAGATCGACCAAAGCCGTAGACCACCGCTCACCGCCAAAATCTTCTTTCAGGCGCCAGCGACCAAGGTGATGCGAGCAGGCAACGATGCCGGGACGCATTCCTTCCGTGACCCAAACTCGGTCAACGAAATAGCCTATCGCAGTCTGAACTCGCACCAGATCGCCGGTGACAATGCTCAGTCGCGAGGCGTCTTGCGGATGTATCCACACCGGATTTTTGTGCGAAATTTCGTAGAGCCACTTCGCATTTCCAGAGCGCGTGTGGATCAGCGTGGGCAAGCGAAACGTAGGAAGAAGCAGCATCTCGCCTTCGGCGGCGTCGATGTTATCGCGATGGACGTGGCTTTTGATGTAGCCCGGAATTGAATGTTCGGGCCAGTGCCAGTCTTTCAGCGTCTTCGAATAAAATTCGAGTTTGCGCGACGGCGTGGGGAAACCGGCGACCGGCTCGCCATCGATTTGAACGCCGATGGGTGCTCCGTTTTTCTTGACGACATGCGTTACGGGATCGACTGTGCTTCCCCGCATTTCTTCTGGCTTGAGAGCCTTACGATGTAATTCGTACACGTTGTTTTCAACCAGGAAGGCTCCGTATTTCTGCATGTAAGCTAGCGGGTTGAGGCCTTCACTCGCAGCGGCCTGGGGCAGGCCGGGGACGCTGTTCTCAAAAATCCAGCGATAATATTCGTCGATTCGAATCTTCTCTTCGGGGCGGTAAGGCGACTCAAAGTAGCGGCGGATGCCCATCGACCCGTCTGGATCGACACGCCACGACAATTCGATCCAAAATTCATCTTCCTCCCAGACCTCGCCGAGGCCGGCTTCGCGATGCGCTTCATAAGTCGAGTTGAATTTCTTGCCGCGCTTTTCGAGTGCCACGCGCAGCACCGGTTGGCGGAAGCCGATCCAGCGCGCAGCGTGGGTTTCCTGGCTCATCAGGTCGTGGCGCTCGGAAGCATGTCCCATGGGTAAAACGTAGTCGGCGAACCACGCGGTTTCGCTCCAGGTTGGAGTGAGGCAGGCGTGGCGCTCAACTTTGCTCTCGTCGGTCAGCGCTTCAATCCAACTCAGCCCGTCGGGATTTGTCCACACTGGGTTGTAGACGCGGGAAAAATAAAGGGCGAGCTTTCCGCGACCTTCCTTCAGAAAATGCGGCAGCAGAAAACTCATTTCAAAAAACGCCAGCGGATATTCGCGGGCCCACATTAATTCGTTCCATGCGTTTGGCGGCGGCGGCATCATGGGCGGTGTGGGAATGAATTTATTCCATGCGCTGGGAGAAGTTCCGCCCGGCGTACCGACCGCGCCCACCAGCACGGCGAGAAATTCCAGCGCCCGCGCCACTTGCCAGCCTCCGAGATTGCCGGCGGCGGCGTTTCGCCACACGTGCGTGCTTAGCGCGGACCCGGCGCGACCCACCTCGCGCGCCACTTCGACGATCGTGCGAGCATCTGCTCCGGACTCCTGCGCCGCGAATTCCGGCGTGTATCGAGCGTAGGTCTGCTTAATCACTTCCAGGAACGTCTCGAAAGTTTGCGGCTTAGCAGCATGCTCCTCGCGAAGATACTCTTCCCAGTTCACCCATCGACGAACAAATTCGCGATCAAACAGGTCCTCTTGAAGCAGCACGTTGCACATTGCCAGCAGCACAGCCGACTCGCTTCCTGGCCACGTCGAGAGCCAATAGTCGGCCTTCGAGGCGGTGTTCGACAGACGGGTATCAATCACGCATACTTTTGCGCCATCCATTTTGCCATCGATAATTCGCTGCGCATGCGGATTGAAATAGTGTCCGGCTTCGAGATGCGAACTCAGCAGCAGAATGAAGCGAGCCTTCGAGTGATCGGGCGAGGGGCGGTCGAAACCGTGCCAGAAGGCGTATCCAGTGCGGGCTCCAGCCGAACAGACGTTGGTGTGGCTGTTATGTCCGTCAATGCCCCACGAGTGCAGCACGCGCTGGTTGTAAATGAGTTCATGCCCCGGACGCCCGACGTGATACATGATTTCGTTCTTGCGTCCTTCCTGCAAAGCCAGTCGAATGCGTGCAGCCAGGTCGTCGAGAACTTCATCCCAGCTGACGCGTTCCCATTTTCCTTCTCCACGCTTGCCGGCTCGGCGCATGGGATACAAAATGCGTTCCGGATCATTTATCTGGTTGATCGTCGCCGGGCCTTTCGCGCAATTGCGCCCGCGGCTGCCGGGATGCGCAGGATTGCCTTCAAACTTCTGCACCTGCATTTTTTCTTTGTCGACATAGGCCAGAAGCCCGCACGCGGCTTCGCAGTTGAAGCAGATAGTAGGGATCAGCGAATAATGCTTTTCGACTTTCTTCGGCCATTGCGCCGGATCGTATTCAGTCCAGTCATCCCATCGGTCCGCAGGGGGGTAGCTGGAGAGTCCTCCGGCGGGCTCGTCCAGGTCCAGCGCTTGCGGATTCAGAGGTAAATGTTCTTTCATATATCGACTAGCTAAGCGGAGGAAGTTGTCCTGCTTGGATCCAAATATCTTCGAACCACCACAGGCCTGCCAATGCCAATACCGCAGCAGCAATGGAAAACATGTCCGACGCAGTAGACCCATATCCGATCGTTGCGCAAATAATCGGCACGATCATTCCGAGACTCACAACCAATCCCCAGAATCGTCGGCTCAATTTTCCTCTGATTAATGCTTGTGTCGCGATTCTTACGTCTTCGCTAACGTGCGGCAGCGAAATTTCTCCCATCATCATTGCCAGGCTGACGATTAGGGAAAGTAACAGAATCAGAATTGTAGTGTTTCGAATCTCTAACGGTACTCCAACAAAGTATTCCGCAATTAAAATCGTCGCTGAGCCTGCGGTCAGCGCCTGGACCAGCAAATGCCACAAGAATAGCGGGGTTTGCCAAAAGTCGCGCCCTTTGGCCTGGGCGAAAAGAAACGCGGAGTAACATGCGCTGGCGATCGCAAACGCCGCAGCAAGCCACTGCACTGCGACTGGCACGGAGCCTAAGAAAATTCCGCACAGCAACCATGCGGCTGCAAGCGCGCCATAGCCCATCAGAAAGTAACTTCCGATGACCAGCCAGGAACGAAAGTTCGGCTTGGTGATGAGATAAAAAAAACGATCGGGACGCTTGAGATCAAAAATAAGCAGAGCTGAGGTCACCGCCAAAGCAACGAGAGCCACTGCTGGACAGACGATATTAAGCAACACCGGAGCCGACTGACCTGCGAAACTCAAGAGCATCGCCGCGACCAGTAGTGCGCCGGCGGAGATTGCCTTCGTCCACAGATAGGCGGCGATCTTCCATCCCCAGCGCTCGCGGTGAGCCACGTCATAGACTTCGCGCGCCAGGGATCCGGCGAGATTGATTCCATCGTCCTTAGAAATGTCGACTGGTTCGTTCCTGCGGTCTGCGGCGAAATATGTATCCTCGCGCGAGATTCTGGTGGGCTCAAGCAAGTCGCCTTCGACGCCAACATAAAACAGCTTTGGTTGCGTGCCTTTTTGCGGCTTGCGCACGGAAACTTTCTTGTTCGCGATGGTGCGGCTGACTTTGCTGGCTGGATTGTCAAGGTCGCCCGCGAGAATCGCTTGCGTGGGGCACACAATCACACACGCAGGTTCAAGGCTCATCTCCACTCGATGCGCGCAAAAATTGCACTTGGCTGCCGTGTTGTTGTTGGGATCGATATACAGGGCATCGTAGGGGCAAGCCTGCATGCAGCCTTTGCAGCCGATGCATCGGCGGTTGTCGAAATCGACGATGCCATCAGCTCGGCGGTAGAGTGCGCTAGTCGGACAAATTTCCGTGCACGGAGCGTCATCGCAGTGATTGCAGCGCATCACACCGAAGTGGCGCGAGGTGTGAGGGAACGCGCCCTTTTCGATGTGCTTGACCCAGGTTCGAAAAACGCCAACCGGTACCTGATGTTCTTCTTTGCACGCAACCGTGCAAGCGTGGCACCCGATACAACGGTCCTGGTCTATAACAAAACCGTAGCGCATCTATGAAACATCACCCTCATGCTGCGGAATTCACAAAGATTGCAAACCCGACATCATAGCTGATTCTTGCTCACGTCAGATATTTTCAGCTTGAAAAAAGATGATCATCCGAAGACGCACGGAAGAAAAACAAGTTGATTGGATAATCGCCAGAACAGGCCTGTGAATTCACCGCATTATGCAACTGGTTGAGTGTCGACTGTCTCTCCCACTGCGTCGGCGAGATGCTCAAGCGTCTGGTTCACCGTCAGAGAGTACATTTCCTGTCCTACGCCTTGGCCTGATTCCAATGCGCGCTTGAGATAATGTCCCGCAATCTCTACCGCCAGGGCATCGGTAATCCACTTTCCGGTACGCTTGTGATATTCAACCCACGCGGGATGTGGCAGCGCAATCCACACAGGGCTGCCGTCCACCAGGAACTTGATGTCCACCGCATCAGCGTGTCGAGTAGCAATGGCCACGATCAGCGCCTGATAAATGCAGTGCACTTCCTTCCTGGTCCAAGGGTCGACAGCGTGGAAGTCTTTGTACATGTTCTCTGATGAAACTATATCGAACCCGGAGGACAAGGAGCAAACTCGCGGTGCCGGCTGAATGAGCCGTCCCTGCCTTTGGCCGAGACTGAATGAGTCAGCTTGCGGAAACGAAAAAACCAGGCGCTCAAGAACTGCTGAATTATTATGGTCATCACGAACTTCGATGAAAAACCTTGGCATCCTTCTCTCCGGACGCGGTTCGAATTTTGAAGCCATCGCCCGCAATGTTGCCGATGGGCGAATTCGCGATGCCCGCATCGCTGTAGTTATTTCCAACCGCCCGAACGCCCCCGGGCTGCAAACAGCTCGGGATTTAGAACTCACCTCGCTAGTAATTCCATCGCAAGGCAGGCAGCGGGCTGAGTATGATCGTGAAGTCGTGACTGCGCTGCAGAAACACGACGTCGACCTCATCTGCCTGGCCGGATATACTCGGCTGCTGTCGCCGTGGTTTGTGCAGCAGTTTCCACGACGGATTCTTAACATCCATCCATCACTACTTCCTGCTTTCCCTGGGCTAGAAGCTCAGGAGCAAGCCTTCGCGTATGGCGTGAAAGTTTCCGGCTGCACCGTGCACTTCGTTGACGAAGAACTCGACCACGGACCGATAATTTTGCAGAAGGCTGTTCCGGTGCTCGATACCGACGACGAACGAGTTCTCGCGGCTCGCATTCTCGAACAGGAACACATCGCTTACACCGAGGCGATCAATATTGTGCTGACAGGGAATTTCCAAATTGCGGGACGAAGACTGTCAGCCACGCCACGAGGTTAATATCCATCCGCTTTCGATCTCACTGTGCACTGCCTTCCGCTCACCACTTTGTGATCAAAACCGCAGTGTATGCTTACACGCGTGATTGCGTTGCTCCAAACCCGGCGGGTATTCGTCGCCATCCTTGCCTTGGGTCTTTTCGCCATGGCGGCGCGCAACGTCACTGATCCTGACGTATGGTGGCATCTGCGAACGGGACAACTGATCCTCCAGAACCACGGACTTTTTCATACTGATCCTTACTCGTTCACGCGATTTGGTGCGCCCTGGATTGACCACGAATGGTTATCCCAGTTGCTAATCTTCGGCGTGTACGAGTTGGCGAATTGGGGTGGACTGATTGTTTTATTCGGAGTCGTCATCGCGGCTGCGTTCATGGTGGCCTTCTTTCGCTCTGCTGGCCGTCCTTATATCGCCGGAGTGATCACATTGCTCAGCGCTTTTGCTTCCGCTTCCAGTTGGGGGGTGCGCCCGCAGATGCTGACTTTGCTTTTGACCAGCGTACTTCTGCTCATGCTGGAACGTTCCTACAAACGTCCTGGACTTCTATGGCTCGCGGTTCCATTGATGTTGCTGTGGGTGAACCTTCATGCGGGATACGCGCTGGGGATCGCGCTGATCATATTATTTTTGCTTGGTGATGCGCTCGATGTTGCATTTGGAGTCGAGGACTTCGCTCGTAAAGGCAACTCCGCACGAGCCGCGCGGTTTCGCACGTTGATATTAATTATTGTGGCTTGTGCCGCTGTCGTTGTGCTCAACCCATATGGTACGGCGATGTATGCATATCCTCTGGCGACGCTGCGGTCGCAAGCTATGCAAAGCTACATCGGTGAATGGGCTTCGCCCGACTTCCATCAACTGAAGTACCTGCCTGTGTTGGCAATGATCATGGCGACATTGGTGCTCCCTTCGCTTTCGCCCCGCCGCGTCAATCCGCGGGAATTACTGCTGCTACTGGTCGCCACCTACGCAGCTTTGCGTTCAGTAAGGCATATACCGATTTACACTTTGATCGCGATTCCGATCCTGAGCGCCCTGGTGGACGCATGGATGCAACAGCGCGCAGTTGCCAAGACGAGCAAGACGCAAACTCCCACCACCCCCGCGAAGGCTTTTTTCAATGCGCTTCTGTTAGCCGGTTTTACCATTTTTTTGTTGGTACGGGTGCATTTCGTAACCAATCACCAGACTGAAATGGAAGCCAAGGACTTTCCTGCGGCTGCGGTCTCATTCATCGCCGCCCATCACGCGCCTCCTCCGATGCTGAACCATTACAACTGGGGCGGATATTTCATCTGGAAGCTCTATCCCGACTACCGGGTCTACGTGGACGGCCGAGCCGACCTTTATGGCGACGCTTTCATGAACAACCTGGCCGCGGTGTACTACCTAAAAGGCGATGCCTGGCAAAGGGAATTTGCCAGGTGGAGGATCCGAACGGTCGCTCTTCCGCCAGACGCGCCATTGACGACAGCTCTGCGAGCCTTGCCAGATTGGGAAACGATCTATTCTGACAAGCAAGCTGTTGTCCTGACCAGGAAAGACCATTAAAGATCCTTCCATCTCCTTTCTTCCAAGGTATACGGTTAAAAACCAGGTGAATTCGACCTTTCAACCCGAAAATTCGCACTTTCGGGGAAAAAATACTATAGAAATACCGCTACAAGCGGCATTTACGTGAGAAACTATGGTCACCGCAGGCGAGGAAAGGTGTGCAAAATTTGTCGCTTTGTCCAGATACCTCAGGGTATTATGGGCGGGAGACTTGGAAGGATTCCTTTCCTCCTTGTAAGCCTTTGATTCAAAAAACAAGTCATCAATGCGGTGGACGCCAAGTGCGCATAGAATTGCACAGCACGCATCGGGAGGCATCCGCCTGACGACTTAGCGGGGAGTACAAAATGAAGGCAAAATTTCTCAGCCTCTGGACGGACGACGAAGCGCAAGATATTGCTGAGTATGCAGTGATGCTGGCTGTGATTCTGGTCATCGTTGTCGGTACTATCCGTCTCATCGGTGGTAGTGCTAATAATGTTTTCTCTTCCGTGGCCAGTTCAATCGCGCAATAGGGAGTCGCGAACTGCGGCGTTCCAGGGAATTGGATGATTTCCCTTGAAGGAACGGACGGATCGCGGTCGTGCTTTGACTGCCGGGTCGTTGGCAGGGCCGGCGCGAAAGTTCGATCCCTGAGGAACAGTGATGAATCGTAACCGGCTCTTGTTAATAGGCTTCATCGCGCTCGGACTGGGTGCGTTCGTGAGCTTTGTGGTCTACCGCACCCTGCAGTCCAGAACTTTGTCTAAAACCCCACCCGGTGAAGAAGTCTTTGTCGCGGCGGACGATCTGCAGGTGGGCACCAAGATTGAGGATAAGGACATTCGCCTGGCTCGCTTTCCCAGCGCCGATCTGCCCGCGGGAGTTTTCCACCTGCGATCGAAAGTAGTGGGCCGGGGCGTCATTTTACCCATCGCAAGATCAGAGTTCATTCTCAGCAGCAAATTGGCAGGGGAAAACGCGGGTTCTGGTTTGCCTGCGCTGATTCCGCCGGGCATGCGAGCAGTTTCGGTCCGGGTAAACGACACTACCTCCGTATCCGGCTTTGTTCAGCCCGGTACGCGTGTAGATGTATTACTGACCGGAAATCCGCAAGGTTCCAACGAACAGCAAACTACAACCGTTTTGGAAAACGTTGCAGTGATCGCCACAGGTACGCGGATGGAACGCAACTCCGCCGGTGAATCCCAGAGTGCTCCGGTGGTGACCCTCTTGCTCTCTCCAGACGATGCTGAAAGACTTACGCTGGCCAGCTCACAAGGCCATATTCAGTTGGCGCTGCGCAATCCGCTCGATACCAAACAATCGGACGTACCTGCGGTGAAAGCTAATTCTCTGTATAAATATGCGTCCGAGCCAACTCCGTCGGCGCCGTCGCACAGCAAGGCCAGACGCATCGCAGCCCCGGTTGCTCCTTCGATTCCCAGCGCTTACACAGTGGAAGTTTATAAGGGAGACAAGAAGGAAGAGGACAAGTTCTAGGTACAAGGCCGGAG
>Ga0206990_1068_pt1 | contig 23407 bp, 17 predicted proteins | sample Alteio_BWMinCont_8_FD_153283 | JGI IMG/M metagenome (GOLD analysis project Ga0206990, IMG submission 153283) | Enriched cells from forest soil in Barre Woods Harvard Forest LTER site, Petersham, Massachusetts, United States -... | ecosystem: Environmental > Terrestrial > Soil > Temperate forest >... | reverse complement strand
TAAATCCGACAACGACTAAAAATATTAGTAATATTTGCACCAGAACGTAGATTATATCCATTTATTCTTTATAAAAGAGTATAAAATAATTTTTAAACAAGGAAAAATATATATATTGTTCTATATATATAAACAATGGCTTCACTTATTGGAAATTGTCGTGAATCTTGTGCGACATGCCCGAGTATAGGAACGTTTAATAGATTAAATTATGATAATTGCGCGTATGATAAAAAAGTGAGAGAAAGTACTTCTCCGTTACAGTATAATACGGAACGATTTAAATATGAGAATTGTAATAGATGTACGGCGAATGGGATTTTTTATGCACCATTTGATCTTGTCAATCAGGAGTCAGAATTGAGGAATATTACTAGGGCTAATACTAGATGTCCTACTAGAAAATATAATCCCGGATGTAAAAGATCGGCGACATGCCAAAGTACTTATGATAAAGATGTCCCTGTTGTTTACCCCCCTGATTTATGTCCTGTTGTTTGCACAAATCTCAAGCAACAACGCACCCCCGGCTATATGTTACGGAAACAAAATTTCTGCGATAGCTCCTATGGTCCCGCTCCTGTTTCTGAAAATCTTTAAAAAAATTGAAAAAAAGAGATTAAGTTAATGATACTTATTATCATCGATCATATTATGTTACCGATATGTCTGTTTCTAAACGTTTGATCAAGGAGTATAAGGATATCATTAATAGTAAGGAATGCATTGAAAATCATATTTCGATAGGTTTAACGAAAGAAAACGATTATAGTAATTGGAAAGCTACTATTATTGGTTCAGATGATACTCCGTATAAGGGGGGAATTTTTCAGTTGGATATTAGTATACCGACTCATTATCCTTTTAAACCGCCTAAGGTAAAATTTATTACGCGGATTTTTCATCCGAATGTCAATAGTGCGGGTGAAATTTGTATAGATATTTTGAAGCATAATTGGTCTCCAGCTTTAACTTTGGATAAGTTGTTGCTCTCGATATGTTTGTTGATGCAGAATCCTAATCCCGATGATCCGTTGGATCCGACAGCGGCGTCGTTATTGAAAACATCGCCTGAGGAATATAATAAAAAAGTTCGTGAAATGGTTATGAAGCATGCGAATGGATCGCTTGATAATAAGCGTGGGTGGGTGAGTTAGGCTATTTTTTTATATTATATTATATATAGGAATGAAGAAAAATCATTGTGGTATCAATGTTAATATTGGTCGTTCTACGAGATTATCTTATGATGATTGTGCTTACGAGGATAAATTAGAAGAAAGTGTTGCTCCGCTTCAGTATAGAATGGATGCGAATAGTATATTTAATTGCGATGGTTGTTTTGCTCCGTTTGGTCCTCGATCTGCGTATGGTGTGAGTATGCCAGTGGAGAACGAACCCGGTGTTTCACAGAGAGCGGAATTAGTTAACATAGAATCCATCTTAACTAATAGGAATTTATTGAACTCGAGCTGTAAAAAAAATGAGGTTAATCCGATTGATATCACTCAATTTAAATTAAAAAATCCTCGTGTTTGTAAACAGTTTATTAGTCCGTTGTCGTCACGATTGAGTGATCCGTCCGCGAATTATAGGGATTTGAGTATTAATAGATTTTATGACTTGAATAAGAATCCGCAGGCGAATATCTTTTGGGATTTTGCAACGAATACAACTTTGGAGGCTCGGGATAATTATGTTGCTGAGATACCCCGCCAATGGTGTAATAAGAGAAGTTTCCCGAGAACGGAGGAAGGTTGCCCTAAGGATAAAACGATACAGATTAAGACCCCGTGCGTTGATTAAGGATTTTTCGTTCCAATCTGTTTTAATCTATTTAATTGGTTTTTGGGTGAGTGGGTCGTTGTCGGATAATTTGTTCGGTTGTTTTCTTTTACTGAATCGTGTGCGATCGATATTGCGGTGAAATCAAATGTTGGGCCTTTATTCCAACTTGATGTTGTTGGTTCCCTGCCTTTTGATATTTTTTCTTTGATGATGTTGACGTTCATGTTATTGGCGTCAGTTCTCGTTCTTGGTTCATCACCGAATTTTATAGGACTGATGTAGTTATTTTTGATCTGCATTTCCCTAACAGTTTGGTTAGGAATATTATTGACAAAGTCGAATGCGTACGATTTTGTGAATTGTCCATTTCCTACTACCCCTGCGCGATCATTCTTGACATGGATCGCTCGTGGCCCGATATTAGGAATATCATTATAATTTTGGGTTTTGGCTTTACCCAATTGAGCAACATTTCCTGCTCTATCAGTTTTTACATTTATCGCTCTTTGCGGCATATTCGGAATATCGAGATAATTATATGCTCTCGCTTTATCATTATTACTCCGGGCTCCGCCGGCTCCCGTTCTGTCATATTTTGAATGAATATCACGTTTAGTCATATCCATTATGTCATTTTTATTAAACACTTTACCTTTATCAAATTCTCTTGATCCTGCACCATTTCCTGCGCGATCAATGTTTGCGTATATTTCTCTTTGGGTTATATCCATTATGTCGTTTGGATTGTAAGTTTTTCCTTTGTCGAATCCCCCAATAACTCCAACTCTGTCATTTAATGCATGTATATCCCTTTTCGTCATGGACATGATATCATTCAAATTATTCGCTTTTGCTTTTGAATCTCCCGCAAAACCCGCTCCAGCACGATCTCTTTTCGAATGTTGGTCACGTTTAGTCATATCCATTACATCTTCTCCATTGAATGTTCTACCCTTATCAAATTCTCTCGATCCAATGGCACCCGCGCGATCATTCTGCGCATACAACTCACGGTTAGTTATATCCATAATATCGTTTGGATTGAACACTTTGCCCTTATCAAAAGATACTATTCCATTTCCGACTCGATCTTTCTTACTGTGTAATTCTCTTTTTGTTATATTCATAATATCATTTGGATTTGCAACAGTTGCTTTATTAAATGTTGCGTTACCGGGCCCACCGGCTCCTGCCCGATCTTTCTTACTATGTAAATCTCGTAGTGTCATATCCATAATATCATTCGGGTTAAACACAGTGGCTTTATTAAATGTTGCATTACCCACACTTCCCGCTCGATCCCCCTTCGCATAAATATCCCTAAGCGTGACACCCATAATATCATTCGGATTAAAAGCAACCCCTTTATTAAACGAAGAATTTCCAATAGCCCCAGCACGATCGTTCTCCGCGTGCACATCGCGCTTTGTCATATTCATGATATCGTTAAAATTAAATATTTTACCTTTATCAAATTCTCGATTGCTCCCAATAGCGCCAGCTCGATCGCTTTTTGCAAATATTTCCCTTTGCGTCTGATCCATAATATCATTGGAGTTAAATACGGTCCCTTTATTAAATATCGCACTACCAGGACCACCGGCGCCAGCCCGATCGCCCTTATTATATAATTCTCTTAGGGTATTATCCATAATATCATCTGGATTAAATATCATACCTTTATTAAATTCGCTCGAACCTACGCCGCCAGCACCTGTTCGATCTGCGTAGCCATGGATTTCTCGTTTCGTGATATCCATGATGTCTTTGTCATTATAAATCATACCCTTATTAAATTGTGTCGTTCCGAGCGGGCCAGTTCGATCTCTTTTATTATGTATTTCTCTTTTTGTCATATCACGAATATCAGATGGATCGAAAATCACGTTTTTATTAAATTGTCTATTGCCGATGTTCGTTCCTGCTCGATCCGTTATTGAACCCCTCTGTGTTACATTGGGGATATCGTTCAGGTTAAAAGCTTTAGTCTTCGCGTTCCCAACGAAAACACCTGCTCGATCTGTATTTGAGTGCGTTGCTCTTTTCGTCATATCCATAACATCATTATGATTCATGGCTTTGACCGCGGAAACCCCTACATTTCCATGACCGGCGCGATCAAAATTAGGCTGAGCACCACGAAGGGTCATATTTTGAATATCGCTCAAATCATGCACATATCCCTTATTCACTGTATTATATACCACACCAACGCGCTCCGTATTCGCCAGCGTTGCCCTATTTGTCATATTTTGAACATCATAAGGATTATATACGTTCCCCTTATTAACTCCGGACTTCGCAACCCCAACCCTATCAGTGTTAGGCTGCAACCCCCTGTTCGTCATATTCCGGATATCATTCGGATTAAACACTTTCACCCCATTTCGCTGATTCCCCAACGGACCAACATACCCTGACTTTTGCGTATCCATTCTTTTCGTCCATTTAGGATCATAACTTTCATCAAACCCTCTTGCCTTCTGTGATTCATTAACAACAACATTTCTCGGCCCAGCACCAATATAATTATTCTTCGTACTCTCCCGAATCTTCCCCATCATATGTTCGGGCAGCGCCTTCTTAATATCCCTCACAGCCGGCCCCACATAATCCCTCTCTCTTGTCCCCCTATTCAACGTCGCCAAATTATCCGGATTAATCTCCCCAGATAATTTCGGCCCCTTTACCTCTCCCACTCCCTTAATCAACTGATCTGGCCCATATTCCATAAACGTAACCGGCCGCCTTTTCATAACCTTCGCTTGAACAGGCCCCAATTGCCCCTTCATTCCATCAATAACCCTCCCCTCAAAAGTCTTCCCCTTTTGGTTACTCAACGTACGTAACTCATCCATCCCTTTAGGCATAACCCTGGTCATTTCATGCAACCCATTCTTATTATTCTCATACGCCCCTAACCCCAACCCTGGCGTAACCTTTACCGATTGCACTGGCATCTCATTACGTCTCTCCCTGGACGGTTCATAACGCGTTTGATAAAAATCACTCATCACCGGCGCACCATTCAAAACATTAGTAAACCCAACTTTCGGACCAAATAATGCCCCCTGCTCCTTCTTCTCCCTATAATCCAAATTATTCGCAGACCCAGTAAATAATTCCATCTTACGCTGATTCCCGGACCTCTGCTGTTCTTCCTGCATCTGATTCCCACCATACCCACCCTTTCCACCACCCCCAAAAAATGGTTTCACATAAGACATATCCCTCGCAATCTCATCCTTCCCAACAGCCCCGTACAACATATCACCCTCCTCAAAATTAGAATACCCCCCTTGCAACGCCAAATCACGCTCAATCTCATACCTCCTCCCCTGAGAACCCTCTCCCCTTATCCCCGGCACAGCATTCCCCGACACCGGCTCCCCCGGATTATCAAATTTCAAAGCATCAAATTGCCCCAAAAAATTATTATTACCATCATTGGCACTCTTAACAAATTTCCTCTCATGATGTCGATTATCCATGATCTGCCGCCCCCTCTCACCTAAATCAGACGCCGACCCATTAGAATACTGAGATAACTCATCATTATCATTCGAAAATGTCGAATCTGACGACATACTATCGACCTGTCTCACTCCCATATACAATAGATAAAGAAAAAATATCTTATTCGAAAGATGCTTCTTTTATTTCCTTATCCCCAGCCTTCAAAAATTCTAAAATCGTCGAATTTGTTAAACTATTATTTTTATTGATATAGTTATAATGTTTCAACAGATACTTGTTTATGAAAGTATATGCCGCAACAATTTGCGTCCCCGATCTAGCACCAGTAATGATTACCGCACCACTTTCAAAAACAAATATAGAAATCGTCTTATCCGAATGCTCATACTTAATATTTACGCAAGCATGGATAATGGGATCAAATGTACACTCAATGTTATTCCCCCTAAGCAGATCGAACAACTTATCCCTATCAATATTAAACCCCACGTCAAAGTTACTATTGATCATACATATTTTTAGATCAAATATGTTCTTAACGTCAAGCATATCTTTGTTCGTGATAAAAGGTTTCTCTATTATTTTATTCGTTTTAGGATCAAGCACCGCCTTAACGACCTTGAGCTCATTAAATGTTTGCGTCAAAGCTTCAGTCATTCCTTCAACGCTTTTGACCCCGGTCATTTGTATAGCACCATTTGTAAACAGCTTCACATTCGTCCCCTTGGCATTTTTTTTCGTACGAATAATAATAGTTATCTGATTATAAAACGATTTCTTCTTCTTCTTATATTTCTGTGCAGTTTGCTTTTTGAATACTAATGATCGATTAGTCGTCTTATCATCGCAAGCACCATGTTTAACAGTGACGATACTATTATATTTTAAATCAATATATTTCCCAATGTTAGTCACATTAAATTCTGTTTTAATTTTACATGTTATGGTCATCGTAGATATAGATACATCTTCCGGTAATTGATCTAAATCGATTGATAAGTTACTAGCCATTATAGATATATATATATTTCGATTATTTATTCAGTGGATAAACCTTTAAGTACTTTTTTTTCAACTTTTCTATAGGGGTTTAGGGGGGTTTATGCTAAAAAAAATTGAATATAAAACAAATTGGATAATAAGTCTGGGGTGAAGTGAACATATAAGCGTATATATATCTTCTGAATGAGTCTACCTGAATATTCACATATGTTTTCCGATTTGGAGATGTCACGGATCCGTTATGGGCATGCTAGTGTTTGGCATTTGTGCGTGACAATTTTGACTGAGATGGAACAGTTGAAAAGTAAAGATGGAATTTTCCATAAAACAATAGTTGAAAAGTTAGAAACACAGTTTAAAGTCGTCCAAGAGTTAGAGAAGTTGATCCAGGAGAATTTCAGTGAAGAATTTATTAAATTGTTTACGAGAGGGCCCCAGAATTATGATCGTTATGATGGTGCGAATAATGTATTTATGGATCAGATTAAGTTGGGAACGTTAGGACGAGGGTTGATGGCACGATTTAATTGGGCGATTTGCAGATTGTTTAGGAATAATGATCCGAAATCGTGGAATCCGTATGACATAACGTTTAATCGGTTGGCGTCGACTACGTTGTCTGATTTTGCTGATAGTGTTAAGAATATTTGGAATAAGATGCCGAATACTTTTGGCGAGTCGTTTGGTGAGGCCGTAAAACACGCCGTGGCCGCCAGTAAGGAAGACGAAAAGAGGAATCCCAGAGAACAGCGACAGAGACGTAAAGTTATGGTGAAGGGAGTTAAACCGAAGCCCGCCTTGCGAGGGAAAGCGAGTGAAGCAGCACCCGTTAAAGTACCTGAGGTGGGCAAAGCCGTAGAAACTGTTGAACCAGTTAAAGGGGGAGAACCTGTTGAACCTGTCGAACCAGCCGAAGCGGTGACAGCTAAACCCGTCGAAAATGTCTGGCGAAAACGTATGGATGAGAATGACGTCGCGGCCGCACAAAACGCTGAAAATGCGGAAAAGAAAGACCAAGCGACAGAGACTACTGATGCTGAACATAATGCTGACCCAACGGCGGAAGGTGATGGTGGCGAAGACGCAAAGCCAGAAGATTGGGAGACTGTCACCCATAAACGTACTGTTGACCTCGAAATTGAAATCGGTGGGAAAAAATTTCTTGTGAAAGCAAAAGTTCTTCCCAACGGCAAATACAAACAAGTCGGAGATAAAAAGCCTATCAAACAATATGCTCGCCGATAAACACAATTATTTTATATCGTTAGGTTAACATATTTATCTACACCCCACTGACTCCCACAAACTAAACACTTCGCCTCCGATTTTAAACACCACATCGCAAAGCATCCCTTATGAACGCACTTCCCACATTCCGCTTTACAATATTCATACTCCTCTCCATTTTTGATATCATCCAAACAAATCGGACACACATCATCACTCTTCTCTACCACCCCGCCCGCCAACTTCACATATTTCTCTTTCGCCTTACTACTCACACACAATACTTTAGTAATCTCCGGAATATTACTAAACATAATCTTAAGCTCCCCCTCCAAATATTTCTTCTTATTTACCGCACCCGGTTCAACTTTCATTATTCTAATCAATACAAAGAATATATGTTTGCATCGAACAAACCGCATCATATAATCCGGACACGTACAGTTCGGACAATTTGATATCGTTACCGTGTACACATTTCCCGTCGACCCCATAATAACATACTTGCGAACGTCTTCATCTTTAATTTCTAACGTCTCCACCAAATATAACTTCTGCGCAATACCGCGTTGTTTCCTAGCTAATTCACCAAACGACATCTACTCTATAATTCATACTACACTTCAAACTTCAAGCATTTTTCAACGCAATTTTTTATAATATTTTTTATATATCCCAAAATATATAATGGCCGGAGGTTTAGTTAATATAATATCATATGGTGCACAAGATCTTTTCCTAACGGGAACACCGCAAATAACATTTTTTAAAATCGTTTACAGACGTTATTCTAATTTTTCCATTGAATCATTTAACATCCCTTTTGATGATCCAACGGGATTTGGTCTAACTTCTAATATCAAAATACCCTATATCGGAGATCTCGCTAGTAAAATGTATCTCAAAATAAGATTGCCAGCAGCACACATCCCTCGGTTAGTACCATCACTGCTAATTCAAAGTTCTATGCAAGCCGTAATCAGCGCCCGCGCGGAATACCAACGTGCTCTAATTTTCACACACATCAATACCAACGCCTATAGAGCAGCAATGGAAGTCTTCTCTGCATGTAATATCATTACAAGCATAGAAATGATCGATGTAATTCTCAAAGTCTTCGATAGTTTCCTAATACCCTCCCAATGTAACAATCTACCCCTTCTCCCTTGCCTAAGCGCTCCCACAATTACAGGCATAAACGACATAACTAACATTCCCGCATGCGTCAATTGGTTTCGATTCAATAGCCCCTTACCCTGCGTCGACCCCCCAAAATTTAATCTCCTCCTAATCGCACAATTCTACTCAACCTTCATAAATACCGCTCACATAAACGACCCCATCCTCCTACCCAAATTCGCCTTCAAAACTATCCTTGACATCGCAATGGCAATAAACAAAGATATCCAACTCCATTACGACAAATTACTCCGCGACACAAATCTAATAAGCTCCGACATAACCAATCCACATTTACGTTTCGCCTGGGTCGATCGCATCGGTCATGCCATAATCGACTACGTAGACCTCTACGTTGGCGGCGATCGAATCGATCGAAACTACGGCATATGGTTAAATATTTGGTACGAATTAGCTGGCAATAAAAAACAGGATGAACTCTACATGAAAATGATCGGTAATGTCCCCGAATTAACCACTTTTGATCGATGTGAAAAACCTTCATATACATTATACATCCCTCTTCAGTTTTGGTTTAACAGATTTACAGGCTTATCTTTACCGTTGGTTGCTTTAGAATATTTTGATGTCCGCTTAACTATAAAATTACGAAAATTTCAAGAATGCGGTTATGTTGAAGATTTACGATTGTATGATGATATAAATTTTGCTCCCGAAGTAAATTTGGATAATATCTTTGATAACAGTAGATGGTCATTGGATATGAGTTTAATGGTTGATTATATATTTTTGGATAATGTTGAACGAAAAAAATTCGCTCAGTCTTCTCATGAATATTTAATAGATCAGGTGCAATATTTGAAAGTTGATCGGATTGATAATACGCAGGTTCAGGTTGTTTTGGATTTTGTTCATCCGTGTAAGGAAATAATTTGGGTGTTGCAGAAGGATTGTTTCGTTGAGAATAGGAATGGGTTTAATAGGTGTAGGTGGGATAATTTTACCTGCGGAGCGGGGTTGTCGATTGAGGGTGCGTCGATGGATTTTAATGGATATTCTCGTTTCGAAAGATTCAATGGGGGGTATTTTAATTATTTGCAACCGTATGATCATCATACGAATACGCCCGATGATGGGATATATGTTTATAGTTTTGCGTTGAGGCCGGAGGAACATCAGCCAACGGGCAGTTGTAATTTTAGTCGTATTTCGAAGGCAGTTTTAAATTTATGGATTTCGCCATGTATGTTTACTCCGGATAATGGGGAAACGGTGACGTTATGGGTTTTTGCAATTAATCATAATATTTTTAGGATAGCCAGCGGTATTGGTGCTACCGTTTATATATAAAGATTATTTTTTACAGGTATATTAGATATGGGCGGAGGGCTTTTACAACTTGTAGCGAAGGGAGCAGATGATATGTTTTTAACTTATGATCCGAAAATAACGCTATTTAAGAATATTTATAGGAGATATACTAATTTTTCTAAAGTTGAGCATAGAGTAAATTTTCCTAATGTATTGACATTTGATAAAAGTGGGACGGCTGTTCTTGGGCGGTTGGGGGATTTAGTTAATTGTATGTATTTAGTTGTGGAGTTACCTGAAATAATATTGAGTTATGAGCCATTTACGTTTAGGAAATTAGGTGAAATATTGTTGGAGGTGGGGATTGTTTTTGATTGGGGGAGAGCGTGGGATGATGTTGTGAGTTTGGATGTGTTTAGGGAGGTGGTGGTGCCGGTTTTGGTGGAGAGGATTATTATTTATCAGGAGCTTATTGTGTTGGCGAATCGGGAGCTTTTGGCGATTGGGTTGTTGAGGGAGAATTTTGAGATGACTGGGAGTGTTTTGAGGTTTATGAATCCGGTGTTGGTGCCTGTCGTGCCGGTCATACCGAAATATCCGATATTAGGGATTAAGTATAAGATTTATTTGGATTATTTGAGGGCGAGGGCGAAATTAAATCCATTGTTGGTTCCTGTGTTTGGGGTTTATGCGACTTTGTTTGAGTTGTATAATGTTATTGATGGGGATAGGATACAGATACTAAATGCGAACGGGGTAAAAAATATAATATGTGATACAGCGCAAAATATATTATATGAACGAAATTTGAGTATACGGCTGGTGCCCGGTTATCAGTTGCCGTATATTATTGGATCGATCGAGAATTTACGTGTTTTACAACCGAGTTATATTGGTGATAACTATATTGTATTCGATTCAATGAAAAGAGTCTTGAGCAATATTCCTATTCAGGTAACGTATCCGCTTTCGGGGTATTTTAATAATTATATTAGGAATAGTGGATTGGGGATAGATTTAGAAATCGTTGCAAATTTGGATTTGGACATATATTATAAGAAGTATATCAGCGAGGTTGATATTATTGACTATTCTGTGGGGAATAATTTGGTTTCTTTTGATAAAATTGTGAGTATTAAAGCTAATTTGTTGGCGATATTGTCAAATGCGCTTCCGAATAATGTGAAACAGTTCATGCGTATTTTGGAGGTGGCTAGGTGTGGTAAAGATGCCGTTATTTATGGATTTTTTGGATTGATGCCGAATATTCAAAATGTGTGGATACAGAATAATATTGATAGGAATGTATTTTTTTATGATAATGATTATAGTACTTTGAAGCTGGGTGATTATTATAATAATTGGGTTAAGTTGTGTGTGAATGGGTTTTTTGATAGGTTGCAGGAAGTTGTTCAGAATCAGAAATTTGCGGCGTATTATACGGATGGTTGTTATTGGGAGTGTTTGGATGTGAGGGGGGTGTGTGCGGTGTTGGGGGAGGATTATGTTTTGGAGGGGTTGGATTGTTTAGGGGGGGTTTGGTATACGGGGTTTGTGCCTATTGTCGTGGTGCAGAATCTTTGGGGGATGTTTCGTTATGGTGGGGATGGTGAAAAGGGAATATTTTGGGATTGTTTGTTTGAGAGTAAGATGGAAATTGGTGAGGGGAATAGGAAGAAGTATTTGGATATTGTTATGGGGGAGTATAGGGTAGATGGTTGTTTTAGGTTAGGGGAGAAGGTACGAAATTATTTGGTTTGCGGAGGGGGGAGGGTGTGTGTTGGGAGGCCGGTGTTAGCACATTTGTTTGTTCCTGGGGTTAGGTGTGAATTTAAGTTGGGAGTGAATGATCCAAATTGGCGTTTTTGTGAGGAATTATTTTTGGGTGGGGTAATTCCGGTTGAGCTAACTTTGTTAGAATATCTTGTGATGGAAATTGCGCTTGATGTGTTTTGTTTGATTGATAATTCAAATATGCCGTGTCCGGTGGATGCGAAACTTACTGTTATTCGTGTGTTGCATTTGTATGTGATGAGTTTTGATGAGATTCCGATATATATAATACCAAATATTGATCCGATATTTTACAATCCTCCGCCAACATTTCCGAAATTATTTATTAGGGAAAACATTATGAATTCATTTGTTTGTAGGGAGAACAATAATGTCGCCAGGATGTCGGCGATATATAATTTTATTTATAGGGCGCAACGGGGGTTGTATAATTGTTTGTTTAGGGAGAAGCTTTTCGGGACGGAGTATTATAGGTTGTTTGTGGGGAAGGAGAATTTGGGGGCAGTTGTTGTTACACCAGGGAGGGGCAGGGAAGTCGGTATTGGGTGGACGATGCAACAAAGTTATGAATTGTTTGTTAGTTATTTTTATAATGCACGGTTGGGGGTCTGTGTTCCGCAAGTTGAACCTTTGGAGTTTATGATAGAGAGGACAAATTTTTATAATATTTGTGATCCGGACGATTTTTTGGGGAAGGCGATTAGGGAGATATATGAGAATATATTTTTGAAGATTTATGTCGTTTTGGATAATTGTGCGAAGTATGGGAGGGTATTGGAAGTGCGAAATATGGATTTGGATCCATTGTTATATTTTGGTTCGTTGTATCAGATGATGAGTGCAGGGGTGGGGTGTGTTGAATTTGAGGTGGGTGATGATGGAGGGGCTTGTGTGAAAAATATTGGGTGTGGTGGTTTAGGGGTTATGCGGGGTTTTGTGGTTAGGATGTTAGAGTGTTTAGGGTTGGGGGTTGAGGATAGGAATAGATTTGTGGGAGAGTGTTATAAAGCGCTTGGTATTGTTCCGTTATCTTCTATTGCCTCCACGGGAAGTATTTTTGGATTTAATTATACGTCAATGTTGGGGCCGTTGCCAACTAAATTGGATGTGGTTGGGGGGAGAGTCTGTAGGGGGGTCGTTGATTTTTTAGGGCAAATAAAAAATATATTTAGAGGGAGGAGTCTTGAGGAATTATTGATTTATGATCAAACGTTAAGAGTATGCAATATTATGATTGCGGATCCGTGTGAGAGAGGGTTTGGGGAGCACACTGTAGTGAATGGGAAGGGGGTGGATAAGATATATGAGCATTTTTTCAGTGGGATAAATTCGCAAGGTACGTTGTTTACGGATATTAATCCGATCGGGTTTAATAGTGCGGAGATATCGACGGTTTATAAGGGGTTTGAGAATCCGTATAGTATTTTGCAATTTGTTTTGGATATGATGATATTTAATCTGCAGGTGGATAATTTTCCGATTGTGATATGTGATAATGAGAAGACAACTTTGGCTAATTATGAGTTGTATTTGTTGGGGGAAATTGGAAAGTATCAGCGTTATTTAAGTTTAATGGTTGGGGGAAATGGTTTTGAAGGATCCGAAATTTGGGTTAGGATGATGAATTTGGCTAGGGGAGGGGGGGCCGAATTTGCGTGGGCGAGATATATTGGGTATGGGTTGATTGATGAGATTAGTGTTAGTATTGGGGGGGAAGTTGTGGATACGCATAATTATAAGTGGATGTATTTGGATTATATGATGGGGAGGAAGGGTGATCAGAAGAGGGGTCATGATATGATGGTCGGGAATATTCGGGAGCTTTATAAGTACAGTCGCGGGGAAAAATGTTCGCATGTTATGTATGTGCCCGTGCAGTTTTGGTTTTGCAAAAATATTTCTCAATCGTTGCCCATGGTCGCTATGCAGCACACGGAAGTGTCGGTGACTGTGAAAATAAAATCATTAGGGGAAGTTGCTTGTTGGAATAAATTAGACACGTTTTTTGTTAAGGAGCCTGTTTTAAATTGTCATTTGCTGGTTGATTATATATATTTGGAGGGCGATGAGAGGAAGAGATTTGCGGAGAGTAAGCATGAATATTTAATTGAGACAGTTCAACGAAGTGTTTCTGTGGGGGGCCTAGGGTTGATGAGTCAGGAAAGTAGAGTGGTTAATACGACGATTAATTTTTCGAACATTTGTAAGTATTTGTTATGGACGGTTAGATTTAATAAGCGGGGGGAGGCCAATGATAGGATATTAAATTGGGTTGATTTTGGAAGGGGTGGTATGAAGGGGTTTGATATTAAATTCGATCAGCGTGATAGAGAAACTATGAAGCATCATACGTATTATAACGAGGTACAACCGTATGAGAAATTTTGTTCGAGTTTACCGAAAAATGTTTTTCTTTATTCGTTTGCGTTGTATCCGAAATTATTGCAACCTAGTGGGGGGGTTAATGTTGATATGATTGAGGAATTAACGATTGGTATGTTGTTAGAAGAAGAGATTCGAACTTTGATTGAGCGGGGAATGATTGAGGTTGAAGTTGATGTTTATGGGAAGGAGATTAGTGTATTTAGGGTCATGAATGGTATTGCTGGACCCGGTTGGAAAAATTGAAATTAAATTGTCTTGGGGGGTATATCTTTTAATATTATGTGGCACACTAATCAACCTACTATGTCTCTCCAAATTTTCGTTAAAACGCTTACGGGCAAGACCATCACGCTTGATTGTGAAAGTTCTGATAGTATTGAGAATATTAAGACTAAGATTCAGGATAAAGAGGGAATTCCGCCGGATCAACAGCGTTTGATTTTTGCAGGGAAGCAATTGGAAGATGGGCGAACTTTAGCGGATTATAATATTCAGAAGGAGTCAACGTTGCATTTGGTATTGCGTTTGCGCGGTGGGGCGGGATATCAGATCTTTGTTAAAACTTTGACTGGTAAGACCATTACGCTCGATTGTGAACCTTCCGATAGTATTGAGAATGTTAAGACTAAGATTCAAGATAAAGAGGGTATTCCGCCTGATCAACAGCGTTTGATCTTTGCTGGAAAGCAATTGGAAGATGGGCGAACTCTTGCTGATTATAACATCCAAAAAGAGTCGACACTCCATCTCGTTCTTCGCCTTCGAGGAGGCTAAATAAGCGTTTTCTTTATCCAATACTTTATCAATTCACTTTTTGACACTGACGTGTACTCCTTAAGAATACACCCTTTCTCCCGGTTCAACTCCTCGATATCATTTTTATAAATGTCCCGCCAATTCACATCCAATAATTTCCTCCCTAAATCCATCTCATGAAACGTTAGCTTCTCCACAAAATATTTCTTAGCGCAACTACATCTATCCGCCGCAACCCCAGTCCTACATTTAAAACACCCAAACGAAATCTTCCCCAACGACTTTTGATAATCTTCCCATAAATTATCAACAGTACGCGCCTCAAATACTTTCCAATTTAATTTATATTCATATCTCTTCTCATTCCAATAATTAATTAAATCCTGCGGAACGATAGTTTTCGAATAATAATAATATCTTGACTTCAGATAATCAATATCTGCTTTAAATGTTGTTTGCCAATTAGGATCGAGCAATACGCGCTGAAGGCTCAGCTGCTCAAAAGTTAATCGATCGATAAAATCCTTTTTCGCGCATGGGCAAATTTTCTCTGGATGGCTGCAATTAGTACAGTTCAAATACGATTTCAAGTATTGGGTTCGATTTTTCCATAATGCTTCAATTGTGTCTTTCTCTAACTCTTTCCAATGATTCATTTAGGGGTACGGGCAACTAATTTCTACCAGCAACTAATATGGACATCGTTTTTCAACTTTTAGGTATATCTAAAAACCACGCCGGCAATACCATTGACGATACGTAATATATTATAAATAACCGCATAGCCTCTAAACTTGACTGGATTATGCGGTGATATGTACGGATTCATTCTCATTGTTATCCGTAAATTATCAATCTGGCTCATATTACAACTGCCGCTTGGCTGAAACTTCTCCGGGGTTAGGGCGAAGGAATATACATTCAGGCCTTCGGAAGCCGGATATGGAAAATTTTGATAACTCTGCACATAATTAAAATATTTATATTCGCGATTGCTCAATCGTTCTCGGCCATTTAATAAAAATGTTTCGTCTAAAACTAAGGAACGGCCAATAGATTTGCCGCATGCGTGCATATAGCAGTCAGTGTAATTAAATCCCTCTCCGATATATTGATAATGTAAATATTGTGTTAGCCATACGAAAAATTTACATGGCTGGGAGAGATCGATATTTAATTGAACGTTGGAGGAATCTATTGTTTGTTCTGTAATGAGGCCGACTTGTTCGATTAGGTAATCATGGCGACCTTGGAGGAATCTCATTCGTTCATCTTCGTCGAGGAATATGTAGTCGATTAGTAGGAAACATTTTCCCATACAAATATTTAATTTGGGTCTTATGTTTGCTTGGGGGAAACAGTTTAATTTGGGGAAAACGATAAAATTAGTGGTGATGCCTTTTATGATGTATTGTTCGTGGGCGGGAGAGAATGAGTCGAGAATGCCTGATATCGGGGAGGGATGGAAAGAAGCTTGAAAATCATGTTTTGATAATTTCATGTAGTATAATCGTTTGTTGATAAAATCATAGTTTGTATAGATGCCGCAAGCAAGTTTTCCGTTTAGATTTTGTTCGATATATTCGAATGGTTTTAGGTTTACGAAATCGTTTAGGGTTTCGATGTAGTGGGTGGGGGTCAGGAGGGAGCATTTTTCGAGGTCGTTTAGTTCGACGTTGATTTTGACTTCGCTGTATTGGAGGCAGACGAGGGGGAGTGCTGATCCCGAATTTCTGCAGAACCAAAATTGTAAGGGTACGTGTATTTCGTAGGAGTCTTTTTGGGGGGTGAATTCTGCGAGTTCTGAGATGTTGCCGATCATTTTGTTGAATCCGTTACCTTGGAGGGGGCCCATTAATTCGTACCAAATGTTTAGCCATTCGCCGTAATGGCGGTCTATTAGTTGTTCGTTTATTATTAGGTCGATAGTTTTTATTAGGGCGAATCCTATTTTTCGTACCCAGGCGAATAGGTAGAGGGGTTCGAGGTTGACGCATGGTAGGGTTAGTACGAGATATGTTTGGCCGATGAGATCACCTTGGCGCGAAAGAATGCAGGTTGATTTTTTATTGAAATCTAGGGGTTGGGTAAATTGTTGTGGGATCGGTTCGATAGAAAAGTTGCTATGCCTTCTATAGACAATTTTGAAAAAAGTTATTTGTGGATCGCGGGTTAGGAATAGATCCTGGATTCCATATGCGACTAATTGAATTAGTCCTCCTCCCATTAATAATATATGGTTAGATATTATTAATTATTTATTGTAAATTATTTTAGAAGCAGGGTGGTTTTTGGGCTTGCTTCGAGAGAGAAAAGAATGATGAGGTCGGTTGAGGTTTGTCGGTGGCGCCGAAACCGAGAGATGGTGCTTCGTAACCTTCATCGACAAAATCGTCGGCTTGACCGGCTAGGAGTTTTGTCAGGGAGCCTTGGATTTTGACTAAAGCACTCTCTTCGCTGTATTGCGTGGAAACGAGATCTTTGTATTTCTCTACGAACGCTTTAATTTTCTCATATGATAACATTTCTGATTTTTGACCAGGGAAAAGATAAAGTAGGTATTTACATGCTCCCAAGATCATGGCGGTGCGGACGAGTTCTTCTTCGATTTTTTTCATGTTATCGATTTTCATCAGGATGGTTGTTTTATCGTCGCCGTCGATTGTTATTCCCATATTTTGGAGGTCTGTGATATTTGAGTCTATGAGGGCTTGTAGGGCGTTTGCGCCACTGATGACGTTGGTATCGATGCGTCTCATGTAGCTGTTAATGTCGGGTTCACCACCGCCTAGTTGGAACGGGACTGCCATATCGAGGTCTGATGATAGGAAGGGGGCGCGATAGTTGGGACCGCCAAAACTTGCTACGAGTGGTTGGCGTGGAGCTTGGGGAGAAAAGTTGCGTACTTGGGCTTGCAACATATAGCTGTCATACATTCCAGCCGAACTTGCTGCCGGTACCTGAGCCATTTGGATTTTCAAATTCGCTCCAAGTCGTGATTGTTGAACCCGCCCAGCCGCTTCTGCAGTCTTCGAAGCAAAAGCCTTGCCATTCAAAATAGCGGGATTCGCATTAATATACTCAACGAGCAACTTCAAATAATTCAAAAGCTTCTCGTTTTCTTCAATGGTTTTCTGAAGAGTGACTCCATTTTTATCTGGTTTCTTCCATTCATCTTTACTGAGAACATTTCCTACCCAATGCTCAACAGTTTCGAATTTTTTGATCGGCATTTTACATTCAGTATCCTCAAAAACTTTTACTCTGAAGCCGAATTTTTCTAAAGTTCGTGCAGCTACAACTGGGTGCATTTGCTTGATTTCATCCTTCGATGCATCATAAAAATCTTTCTTCTTCCAATAATCAGCGCATATAGCCAAACTTTCGGGATCGCTGCGCAAAAGACATTGGTTAACATATCGTTCACAATCACCGTCATCAAGTTTAGCAAACGTAGAATAACATTTGAAGTTAACTGTCATTAATTTCTCCGTTGCGGCAGAATTTTCGTCATAATAAACTTTAGTGCCGCCTTCCTCTTTGTAAAGTTTATTATTCTCGTCAACATGCCATACATTTTTATCGGCTAGAGAAAATAATGGACCCTCGATTTTGGGTTTCTTCTTCATCTCCGCACTGATTTTGAAGAAACGTTTTCGAGTGTATTTGTCAACATTGATGTTAAAATACGCGAATTTACTCTGTGGATTCCATATTGGGTTTATATTGATAGCCGCGCCATCTAAGCTAAAGGCAGTACCTACTTTATAGACCGAACAATATAACATTTTAAAAGTGCTTTCGGATGGTGTGTCAATTGCTGTTTCATTGTTATTTGCATTAGTGTACCATACCTTACCAACCCTACTAATGGGAACTTTTGGAATAAGATTAATAAACTTTGGACAAGGTGCGGCAGCTGCAAGTGGAGTACCGCTAATATTGACTGTTCGCGGTCCAGTGCCTGCTGTCACTTTTAATAGATTAATGCGTCTGGGCTGAGTTAGAACTGTTTGATCACCATAATCCGTAATTTCTCTCCAAGCACCGCCAGGCCCCTGGACCATGAATTGAAGATACTTCTTATAAAAAGTCCTCGCACTTTCAGTCAAATTGCGCCAATTCAAAAATACGTCATTCCATAATGTCGCCGTTTCATCCGTTGGACTACTGGGTCTTTGAGTTGCTGGGGCCGGTGTAACAGCTTGCGCAGGTTCGTCAATCAAACGATGAAACAAAGCAACTTGTATCAAAAAATCTGCGAATTGAGGATGAACATCATTATCACTAATGTATTGCGCGGGGGCCCCAGTTGATGGCGTCGATGCTGCCCTTCGTCCATAACTTTCAGCTTTCAAAAATTGAAGAGCGTACGCATACTCATTCTTACCCAGATCATCCGCATTAGTTTCATTGATCGAATGATCATAACCGTTAGCACCAGTTGGCTCGATAAAAAGTTTAATAAACAATTCGGCGCCTCCATGATTACCAAAAAAAGGAGCTAACTCATGTCGAGTGGCTCGAATAGATTCTTGTCTTCCCTCTGATGACATTAATTGAAGTATATATTATCGAGTAAGAAAAAAAAATTACTTTATATTTCTATAATATACTATATCATGGATCGCGAAACAATTATTATTGGAATTTTGATTGTGATAATTATTATACTACTTATAACGAATTTTCAAAAAGTAACTGAACATTTTAACCAACCAAAACACAAATTATGTTTATATCGCGCCGGTTACTGTGGGGCTTGTACACGTTTTAAACCCATCTGGGATAAATTTGTGGGGCAAAATAAGTCAGATAGAGTTGTTATAGAGAGTGTAGATTGTCAGAAGGATAGCAATTTATGTAAGAATATAGATGGTTATCCGACAGTAATGTTACATAAGAATGATGGAACGAATGTTGAATTTACTGGGGCGCGGACGGTTGATGCGTTGAATGATTTTGTTAGGGCGCATTAATAATATTTTTCGTATAGTTTTTCACCGAGGGAGGTTAGTTCTTTTTTAAATTCTAAGTATTTTAGGTTATTTTTGGGTACGTCGCCAAATCCGTAGAGGGCGCCATACCAGGATGCGGCGATGGCTGCTACTGTGTCGCTATCTCCAAAATGTAAGGCGGAGTATATAATAAGTTTTTCCCATACATTGCGGGAATCTAATAATGAATCGTAAGCCATAATGGTTGCACAAAATCCGCTTTCGCCGATTAGGAGTGCAGCAGTGTTTCGGGTAAAATTCTCGTAGTAGTAACGGGATCGAAATATTAGGCTTGCTTGTGCTCGTGTGGAGATGGGGGAGCGATCTTCGAATCTTGTGTCGACGTATTTGCGCCAATAATTTGTGAATGATTGATAGTCGTCTTGTTCTTCTTTATCTTCGATGTTTATAAATTTTTTAACGCGTTGGCTATTGAGGAGATCTAGGAGGAGGAAGGGCCATTTTATTATGTCGATATCTTCTATGGCAAAGGCGGCGAAGAGGGCGGAGGTTAGTCCGCCGAGGTAGCCGATTGCATTGTTGTGCGTTAGTTTGCTGGTCTCTATAGAAATTTCAATTAATTTATCTCGATTCTTTTCGCCGTGGAATGCTAAGCCGATACAGCTTGTTCTCATGGCCGCACCATTTCCGCCGGCTTTTTTATCGTAGGGTAAGTCCCTGCCATCATGTCCTTTCTGAAATTGGAGAATGTAATTATTTGTTGTTACTCCGGGATGACGAAAAATGTTTCGCTCTTCTTCTTCCCCCATTTGATTATAAGCGTTCACTAATTCTTCTTTGAATGTAATCATCATTTGTTCGTCAACTGTTTTGTTTATCGTTAATAATGCTCGGATCATTCCCATATGGATTATGGTATCGTCGGAGACCAGCCAATCCTTGAGATCGATAGCGTTGATTCCACCCAAAGCGATGAATTCGTATAGTAGTTCATTGGTGGTATCTAATGTGATGAAATCTTTGTTATAATTAAATTCCCAGTCACCATTTTTGAATCCGATTGTGTCTCCTAATGCGTGGAGTGTGACCATAGCGATATATCTATCTTTCATATATTAATAGGGTTGGATAATTAGTAATACGTTTAAACAGTAGAGGATTTTATATAGTAGGATTATATATAGTATAGAATGTCGTCAAAAAAGAAAATACGTGGAGATGAGGAAGTGAATAGTAAGAATATGACTTATTATGATGTTTTGGGGGTTGAGGTTAATGCTACTTTGCAGGAGATTAAAAAACAATTTCGGAAGTTGGCTATAACTTATCATCCTGATCATAAAGAGACTGGGGATGCAAGTATTTTTGCTTTGGTAGCGAATGCTTTTGAGACTTTGTCGACGGTGAAGAAGAGAGAGGAGTATGATAAAGTGTTGGCTATTGAGAGGAAGGTGAGGAAGGCTGACTTTTTGAGTTCGAAAAAGGCTTTTGAGGAGTTTATTAAGGCGCAGGATACAGATGTGACTAGTAAGGGGACGAAGGGGTTGGAGTATGCGAAATCGAAGTATAAGTTGGATAGTGATGATTTGGATAGGAAACGTGGTATTGATAGATCGCAATTGGAAGAGAAACCGATGGCGACAGAGGAGGCTGTGAAACGGATGAGAGATATTGAGATGACTAGGGAACAGGATGATATTGAGTATGCGCAGCCGAAGATATTTAATGATGAGCATTTGCCGATGGATAAATTTAATCGGTTGTTTGAGTTGAAGTATAAGGGGAATGCGAATGGTGGTAAAGATGATGGGTTGGTGAAACATGGGGGGTTGCCGTCAGCGTTTAATGATTTGGGTGATTCGTCGTTTATTTCGTATAGGGGGGATTTGAGTGATGAATTGTTTGAGGAGGGGGAGAATGTTAAGGGGACGGATCGTTATGCGTTGGCGAGTGAAATTGGTATAGGGAAGAAGGTCCATATTAATCCGGAGGATTTGGAGAAGATCGGGCATCAGAAGTCGGAGTATGATAGTCACAAAGTATTTACGAAGGAGTATAAGAATGATATCGAGAAAAGATTGCGGGAGAGAGAGATGGAGGATAAAGAGTATGAGAATAGGAAAGTGGGAGATTTTAATACTGATAAGAGTATGGGTGGGTATGGATTTTTGCATCAGGTTAATTTGACAGGGGAGGAAGAGGAATTGGAGAATGAGATTGAGGAGGGTGCGAGGAGGAAGTTGTTGGCGGCGTATAGGAAGGCAGAAATATCGGGGTCTCGTAAGAAACATTCAAAATAGGTTATTGGGCGCAACGGGACATGACGGCACTGTAGCCGAGGTCACATAATTTTTTTTTGGTTTGTTCGTTGATGTTGAAATCGACAATACTGATTTGTGCTAAGTTTATTTTTATTGTATATTTTTCATAGCCTTTGACGGAATTACAGGTGATTCCTTCAAATAAACATTCTGCGATGTGGATTAACATTTCTTCTATGTTGGTGATTTCGTTGATGTTGTCGCGGATGTCTGTTATGTATAAGCCGATGACTTCGTTGAGGGAGTGTTCGAATAGTTGCATAGGGTAGTTATCTATGCAGCCGCCGTCGATGAAGATTTTATTTTTGTATTTGACTGGGGCGAAATAGAGGGGGACGGACATTGACATGCGGATGGCTAGGAGTACGGGGGCGTCGGGGAAAGTGGTGTGGGAGTAGTAGTAGGCTTTTTTATCGTTGATGCAGGATGCGGTGATTATTAATGTTTTTTTGGTTATTTCGAATAATTGCTGAAATGTAATTGAGGTTGATATTTTTTTGGCGGAGAACATTTTTTCTACTATGATTTGCATACCGGTGCCGTCGTCGAGGCCGAATAGTTTTAGTAAGTTGTCGAGGCGGATTCGTTTTTTCATTTTCTCGAGATCTATTCCGCATATGATTTCGAAGAGTTCGTCTGGGAGGTAACCGATGGAGAGTAGGGATGCTATGAATGCGCCGATGGAGCTGCCGACAAATGTGTCGATGTTGGGGAGGAGGTTGAGTTCTTGGAGTGCTTTTAATGCGCCGAGATGGGCGAATCCTTTTATTCCGCCGCCGCTTAGGATTAGTTTAGTTTTTTTCGTTGAGAGATCGAATTTAGGAGTTGCTGCGGTAGGAGTGAATAATTCGTTTAATTCTTGTAGGATAGATGATTCGTTTATTTTATCTGAGGATGTCATTAAGTTAAATGTATTAATATTCTTTTATAAGTATTTATTAGGTGAGCATATAATGGATAAACTTAGTTTGGAGAGTTTGTTTGGGTGTAAGACGCATAATAATAGGGAGGGGGATGTTTTGGATGTGCGGTCGATTACCAGGAATCAGAAGGCTTTTGATGTGGGGGTGTTGTTGGAGACGAGGGAGAAGAAGAGGGTGAAGTTGTTAGGGTATTATGAGAAGGCGTTTGAGATTTGTATTAAGAAGATTGAGGTGGCGAATAATTTGGGCAAGACGGATTTGATGTTTAGTGTGAGGGAGTTTGTGCCGTGTTGTCCGCAGTATGGGGCGAGGGGGTGTATTGATT
>Ga0206990_1063_pt2 | contig 23818 bp, 17 predicted proteins | sample Alteio_BWMinCont_8_FD_153283 | JGI IMG/M metagenome (GOLD analysis project Ga0206990, IMG submission 153283) | Enriched cells from forest soil in Barre Woods Harvard Forest LTER site, Petersham, Massachusetts, United States -... | ecosystem: Environmental > Terrestrial > Soil > Temperate forest >... | reverse complement strand
TCAACCCATGGTGCATGATCGCCGCCACCGTGCCTGAGATCAGGCCGATAAACGCGCCGTTGCCGGTCGTGCGCTTCCAGAACATGCCCAGCAAAAAGGTCGCAAACAGCGGCGCATTCACAAAGGAGAAGACCAGTTGCAGCGTATCCATGATGTTGTTGAAGCCGCTGGCGGCATAGGCCGTCATCATCGACAGCACAATGCCTCCAACCGTAGCCCAACGACCCATCGCCAGGTAATGTGCGTCGGTGGCTCCCTTCTTGATATACGACTGGTACAAATCGTAGGTCCACACCGTGTTGAACGCTGTCACGTTCCCCGCCATGCCGCTCATAAAACTAGCTAGCAATGCAGTCAGCCCAAGGCCGAGAATGCCCGTCGGGAAGTAGTGCAGCAGCATCGACGGAATCGCCAGATCGTAGTCCAGCAGCGGCTTGCCGCTGGCATCCAGCACGATCTTCCCGCTGATCGGATCCACCTTGGCCGGCACCAACCCCTGCCCTTTAGCTTCAATTTCAGTAGGGATCGAAGTCTCATGAATGATGGCGCCGTTCACCACCCGCGTAGTTGTCGTAGTGTGCGGAGTTACAGCCGCAATCGCCAGCAGCCCCGGCAAAATTACCAGGAATGGGAAAAACATCTTGGGAATCGCGGCAATCAGCGGCACACGTCGCGCGTTCTCCTCCGAGTCCGTCGCCATCGCCGTCTGGATCACCAGAAAATCCGTGCACCAATAGCCGAAGCTCAACACAAATCCCAGCCCCATCGCCAGGCCAAACCACTCAACCCCTAGCGGATTGGTATGCGCATTGGTCATCCCCTGCCAGGAATGCGTATACGCCTGCGGCAGAGCGGCCTTGAGCCCACTCCATCCGCCCACATTCTTGAGGCCAATCAGCACCAGCGGCAGAAAGCCCGCGATGATCAGGAAGAACTGCAACACTTCGTTGTAGATGGCGCTGGTCAAACCACCGAGAAAAATGTAGCCCAGCACAATGATCGCCGAGAGCAGAATCGACAGATGAAAGATCCAGCCCAGCGGCAGTCCAGCGGAGATGAAGATGTAGTCGAAGACATGCAGCGTCTGGATCAGCCGCGCCATGGCATACATCGAAATGCCCGACGAAAACACCGTCATCACAGCAAACGAACAGGCATTCAACGCCCGCGTCTTCTCATCGAAGCGCAGCCGCAGAAACTCCGGCACTGAGCGAGCCTTTGATCCGTAATAAAACGGCATCATAAAGATGCCCACAAATATCATCGCCGGAATCGCGCCTATCCAGTAAAAATGGCTGGTGGCGATGCCATATTTGGCGCCCGACGCCCCCATGCCGATCACTTCCTGCGCGCCCAGGTTGGCGCTGATAAAGGCCAGTCCGCAGATCCAGGCCGGCAGCGCACGCCCTGCCTGGAAGAAGTCCTTGCTGGTCTTCATGTAGCGCTTCAGGGCAAAGCCGATGCCCAGCACAAACACGAAGTACAGCAGCATGATCAGCCAATCGATAAATGTCAGATTCGTATGCGTCAAAGCGGCAAGCCCCCGGCGCGCATAAAAATCCGCGCAGCCCTTCACTCTATCCAGCCGCCCTGCCAGCCGTCCACTCTAAAATGAAAACCTTTCCAATACGGCGGCTCTTCGCAATGTTCGGTTCAATCACGTTGAACGCAATGAGCCCCGCATCATCTCTCAATCCGCCGCCGCAACCTGCTTTCGCTGCGCAAATTTCCGCTCGTAGTAGCGTCTGGTCAACACAATCGCCGGAACCCCCACAATCGTAGGCCACAGCCAGACAATCCAGAGCGGAAACGATGGCCCGATAAACCGTGAGAGCGTGACCGCGCTGAAAGCCGTCCACGCCGCGATATAGCTGGCGATCATCCCCTGAAAATGTTCGTACCACCAATACATCCGGTCGCTGGGCGGGCGCAGAAACCTGTAAATTCGTCCCGCGCCCAGACTCATTCCGATGCAGCCGAAGACGATTGAGACCACCCCCATGTTCTGTACAATTGCCGGCTTCACCAATCCAAACAGTGCCAGCATTAGGCTGCTGATAAAGGTTATGGAAGCGGCCGCCCAATCGACCCAGCCGGGCTTGCCGCCGCGCCCCAAGTCCTTCATTCCCAGCACGCGGTAGGCGTAAAAGGCCGCATAGAAGCTGAAGACCGCAACCAGTGCCAGAAACAAGATCGGCCGATAGGCGCTCATCACGATTGCGCTCGCCGCCACCACCGCCATCGCCCAAAAATAAATCTTCCCCCACCTCCGGTGCGCCTTGCCGCCCTTGCGCGTCGCCAGCGCCAGCGGAGCAAACAGGAACGCCGTTGCCCCCGCCGTAATATGCAATACCAGCAAATATCGCAGCCACATAGGATCACGCATGGGTATACCTTCCATTCAATTCGAATTCCGTTGACTTCCCTGTTTCGGCCAAAGCTAGGCTTTTCAGAATCTCCATCGTCTCGTCACACCAGGCAATTTCCGCTTCGGTGTAATGTTTGCCATAACTAAGCGTCAGCAGCCAATACGGCAGATCCGGACGCCCTTGATACGCCGCTCGAATGCGCTTTTCGAGCGCCTCGTAACCTTCGAGTTCCTCTACATACATCGTGCGACGCTCTGCGATCTGCCGCAGGTTCGCTTCCGCTGGCGCCTGGCGGCCAAAGAAGAGCTTCAGCAAGAGTTCATTGCGAGGAATCTCAGGCCTCGCTGGAACGGCGACCCACGCTCGCAGCGCCTCCCGCCCTCCATCCGTCAGCGCATACACCTGCCGGGCCGGACGTCCGCGAACCTCGCCCATCGCCTCCGTGCGCGTCACCATTCCCTGCGCCTCCAATGCTCGCAGCGAAGGATAGATCTGACCGAAACTCTCCCGCCAGAAGTGCTGAATCGACTCCTCGCTCAGCTTGCGCAGCTCATATCCCGTCATCGGCCGAATCGAAAGCAGCCCCAACATGGCAAACATGCTCTGGTTCGTCCGTTTTTGGACTTTCACTTCTTTCATATCGTGATGATATATATCTTTTAGATATATACAAGGGCAATCGTCATTTCTCTGAATAATTTCGGTTTTTCGAAGCCGGATACGTGGCACGATTTTCCGGCCCACCATCCAGCCTCGGGCTCCGTCTAAGACGACAACGCGGAAGCGACAAGGTCACCTCCACTACTTCTGACCAATTCAATCAACAACAGGAATTGCAAGGAGATTTCTACGCAATGGCCGGATCGATTTTGAAGTGGGCTTTCGGATGCGCCTTGGCTCTGCTTGCAACTGGCGTCGGTTGGGCTGCGGGAGCGCATACCAATCCGTTGAACCGCGATCCTCTGGTTCGCGAGGCCTACGACCACTTCTATCAGTTGGACTACCCAGGCGCGGTCACCCGCTTCGAGCAATTCCACGCCCAGCATCCAGGCGATCCCCAGGCGACAGCTCTACTGCTCAACGCCGTGCTCTTCCAGGACCTCTACAAGCTCGATCTGCTCGACACCACCTTCTACTCCAGCGACAGCTTTGTGACCGGCAAGCGCCCCAACTCTGAAGACCCCAAGACTCGCGACCGCATCTTTGCCCTCGCCGACGAGGCCGTCCAGGAGGCCAACTGGAACCTGAGCAAAAATCCCAAAGACATCGACGCCCTCTTCGCGCGCGGCTGGGCGCGCAGCCTCAAGGCCACCTACATGGCCATGGTCGAGCGAGGCTTCGCCGCCGGCCTGCATCTCTCCATTGAGGCCAAAAACGATCACGAGCGCGTCCTGCAACTCGACCCCGACTATGCCGATGCCAAGCTGGTCTTCGGCATCTATCAATATGTAGTCGGTTCCCTGCCGTTGCCTTTCAAACTGCTGATCGGCATGGCCGGCATCAGCGGTACCAAGGCCAAAGGCATGGAGCTTCTCCAGGACGCAGCCGCGCACGGCACCATCACCTCCGTCGAGGCCCGCACCACCATGGCCCTCTTCCTGCGCCGCGATGGCAAGTACCCTGAAGCCATCCAGGTGGTGGAATCTCTGAAACGGCAGTATCCGCACGACTTCCTTTTCTGCCTCGAAGAAGCAAACCTCCGCCAGGAATCAGGCGCCGGCATGAGCGCGGCGGCAACCTACCAGGCACTCATCGAGCAGACCGCGAAACCCGGCTACTTCCCTTCCGCGCATGTGGACCTGGCCTACTACGGCCTGGGCAAGAGCCTGCACGGCGAACGGCATTTCGATGAAGCCGCACTGGCCTACGAAAAAGCCGCATCAATCCCCACAGCCGGAGCCGAATTGAAGCGGCGATCCCTGGTAGCCGCAGGCATGAGCCGCGACCTGAATGGGCAGCGCGAGCAGGCGCTCATGGACTACCACGCCACCATCCAGGCCGGATCGGACACCGAGCAAGCCGACATGGCCCGCAAGTATCTCGACAAGCCGTACCGGGAGAAATGATCGCCGCCAACGAGTGACCGAGGTCTGAATGACTCTCAAATGCGGGGGCGGGTGGCCCTCGATAAGGACGAATGAGATATGAGCTACCCGCCCTTTGTCGACTCAAGCCAGCTTAATTTCTCTCCCATGCGTGATAGCTGACCTCTCCACCCGCAACCGCGCCCAAAAAGTTGAATTGCGGAGATGTAAACGAATCAGTTAATCCGCTTCCAAGTTTCCAACAAGCGTTTTCCATTTGAGAGGGTGCCTGCTTGTATGAATGTGTCTCCGTCTATCTTTACCGTAAATTGCTGGTCCTTACCAACGATACCGGCGGAGAGTTTATCTCCGAAGTCGACGTGTTCGGTGTAGGAACTCCGGTTCAAAATGTACGTTCCACCGCCTGTATAAAGCAGCTCCCCTTTCTCCGTATCGTAAGCAGCAAAAATAAAGTGCCCTCCCGAAATGATCTTAATAACTCGTGCATCTTTGGGGAGTTGCTGACCGGCGACCAACTCCCAGGTGGCATCCAGTTGACTCTTCTCTGCTTGGCCGCCGTTTGTCTGTGACCAGGCAAAAAACACGGCCCCGAATGCGATTGCAAGAACAAGCGATACTTTCTTCATGATCTTTATTCAACCCCCAGGAATCGAGAGTAAATAGGGGGCGAACGGTCGTATTGGAAAAAAGTGAAGTCACCCAGTCAACGGGAGGTGGTTGAATTTAATGGGGTGTGTTCCATCGTTACGAAGATCACGCAGACGGCGCAGGTAGTCGGCAGGGCTGATACCGGAGAACGCAACAAAATCGCGGATCAAATGCGACTGGTCGAAATAGCCTTGTTTTAACGCCAACTGTGCCCAGTCAACCAAAGGAAGGCGGTGTACCTGCTGCAGTACGCGCTGAAATCGCAGGATTCGCACAAACAGTTTTGGTTTAACACCCACCTCGAAATTAAACACATCAATAAATCGACGATTGCTGAGTCCGACATCTCTGGCGAGCTTTCCGACAACGGCACGCGAAGGATCGCGCCGAAAATAGTCTAGCGCCGACAATACGGCAGGATGACGTTCCGGTCGGCGGACCAAACGTGACAAAAGCGCATCCTGCAAGATTTGAAGCCGGCGTGCATCTGTGCGCTCGGCGGATATCCGTTCGCGAATCTCAAGCGCACCGCGCCCCCAAATGTCCTGAAGACTAACGTGCGTATCCAACAGTTCGTTAGCCGCAAGTCCGAGGAACGGAAACGCCCCTCCAGGCTTGAAGTGCACGGCCATTACGGACGCCTCTGCTGCTCTGTCGGTTACGAAGTACCTTCCATATGGCCCGGAAACGATCGCCCCGGGAAGACGGGTAGACCGATCAGGATGAGGCGCTCGGTTAATTCGCAGGTCCCCATCGCGAAGATTGAATATGAGTCCGAACGTCCCACTTGGGAAAATCCGCTCGCGCAGATGAGGAGAGGCATAGCCATCGCAGAGCCAGAAATTCTCAACGAAATCGGAGAGCGGGCGACCCACCCTATACGAACGAAAACGCATTTTGAATGGTGTTATTCTATGCTCCTTTATTGAGTGGTGGGTAGCCCAGCTCTGAATAAGAGAAAAATTTAGGTGCCCTCACCTTTCTGGAAGCCAACAACCTGCAGGGGAAACAAAAGATTTGCGCGCTTACATTCGATATGCCTCTACAATTCGTAGCTGCATATGAACTTAAAAACTGAGGTCTGAGAATGGCTGAGAAAACGATCGTAGAAAAAGCTGGAGAGACGGTAGGGATCGGAATTGCAATGGCATCCGATGTCGCAGGCGCCATAAAAACGGCAGTGAGCGGTGCCGTGACCGCAGTAGGAGAGGTTCTGAAAAAGACACCTGCCAAGAAGGCCGCGAAGAAAGCCGCGCCAAAGAAAGCAGCCAAAAAGGCGCCCGCGAAGAAGGCTGCAAAAAAAGCTGCAGCCAAGAAAACCCCGGCAAAGAAAGCTCCAGCGAAGAAGACGGTCAAGACAGCCCCTGCTAAAAAAGCCGCGAAGAAAGCCGTAAAGACGCCTGCGAAAAAAGCTAGCCGCCTGCGACGGTAAGTGGGAGCAGAGTAAACGCAGGATGCGCTCTAGTGCGCAGGGCTTCTGGCAGGCGAGTGGCCCACATTTCGCTTCTGAGATGTGGGTCTCTCAAAGACAAACAACGCCAGCAAATTGCACCGATTGAACCACATTCTCCGCGCGAAAAAAAAAAACAACGAACATTGCCTGCGATTAAACCTCAAACGCGCATACTAGACATCAGCGGTTGTTCCACTCATTGATGCATGAGCCGGACGGGCGCGTGTAATGCAGACACCACCCCAGACCTCCCGAACCTATCGCCTATGCCTCGATAATTAATTACCCCCACCCCCCTACCACTTCGTTCCCCCTTTCTTCGCCTTTTACGAGCCAATTACGGACAAAATGTACAAGTCGAACAAGAGAAGGGTCCAATCTCTTTTGCATTTACACTGGAAGAGATGATTCTCACCCTCGAATGGACCTCCGACGGCGTCCGGTTTATTGACCAGACCAAGCTCCCACTGGAAGAAACCTACGTTCTGGCCACCAGCTACCAGCAGGTCGCCGACATCATCGTCACCATGGTCGTTCGCGGAGCGCCCGCCATCGGCGTCTCCGCAGCAATGGGCGTCGCCCTCGGCGCAAAACAGACCAAAGCCCAGACCACCGAAGAGTTCGTACCGGAGTTCGAGCAGATTTGCAGCTTGTTAGCAGGAACGCGCCCAACAGCGGTCAATCTCTTCTGGGCCATCGATCGCATGAAGAGCCTGTTCGCCAAATTGCGCGCGCAAGGCGCATCGCTGTCCGCAATCCAGCAAGCTCTGATCGACGAATCTCTCGCCATGTACGACCAGGACATCGCCGACTGCAAAGCCATTGGCGCGCATGGTGCAGACCTAATGCCAGACGAAGGCGGCGTTCTCACCCACTGCAACGCCGGCGCCCTCGCCACCTGCGGCTACGGTACCGCGCTCGGCGTAATCCGCGGAGCCGTAGAGCGCGGCAAGCAGATTCATGTTTACGCCGACGAAACCAGGCCGTTTCTGCAGGGCGCGCGCCTCACCGCCTGGGAACTGATGGCCGACGGCATTCCCACCACCGTACTCTGCGACAACATGGCCGCCAGCCTCATGCGCCAGGGCCGTATTCAGGCCGTTGTTGTAGGAGCCGACCGTATCGCCGCCAACGGTGACGCCGCCAACAAGATCGGTACCTACTCAGTCGCCATCCTCGCCAAAGAGCACGGTATTCCTTTCTATGTCGCCGCTCCGTGGTCCACCATCGACCGCGCTACAAAAACCGGCGATGAGATTCCGATCGAAGAGCGTTCACCCATCGAAGTTACCCACCACGGTGGTAAGCAGCTTACTCCTCACGGCGTCGGTATCTGCAACCCGGCATTCGATGTAACTCCGGCGAAATACATCACCGGCATCATCACCGAACGCGGTGTCCTCACCGCACCCTATGCGGAGTCACTCGAAGCGATGGAACTCGCGGCACAATAATTACCCTGTGTCCCGAGCTTGCAGACGTTTGTGTAACCGTCAGCGTTCCCTTGACGAAATTGAGCATGTAGTTGCTGGCCGTCATACTACCGTGTGTAATGCCGATGGGATAACTGCCCACGGGAGACGTAGATACTGTCGTGGTCGTCAGGCTCGGCGTCCCACTCGCTGCTGAGACTGTTGTATCTCCGTTGACCAGCCCGCTCACGGTATAGGTAAGAGCCGGAACCGGGCTCCCCGCCTGCATCGACAGGTTGTCCGCGGTCACCGTCAAAGTAGCCTTCGCAACTGTCAGGCTTCCGCCTCTGAAGCGAAAACTGTAGTTCGTTGAAGTAAGCGTGCCCAGAGCCGGAGTGATGCTGTACTGTCCCACCACCGGCGGCCCGCTCGCGCCGGACACAGTCATCTGAGCTGCCCCACTGATCACGGATGCCGTATCTCCATTCAGCAAACCGCTCACTGTATATGTCATCGCGGGCAATACCGTGCCATAAATCATGCTCTGGTTGTCTGCCGTGACCGTCGCCACAGCCTGGTTGACAGTAATGACTCCAGGTGTCATCGCAAAGGTGTAATTATCCGCCAACAATGTCCCAAGGGCCGGCGTAACCGCATACACGCCCGCTGGTGAAGCCGCCGATGCATTCGTGCTCAATACCGGCGTTCCCGATATCTTGCTCGTACCATCCCCGTTGACATAGCCGGTCACCTTGTAGGTCAAAGTTGGCAACGGACCTCCATAAGTCATAGAAGCCGCATTCGCAGCCACCGTGAGCACTGCCTTATTTACAGTAATCGTTCCACCGGTTACCTGGAGTGTATAGTTGGCTGCCGATAGAGTTCCCACGCTACCAACAATCGGGTACGCACCCGCAGGCGAACCGGACGAAACGCTAGTCTTGAACACCGGCGCTCCACTCACCACACCTGACCCATCCTCGTTCATAAACCCTGTCACCTGGTAGGAAAGCGCCGGCTGTAATCCACCGTAAGTCATCGAAGCCGCTGCAGGCGTTACAGTCAATCTAGCTTTGTTCACGGTAATTGCCCCACTTATTGCGACAAAACTATAGTTATTGGACGACAACTTCGTAGTGTCGACATTCACCATATACACCCCTGCCGGTGAATTTGCTGTAGCTGCCGTGGTTAATGAGGGAACGCCCGAAACAATCTGCACGGTCTCTCCGTTGACAAATCCTGTCAGATCATAGGCCAGAGCAGGTACTTGGCTGCCATAGCTCATCACGGTCGTTCTTGGCTTCACCGTCAGCATGGCCTTGCCGATCGTCAGCGTTCCAGTGCCAAATACAAAACTGTAATTTGGGGACGTGAGTGAGCCAATCTTCGCAGTAATGACGGCATTGCCTGGAGGGGTCTTGGTAGCAGCCAGTGTCGAAAGCGCCGGCGCACCCTTTGCCGCCGTAGCGAGCGTATCGCCATTCACAAATCCTTGAAATGAACACGACAGCACCGGCACTGGCTGCCCATAGATCATTGCAGCGTTTGCTGGAGTAACTGTCAACACAGCCGCATGCACCACCATCGCTCCACTCACCAAAGTGAAAGTGTAGTTAGCCGCCGAAAGCGTGCCGAGCGATGGTGTAATTGCATAGGTCCCTGCCGCGGATTGCGCCGTCGCCTTGGTCGCAAGCGCTGGTACACCATGGACAATGCTCTCAGCCGAATCTCCCGCCATAAAACCGCTGACCGTATAACTCAATGACGGAAGACTGGCTCCGTATACCATGCTTTGATTCGTCGCCGTAACCGTCAATACAGCGGGGAGAATCGTCAGACTTCCATCCACAGACGTAAAGTTATAGTTCGCTGCGGTCAATGTTCCCAATGACGCAACAATGGAATATTTCCCCACCGGCGAACCCAGAACCGCTGTGCACATGAGCGCAGGCGCCCCGGCCACTACGCTTGCCTGATCTCCCTTCACAAGTCCGCTCAGCGACCAGGAGAAAGCAGGCTTTGTTCTGCCGTACACGCCCGTCGTTGAACCTGCCTTCACCTGCAATAATGCCTTGGTCACGGTGAGAGTTCCGCTCACGAAGACGAAACTATAGTTGCTTGACGATAAGGTTCCTTGCGTGACCGTAAGGCTATAGCTACCCACACCCGCAGTGCTGCTTGCCTGGGCGGTAACAATTGCGCTTCCAGTAACCGCCTGTGCAGCGCTCTGTCCCAGCACAAATCCTGACAGCTTATAGCCAAATGTACCAGGTATTGCCCCGTAGACAGCACTGGTGCTGTTTGCAGTAACAGTCAGGACCGCTGGCGACACCGTGAAGGTCTGTGTCACTGAGGGGGCCGCCTGATAAGTAGCATTTCCGGCCTGCGTGGCCTGCACAACGACTATCCCGGCTCCAGTAAGATTCAATATTTGCCCAGCATGACTCAGGATGGCCGGTCCACTCATCACTTGATAGAGAACTGGCAGGCCGGATGAGGCGCTCGCAGAAAGAACTGGAGGCGGCGCCCCGTAACTCGTTCCGGAAATGGCAGAAAAGTTGATCGTCTGGGCCAGTTTGCCCAGGCTGGTCCCACTTACTGTAAGTGAATGCTGAGCTCCTGCGACATGCTGGGTATCGTCCGCGACGCTTACCGTCTCGCTGAACTGCATATCGGGCGCTTGTGGCGTGAAATTGACTGCCAGTTGGCATCCATGGCCGGGGCTCAAGGATTGGCCGGCCCCGCAGGCATTGCCAGCACTGGATTCCTCGGGAAAGTCGCCTGGATAACTGATCGAGGTTAGGGAGAAAGGTAAATTACCGATATTTTCTACAAGCTCAATCTGGGCACTATCGTCGCTCGTCGACCCAAGATAGGTCTGATCAAAACTCATTGCGCCCGGCGCCGATAAATCGATCTTCACGATCTGGTTGTTTCCGGTATCGGCCACGTACAGGTTGCCACTCGCGTCCACCGTCAATCCGACCGGAGCATTGAAGCCGCTCGCCACCGTAATCTGCGCTCCAAACTCGCTTCCCGTCCAGGGCAGCATAATTACGCGATTGTTTCCAGTATCCAGGATATATAGATTGGAATTGCCATCCACAACGATAGCTGAAGGAAAGGAGACTTTGTTCAACGGCAGACTTATCTGAGGCTGGTAACGGTTTCCCGACCATGGGACCTCGGCTACAATGTTCTGATACGGCATTGTGAAATACACATTCCCGCTTGTATCGACCGCAATACCGGCAGGGTTCTTATGATAGCTTCCCAGCGATTGCGCCGCAGCATATGTAGTGCCCGTCCACTGCAACTTATCCAAGCGGTTATCGAATGTATCTGTAACATATGTGCTCCCCGCACCATCCACCGCTACAGTGGTCGGCCCGTACATGGCAACCCCCAGCTTGGTCTGCGGTCCAAAGCCACTTCCCGTCCATGGAAGCCTTATAACCTTGTCGTTGCCGTTTGATGCGACGTACAGATTTCCGGCGCCATCCACAGCCAGGCCCATTGGACTGCTCAGACCTGTCATCGGAACCGTCGTCTGAGCACCGTATCCGTTGCCCATCCATGGCAGTTCCACTACCCGATTGTTGCCCGTATCGGCAATGTAGATATTTCCGCTACCATCGACAGCAACGCCGGATGGACCGCTCAGTTGAGTGCCGAGCTGAGTTGTTGTTCCAGGCACAAAACCAGTTTGTGCCTCAATTCCACTTCCTGAGAGATAAGCCACAGCGAGGGGGTTTCCGAGCGCATCGTACAACACAGCCGCTCCGGTGCGCTGACCCGATCCGCGCGGAGTGAAGCTCACGTTGACCGAGCAAATTGTTACCGATCCATAGGTTTGAGCTATACAAGTGCTACCTCCAGCATCCGCAAACTCCTTGCCGCTCACTCCTTCTGTCAATACGCCGACGCTACCCACCGTTGTCCCGGCGCCAATGTCGAAGTTATAAACCTGTGCGGCACTCCTTGAGCCGGCACTCACAGCGCCGAATCCGGAGCTCCCCGTAGTAACTTCCCACACTTGACTGTTCGCCCCATCCGCGACGAATGTATTGCCATTCCCATCCGCGGCCACTGCCAGCGGAGAAGTGAAACCGCTTCCGATCACGATCGTGCCGCTATACCGGTTGGCACCCGCCTGCCACGGTATTTCCACTACGCGGCCGTTGCCGGTCTCCGCGATATACACGTTGAGACTCTCGTCGACAGCAACACCCATCGGAGCGGCAAGAGCGCGCGCCACGGCTGTCTGCGCACCGTATCTACCCGCCGTGAAAGGTTGCTTGACCACTTGGCCGTTTCCCGTATCGGCAATATAGAGGCTCTTGGCCGAATCGACGGCCACCCCAGCCGGCCGGTTGAACCCCGTACCCACCACAACCAATGAGCCGAAGCCGCTACCCATGCGCGGCAGTTCCACCACCCGGTTGTTTCCTGTATCCGCCACATAGACATTGCCCGCCGAATCGACCGCTACGCCCATTGGATTGCTGAGGCCGGTCCCGATGGTCACAGCCGCGCCAAAGCCCTCTTGAGCCACAGGCAGCATCACAATACGACCGTTGCCTGTATCCGCCACATAAACATTGCCGTTCCAGTCCGCCGCAACACCCGCAGGCCCAGAAAGCCCGCTCAGCACCGTGCTCGCGGCTCCATAGCCTGTTCCGGACGGAACCATCGCCACAACACGATTGTTTCCGCTGTCGGCGACGTACATATTCCCAGCGCCATCAACTGCTACGCTGCTCGGAGCCGCGAACGAGCCGCCTCCGATCTGGATCTGTGATCCAGTAAAAGCGACTTGGCCGTGGACAACGGCCGCGCACTGCAACAGTCCGGCGACTGCCGTCAAAAGCCTGAACGCGCCGCGCCTACACCTGCTGCGAGAAGCCATGGGACGTCCGGCCTCCATTGCGCCCGCACCCGGCTTCTCTGCCACCCCGCCAGCACACAACGCCGCGCTCGCAGCCATCGAATCACACAAGAATTTGCCCATGCCCTCACTGCCTGTATCTGAAGTCTTTGCTTTTCTTCATCGGCGGATTCCAATGAATCCTTAGAGGCGTGAGCGTGCGTTCGAACACGGATTGGATCTGCCTTTGGCAAGGCTCGCACGTATAAAGCAGATATATACGTAAATCCAACTAAAACAATCACTTATGCAGTTGGTTGAACCGGAACCGTAGCGATTCAAGGTTAAGGGTTTTCTATGACAGAAGTAATGTATTGGAGCGGCTCATCTCATATCGATCCACGCCTTCGCCTCGGCACATCTGCACCGCCTTACTGGCCTTGCCGTAGAGTAGAGTTCTGTGCGGTTGCGCTTCTCCATCTTCCGGCTGCGGCAGAAATCCCTCCTCCGCGGAACCACACTGGCTCTCGGTGCACTCTGGATCAGTTTTCCGCTGTCCGGCTTTCCCGAGGTCCACATCTGCTTCTGGCTCATCGCTCCACTTCTCATAGCCTGCGCAGCTACCTGGGATACCGCCCGCTGCCTGCAAAAACGATGGAGTTTTTATCACGGCGGCGTCCTTCTGTTGCTCTACGTCGATCTCATGATTCTGCTGATGATCTCGTTTCTTCTGCTGGCGCCCTTCTCTTCGGCAATTCTTTAACTCCCGGCCAACCTTATGCGCTTCCTTTCGTGTGCCCCAGCCTGCAGGTGTAGGATGGGCGAGCAGGCATCTTGGCATCAGGGGGACAGACACATGCTCAAAGGCTTTCGGGATTTCATCCTTCGTGGAAACGTCGTCGATCTGGCTGTTGCGGTTATTATCGGAGCCTCCTTCGGAGCCATCACCGCATCGGTCACTGCCGACGTTATCACGCCGTTGATCTCCGCCCTCGTCGGTGCGCCGGACTTCTCCACCCTGGTCATTCATATCCCGCCGCTGCACAGCGTGCCACCGCCGCCCAACCCGCTACCCGCTAACTATGTTGCTCCAGGCGATATCCACATCGGCAAGCTGCTCAACACGCTGATCAATTTCCTGCTGGTCGCATCCGCCATCTATTTCGCGATCATTGTGCCGATGCAATATATGGTCAAGAAATTCGCCACCCCCGCAGCCCCGCCCGTTCTGCCCACCACCAAGACATGCCCGGAGTGCCTCAGCGATATTCCCCTGGCGGCAAAGCGTTGTTCTCACTGCGCTCAGCTCGTGTCATAAATCCCGATCGGGAATCATGTGCCTCGCGGAACATTCCGGCTGGCTTTCCCGTAGTACACGGTGATCCGAGGTCGCCCAATTATGCCCAACCGCCGCTTGTCCCGTGTTCTGCTCGTCTGCTTGCTGCCTGGCTGTCTTCTCGCAATCGCTGCTTTGCGTCATTCGCCGAAACCGGTGATGGCGCAAGCAACATCGGCATCGGCCAGCACAGTTGCCTATGTCCCCGTGTATACCAAAGACGGCGATCTGGTCCCGCCCCTCCAATACCGTGAATGGATCTATCTCACCACCGGCTTGGACATGAACTACTTCCCCAAAAGCGATCCCAGCATGTCGACGTTCGATAACGTCTTCGTCAACCCAGAGGCCTATCGCAGCTTTCTCGCGACCGGCACCTGGCCCGATAAGACGGTTATAGTTCTCGAAGGGCGCGGCGCCTCCAGCAAGGGGTCCATCAACAAAGCCGGACATTTCCAGAGCGGCGGCCTCACGGGCCTCGAAATCCATGTAAAGGATGAGGCGCGCTTTCCCGGCAAATGGGCTTTTTTCGATGTCGCCAGCGAGAGCAAGGCTACGCTCTTTCCGCAGACAGCTAACTGCTACTCCTGTCACGCTCAACATGCGGCGGTCGATACGACGTTCGTCCAGTTCTACCCCACGCTCTTGCCCATAGCCCAGAAAAAGGGCACGCTCAGCGCCGCCTACCTCAAAGAATCAGCTCAGTAGCCGAGACACTGAAAGCGAGCTAAACTCACGTTTACAAATGAAGTAGGATGCGGTTCTTTACCGCGCCAGATGAGGGATTCCAGAACCCATGCTCTGGATAAGAATGTACAGATAGCAGGCCAGACTCAACACCGGCGGTATCCAGAGCGCAAAATGCTTGCGCACCAGGTATTCGACCACCTTGAGACTTGGCGTTTCGTGGGGCGGAAATTCCTCCCGGTCACGTCTTGAAGCAACACGGACTTCATGCAGGTTAAGTTCCGTCTTGAGCACCGCAAAATGCGCTTTGTTCGGAAAGCGCAGCAAGCCGCGCAACAGATGATCGGTGTCAATCCAATATTCCCGGTCTCGATCTGCTTCGAGCACTGCAAAAGCCAAAGCCCGCTTGGCATCGAGGTCCAATTCCAATCGGTTTGCTTTGTCCTCACAGTTGCCGCCCGCCGTCGGCGAAGGCAACTGCGGCGATCCGGAAAGCCAGCGAAGATACCACGCATTTGCCTTCAGCGATCCGGCTCGCTGCGCCCGCGAATCCTCTTCATGGCCTAAACCTGCGAGCAAGTCTGCTGCCGTAATCGCCTCAGCGTTGCGCTGCAGCGCTTCGCAGCGCGCATAGGCAATCGCAGTCCGCGTCGCCTCTACGTAGCGTTCAGACACGAAATATTTGTTTTGTTTGTCCGCCATCTCTGTCTTGACTTCCATTTGCCCGCGCTTTGCCATGGTATCGATCTCCATCGCAGAACCCTCTGCGCAGCCACTCAACAGAGATAGGGCAACCGTCGGAACTTAGCAATCCCACATTAGACGTGTCAAACTTCCTCTTATGGGGTAGATGCGCAGCAAACACATTATGGTGCCTGGTTTTCGAGCTTGATTATCGTGCTTGGTGTCAGTCCAATGTGCGCAATGCCTTAGAGAAGACAAAAAATCCCACATACGCCAGCGAAGAAACGCCCGACATCATCGCCAGCGCATGGCCCGTGGGAATGTGCCGCGAAACCTCACCAGCCAGCAATGCCCCAATCGGCGGCAAGCCCAGGAACGCCGTTCCGTAAATGCTCATCACCCGCCCGCGCATGGCGTCGGACGAAAGATGCTGCATCGCCACACTGACGGAGGAGATGGTCAAGATCATCCCAAATCCCTCAAAAAACATGCAACACTCCGACAGCAGGAAGCTCTGCGAGTAGCAGAAGACCACCACAATTGCCATCACACCTGCACCGCAGAAGGCAATAATCCGTCCCCGGTGCCGCATCGCACCTTTCCAGGCCACAGTCGCCGCTCCCAGTACCGCCCCTGTGCCGGAGCACGCCAGCAGCAGGCCGAGTCCACTTTCGCCCACGTGAAGCTGGTCGCGCGCAAAAAACGGAATGAAGGTAAGGAACGGAATACTCAGGAAGCTGGAGAGCGCAATCATCCACATCAGCACATGCATCTGGGGAATGCTGCGCACGTACCGGAAGCCGGAGATCAGGCTGTCCAACAGCCCCTCATGCCGCACCAGCGTCTCCTCCGGGTAGCGAATCCGCGTCAGCGCAAACAGCACGGCCACGAAGCTCAGGCCGTTCAAGAAGAAGTTGCCTGCCACGCCAAAGACCGCCATCGCATACCCGCCCAGCGTCGGCCCCAGAATGCGTGACATATTGAACTGCGCCGAATTCAGTGCAATGGCATTGGTCAGGTCTTCGCGCTCAACCAACTTCGGCACCATCGCCTGATAGCTGGGATTGTTCATGGCCATCGCCGTACCATTCAAGAAGGCCAACAGCACCACCTCCCAGACGGTAATCACCTTGAAATACGCCAGCGCCGCCAGAATGAAGGCCAGCACCATCATCACCGTCTGGGTCACCAGCAGCAGCCGACGCTTGTCCACCCGGTCGGCAATCACCCCGCCAAAAAGCATAAAGATGAGAAACGGAATCGCGGCGGCAAATCCGACCACACCGAGCCAGAAAGCCGAATCGGTCAGGGTCAAGACCAGCCAGCCCTGAGCCACATTCTGCATCCAGGTGCCGATGTTGGAAGCGAAGTTTCCGCTCCAGAAGAGCCGGAAATTGGGATTGCGCAGCGCCCGCACAATGGCCGGCCACTCCTTCGCCGGCGGCGGACGGTCCCCGGCAATCAATCCCGGCCCGGAAACCAGCCCCGGCGACTGCTCCATGCCAGCCACATCCAGCGGCTCAAGCGGAGCAGTCGGGTCCTCAACTGCCGCGCGTGAAGCAGCATTCTGTTGCCCAGCTTGTCGATCGGTGCCTGCCAGAAATTCCTCTCAATCGTTTCTCTAATCTTACTTGCCGCCTATACCCATTGCCGAACTGGTCCGGAAAATCGAAGCGTACTGGTCGAGAATCATTCTGGACAAAATCCACATGTCTCGCATGGTCTGAAAGAAGGCAAAGATTTTCAAATGTGTGCAGTACTCTAAGAGGACGCCATAACCCGGTGAGTGCAACGACAATCCACTCATCGGTCGCGGATCGGCAATTGCCAACTGTAGAAATTCGGAGTTGAACGGTAAATGACAAAGTCTGGCTTCGCGGATTGGCTCCTGGCGGATATTCGCCTTCCTAAAGGAATTCACAGTACCCCAGACCACGTTCACCCCTGGTGGAGTGTGATGTGCCTGACGGGCGTCGATTACTTCTCTACGCTGGGATACCAGCCAGGCATCGCTTTCCTGGCCGCAGGCGTTCTGTCGCCCGTCGCGACACTGGTTCTCGTGCTGGTCACGCTCTTCGCCGCCCTGCCGCTGTATATGCGTGTCGCTGGAGCCAGCCCCAATGGGCAGGGCAGCATATTCATGCTGGAAAATCTGTTTCCGCAATGGGGTGGAAAGATCTTTGTCCTCATTCTGCTTGGTTTCGCCTCGACCGACTTCATCATCACCATGACGCTGTCAGCTGCTGACGCCGCGGCGCACTTCGTCCACAACCCCTTCGCTCCGCATTGGCTTGCCAGTCAAATGCTGGTCACGCTGCTACTCCTGGCTTGCCTGAGCGCCATCTTTCTCAATGGCTTCAAGGAGGCGATCGGGATCGCCGTCGTACTGGTCGGCGCCTACCTTATCCTCAATGCGATCGTGACGGTAAGAGCGATCGACGAAGTCCTGCACCATCCTCACCTCTTCATCCAATGGAAAACGGCACTCTTCACGCAGCACTCAAATTGGCTTGCCATGGTGGGCATATCGCTCCTGCTCTTTCCAAAATTGGCGCTCGGCCTTTCCGGCTTTGAAACCGGCGTGGCAGTCATGCCATTGATCGCCGGAGTGGACACCGAAGGGCGGATTCGGAACACGCGCAAGCTGCTCGCGACTGCGGCCATCATCATGAGCGTCTTTCTCATCGCCACCAGCATGGCGACCACGCTGCTCATTCCCTCCGCAGCCTTCGCAGAGGGCGGAGAAGCCAACGGCCGCGCGATGGCCTACTTGGCGCATCAGTATTTCGGCAACGGCTTTGGTTCGCTCTACGATGTCAGCACCATCCTCATCCTCGCCTTCGCCGGGGCATCCGCGCTGGCCGGACTGCTGAACCTTATTCCCCGCTACCTGCCCCGCCTGGGTATGGCCCCTGAATGGGCTCAGGCTTCGCGGCCATTGGTGCTGGTCTTCATGACTGTCGCGACCGTCGTGACATTGGGCTTTCATGCCGACGTCGACGCGCAGGGCGGAGCGTACGCAACCGGCGTCCTGGTGCTGATTACCTCGGCCGCATGCGCCGTCACCATATCGCTCTGGAAGACCAGAATGTGGTGGGTGTATTTGTTTGTGACGCTTATCTTCGTCTACACCACATCCTTGAATATCTGGGAACGGCCCGAAGGATTGAAGATCAGCTCCTTCTTCATTGCGGCAATTATCGGGGTGTCGCTGGTTTCGCGCGCCATGCGCTCGACTGAGCTTCGCGTGGATGACGTTCTGCTTTCCGCGGCGGCAACGAAGATGCTGAGCGAAGGCGAGGATGATGTGATTCGCATCATTCCAAGGCAGCCACAGCCGGAGACAGCGGAAGATCTCGACCAGGTCGTAGCGCTGGTGCGAAGCACGTATGGCCTCGGGCCAGAAGCCGTCTTCCACTTCCTTGAAGTAGAACGCACGGACTCTTCTGAGTTCTGCCAATGCCTCGATGTGGATGCACGCCTCGTAGGCAGCCACAAGGTCCTCTACGCGCGCAGTCCGGTCATCGGCAACTCCATTGCCGCCCTCTTGATTCATCTCGAATCGACAACTGGCCGCGTTCCTCATGCGTATTTCAAGTGGAAAGAAGGCAACCCGGTCATCAATATGCTGCGCTTCGTTTTCCTCGGGGAAGGAGACGCCGCGCCGATCACGCATGAGGTAGTCCGCCGCGCGATCCGAGATGTACAGCACCGGCCGATCATTCATGTGAGCTAAATTCGCGAAGACCCGGCTTCATACGTGTAAGCTAGGTCTTTCAGTATCCTTGCCGATTTGATTGCTTGAGGAATCGTCATGCATCTGCGCGTTGCCGCTCTGCCCATCATCTGCATCACCTCCTTTTCGCTGCTTACCTCGGCCGTCATGCAGGCCCAGGACTCGTCGCTGTCTTCCGGCTCGGCCCAGGTCTTCGGCTATACCGACTTCACCGCCCAGGCGAAAATCGATGCTGCCTTCCTTGCCGTCCCTGACGCAAAGTACGCCGGCCAGGAACTCAAGATCCTCACCGCCAAGCCCCACATGGCCGCCACCAAAGAAGATTACGAAACCGCGCAGTACGTCGCCCAGAAATTCAAGTCCGCAGGCCTCGAAACAGAAATCGTTCCCTACCGCGTCCTGCTCAACCAGCCGCGCAAGGTGAGCTTCGAAGCCCGCAGCGACGCAGGCGCACTGCTCTCCACAGGCCCCACCCCCGAACACGTAAGCAGTGACCCGTTTCAGGATGACCCACGCATCGTACCGCCCTTTAACGGCTCTTCTGGCTCAGGGGACGTCACCGGCGAAGTCGTCTACGCCAACTACGGCCGTCTCGAAGACTTCGACAAGCTAGCCGCCGATCACATCGATCTCCACGGGAAAATCGTCCTCGTCCGCTACGGCGGTAACTTTCGCGGCGTCAAGGTCTACATCGCCGAGCAGCGCGGAGCCATCGGTGTTCTCATCTACTCCGACCCCTACGACGACGGCTACTTCAAAGGCGACGCTTATCCCAATGGCGCCTGGCGGCCGGATACAGGCGTTCAGCGCGGCAGCGTTCAATATCTCTTCAAATATCCCGGCGATCCCCAAACCCCCGGCGTAGCCTCCACTGTCGATCTGCCCGACTCCGCCCGCCAGGACCCTGCCCACACCGGCAACCAGCCCAATATCATCGCAGTCCCCATCAGCTACCACGACGCTGCGCCCATTCTTAAGGAACTCAAAGGGGCCGGCGTTCCCAAAGGCTGGCAAGGCGCACTCCCCTTCAGCTATCACATCGGCGGAACGGGAGTCAGCATCCACCTCGTCTCCGATCAGGACTACCAGGTCCGCACCATCTGGGACGTCATCGGCAAGATCAAAGGTACCGATCGCAGCGACGACTGGGTTGTTGTCGGCAACCATCGCGATGCGTGGGTCTACGGCGCCGTCGACCCCAATAGCGGCACCGCCGCGATGCTTGAGGCCGTACACGGCTTCGGCGTTCTGCTCAAATCCGGCTGGAAGCCCAAACGCACCATCGTGGTCGGCAGTTGGGATGCTGAAGAGGAAGGCCTCATCGGCTCCACCGAATGGACCGAGCAGCACGCCGAGGTCCTCAAGCATGCCGTCGCCTACTTCAACGTCGACGTAGCTGTAGCCGGTACCGACTTCGGCGCGGAGGCCGTTCCCTCCCTCAAACAGTTCGTTCGCGAAGTCACCAAAGAAGTCCCCAGCCCCAAAGGCGGCAGCGTCTACGATCAGTGGAAGCTTAGTTCGGTCGGAGAATCGGACGATTCGAACTCAGGTCACGCACACCACATCAACTCCATGAACGACGATATTCCCGTAGGCGATCTCGGCTCCGGCTCCGACTTCACGCCCTTTCTGCAACACGTCGGCGTACCCTCCACCGACATAGGCTCGCGCGGAGATTACGGCGTCTACCACTCCGTCTTCGACAATTACGCCTGGTACACGCAGAACGCAGATCCCACCTTCGTCTACCTCCAGGAGATGGCGCGCATCCTCGGCCTGGAAACCCTGCACATGGCCGACGCCGACGTCCTGCCCTACGACTACATCACCTACGCCAAAGAGATCGCCGCATATCTCGACAAAGCTAAATCCAGGTCCAGCGCGAAAACTCTGGACTTCGCCCCCGCCCAGGCCGCAGCGGCACGCTTCCTGCGATCTGCTGAAGCCATCCGGGCTCGCCAGGCTAATCCAGGTACCAACCCAACTCTGCTCAACACTCAGCTCCGTGCCACGGAAACCAGCTTCATCTCAGAAGCAGGCCTACCCGGCCGCCCCTGGTACAAGCACACTATTTACGCCCCCGGCGAATACACCGGCTATGCCGCCGTCGTCATCCCCGGCGTCAACGAAGCTCTGGAAGCTAAAAATCCTTCCCTCGCAGCCCAGCAACTCGTTGTCCTGACCCAGTCCCTCAATCAAGCCGCCCAGACCCTCGAAGCCGGGTTCTGACCGAAACCGCGCGATCTCAAAATAAGTCGATTTATCCATACAACTATCGCGTTATCCCGGTGGCAAAAAAGTTTCCTCAAAAATGAAATATTTACTGGACTTCGTTGTTTAAATAATGCACAGTAACGTTACCAAAAGAACTTTAGCGCTTGGCGGGGATTACCAAAGGTACCTTTTCTTGGTGGGCTGCCGCATGGAATATGAAAGAGTTTTCTCATGCATGATTTCCTGATCGGCTTGGTCTTCGTAGTAATGGTTGCGGCACCGGCGGTAATCGTCTCCGCCGCTCCCGCAAACGACGACCACATCTAGCAAAGCCTCCCGAAACCGGGAGCAAAGTTTTGAAAGTTTCCTGGAAATTCCCTCCCCCGGAATTCCCTCAACCGCAACCCTCAACCAAATTTCACTTCCCTCCCCCTGGCCGCGCTGCATCGAGCAGAGACTCAAGCGCGGCCAGCCCTTTTCCTAAAGACAATCTGCAGTCCAAGCCTGCTGTCGCATCCCACCACCGCTCGCATTCATCATCGCATCCACCATCATTGACCACTGCCATCCAGACTCGTAAAGTAAGAGTTGGGTCTCAGTACGCCTGAGCGCAGGCTGGGACGCTGGGAAATTCGGGGTTGCTATGAAGCTCTCTCCACAACAAATCCGCATCGGCATTGCCTCGGTCATCGTCCTGGGCACCATCGGCTACCTCGCTGTTACTGGAGCTGCCGGCAGCAAGAGCTACTACGTCACCGTTCCCGAAATGCAGGCCATGGGCGAAAAGGCCTACCAGTCGAACCTGCGCGTGGAAGGCTACGTCAAGCCGCAGACCATCCAGCAGAGCGGCGGCAACGTAACCTTCATCCTCGACGAATTCGAGAGCCACAATCCCAAGGCCACCCCGAATCAGCGCGCCATCCGGGTCAACTATCAGGGCTCCGAGCCACCGCCGGACACCTTCAAAGGTGACTCCCAGGCTCTGGCCATCGGCACCTGGGGCCACGACGGCGTCTTCCACGCCACTCAGCTCCAGGCCAAGTGCGCCAGCAAATATGCTCCGGCTGCGCCAGGAAGCACCTCGCCCGCGAACGCCAAGCCAGGGCAGGCCGCTGCTGTAAACGACAAGCGCGCAGCGATGTAGTCTGTTTCGACCTCATCGAACCCGCGCTCAGCCCAAATACAGAACGGTAAGAGCAACCGTGCTCGTCCTGCTAAAATCACCCGACCTTCTCGACGGAGGCAAACAGCACGCGCATCGTTGCGGGAGATTGTTGCGACTCGCCTTCTGTTAAGGATCGCCTTTACACGGCCAGCCACAAAGAGTGATTTCCTCTAAGGTATTCTTCCTTTAGTGCCTAAGAGATGATCACCCCCGCCGCCGCCACAACCGGTTCAACCCATAAGCCGCTCGCCTGCCTGGAATCGGTTTCGCGCCTCTTCGGCAGCTTCGCCGCGCTTCGCCAGGTCACGCTCGATCTCGCGCCCGGCCAGTGTTATGTGCTGCTGGGCGAAAACGGAGCCGGTAAATCCACTCTTCTACGCATTCTCGCCGGCCTGCTCCATCCCTCTCAAGGCAAAGTCACCGTCTTCGAAGATCTCGATCCGCACACAGCCCGTCACCGCATCGGCTACATGAGCCACGCTCCCATGCTCTACGACGAGCTGACCGGCGTCGAAAATCTCAGCTACTTCCGCAGCCTTTATCAAGGCAACGAATGCCTGACTCCTCAGATCGCTCTTGAACAGGTAGGCCTCGACCCGGCTCTGCCGCGCACCATCGGCCAGTATTCTCAGGGAATGAAACAACGCGCCTCCCTGGCCCGCGTTCTGCTTTCCCAGCCAGAACTGCTCCTGCTCGACGAGCCCTTCTCCAACATGGATGTTGAAAGCGTCGCGCAGATGGTCCAGCTACTGGCGAAGTTCCGAACGGCCAACCGCACCATCCTCATCACCACGCACCAGCGCGACCTCGCTGCCCCCATCGCAGACCAGATCGTCACGCTGAAAGCCGGTCGGCTCCACTCTCTCGAATCAGGCCATCCTACGCTTTAACGCGGAACAGTCGATCATCGAGCGCAAAGCCGCACTTTCATGTAACTCTGGTAAGCGGAGAAGCTCGACCATGCGTTTTGGAATCATCCTGCTCGCCGCTACGTGCGTTGGTTCACCAGTCATCGCGCAAACTCTCAACCGGCCAGAGACCCGCGCTGACTACCCTGAACTCGCCCAGCGCGGCCCCAACGCAGTTGGCTATCGAGTCGTCGAGGTCATTGACCCTCATCGCGCTGATTATCTGAAATCCGACCTCACCAAGGGTCAGATTGCAATTGGAGATCGCCACCTCTACGTCACCATCTGGTA